>MDSV01189417.1_pt1 | contig 18041 bp, 24 predicted proteins | sample 810851 | NCBI WGS metagenome assembly MDSV01 (sample SAMN05326640, study PRJNA326480) | marine metagenome | isolation source: seawater | place: Atlantic Ocean: North East | collected 2012 | reverse complement strand
TCTCGCAAAGCCATTGCTTCAACTACTGCAATATGAACACAATCATCAACCCACATATCAATTTGTTTTTTGTTTCTTTCTCAACCTTACCCCATGAATATACGAATGGATCTTCCGGATCCCACATAAATTCGCGGAGATTTTTAAATTTCTTTCATTTCTTTTATGTGCTTGCACTCACGTGATTTAGCACGCCACACACCAGGGCAATTGCAGCTATACTGCACTTTACCAGTAGGCAACACTGTTTTCTTTGCAGTGTAAGTAATATCAGGATTACTTTTAGAAGTAAACTTTTTAGTAGTTACATCAGGTTTTTGAACTTTACGTTCAGGGCGCTTCCACATAACATCACTTAGCTGTGCTTCTGAGTGTACCTCAGTCCAAGTAGGTACTAAATACTGCTTACCTTTAAGTCTAACCAATGCTGGGGGCATCCAGTGATCATGCTTATACATAACTCGTTGCACAGCATATGATTTTGTTTTTCCGTCTGGGGTGTAAGTATAAGCTGATGAGTCTTGGGTGATTATCTCTTCGACACCATCCTTAATAACCTTGAAAATAGCCATGTCTGTAACTTTATGCGTAAATATACAAACCAGTTCTTAGGTTTTTTAACTTCTAATTTGACGGGAGTATGACTTGGAAGTTTACCTTCTTTTTCTAACTCAAGTTCTAAAGCCCACATAGTACATAAGCTATGCATCGCTTTAGGGTTATAAGCTGCTATGAAGGCCAAGTCCTTATCAGACATGGTCTCCATAGCATCACCTACAGTTTGTATTTCAAACTCTTCCATCATAATATTCCTGCAAATCCTCATCTTCTGGTTTAAGGTATGCAGGTGCTTTAAACTTGGTTTTTTTCTTGCGTTCTTTGTAATTAGGATATTCATTTTGCATCCAACGATCCCACTCTTTGAGTTGATCGTAACGCTGGGTGTTAGAATTTTTGCTCATCGTCCTTGTCCTCTATACTTTTTTTTATAATTCGGTGAATTTTTATGATTAGAAGTTTTAGTTTTAGCGTGTACTCCTGGACGCGCGACTTTAGCAGCTTTCGTGTACTCGAAAGCACTGATTTTCTTAGCCATTTTTAGTTTTTAAATAATTTATTGCTTCAATAATTTTTTGACAACCTTCATATGCCTCTTCATTTTCGAAATGAATGAGATTTGTGCTTAATATTTTCATAAATTCATCTTTCTGTATTGATAAGGTATAAATAGCTCCTTCGCTATCTACTTCAATTTCAAATACAGGGATTTGTTTTTTTCTAGTATTTAAATTCTCTAATACAGTCTCTACAATGTCTTGAGCCATAGTAAACTTTTGATTAAGCGCCATCTGTAGGAACTCATCATAGTTATCGACTGTAATTTTTTTTACATATACCACGTTAAAATAAATCTAGAAATTTATCGTTTATTTGTCTTGCCTTAAATTTACGTAATTTTTCATCGTTCTCCAAGCTTTTTGTTGCAAGTTTTTCAAGATGTTTACGTTTTTGAGTATCGTAATCGTCTACTAATTTTTGGTGTTTTTTCTTACGTTTCATATTCTGGAGATTAAGTCTAGTTCATCTTCATCTTCTCCAAGCCCTAGTTCTTTTAAGCGCTGTAAATGATAATCATCAATTTCCCAATCAACTTTACTTTCATTTACAGGTTTATGTTCCTCTAAACCTTGGATCTGTCTGTCGTTAAATATATTTCCAACTTGTAGGAAATAACAATTATAACAGAGCAATTCTACATTGTCTAATTTATAATTCTTTTTACTTCCATCTTTAAAGTGCATAATTAAAGGAACCCTATAATCTAACACCCTACGTTCACTAAATCCACAATTGCTACAACATTCATCAAGAAACCCATCTGCTATTAACTTATCTTTAATTTTAGCGGCATCAAAATGAGAGGGGTCAACTCTACCCTCAATAATGTCTAATATAGCAGGATTTTTCTTACCTCCATTTAAAAATTTAGGAATACCCTTACCAGATTGGTTTTTATGTTGTTCAAATAAATTAGGATAACCTTCTTCGGTAGCATCATAGTTTTTAGCCCATTTCTTATAGTGGATGTAAGAAACACCTAGATATCTAGCCGCTGCTCTATTACTTTTAGTTTTATTAACAGCACCTAAAATTTGAACTTTAGATAGGGGTTTTGCTTTAGGCATTATGGTCTCATCATTTCTTCAGCCCAATATAATAGAAACTCCCAAAGATCATCTATGGTTTTAAACGTATGTTCTTGGTTTTTAGAATCTATAAATGGAAAGACAGTACCGTCGTTATCTCCTTGCCTGGAATAGATGTAGAACAATATAGCATCAGCGGCTCCATCATCAAAGCAGAAGTGAATAAATCCCTCTATTAACCTAAAATAATTTTCATCATACGAAGTAAAATCTAAACCTTGAATTTCTAATAAATCATTCTGACGTTTCCAAACTTCCTCATATAGAGTTATCAATTTTATAAAGTCACTTTTCAATTCATCAACAGGATCACTTTCATCATCTCTTAAAGTAATATTAGAACCTAATATCTTTTCAAGTGCCTCTTTTATTTCTTTTCTTTGGTTCATCTATCTTCTTTTTTATAGTAACTAACTTAGCACATTCATCATACTCTTCTTGTTTTTCATAAAACTCAATAGCATTATCTAGTACTGATTTAAAATTGCCTTGTTCTAACATAACTGAGCAGTCTATATTAGGGATATAAAACATTCTAGCAATTTCACGTTTTTTATTTAAAGCATTTTCAATAGTAGACGTTGCTTCTTCAAACATAAGTCTATTAAAGTCTTCACTATCAACTAGCTCATCTAGTTCTTCTTTATAATCATAAAGAATTTCTATTGAGAGTATTTCTCTTTCTTTTTTATTCTTCATCACTTATAAATATTAGATTTTTATTAATTCTTGTTCAGTTGATTCTAAACTATTTATAGTGATTTTTAAATTACCTAATTCAAATTGGCCTATTTCACCATTATCTTCTATTATATCAGATAATTGTTGGATTACTTGGTAATCTTGTTGAGTAAAAGTATCCCCATCAACCTCAACTAATATACCTTCCTTACCATTAAACCAAGGGTATAAAGCCTGTTCTAATTGTGGATTTGGATTAGTAATGTGAACTGATTTGTTATATACGGGGGTTACAATAGGTTTCATTAATGAGGTGTGTTTTACATTAGTGCCCCATTTACGAATAAACTCCAATGTAGATTTATTCATATCAGCTTGCCACTGCTTATGTCTTTCAGGATCACCATCAAAACTACCTGCTCCCCTACCTGTTAAGTGATATACTAGTGAATTCCAAGGTTGAATAAATTTAAACCCAGCTAAATGCATTCTATTAAACAAATCTGAATCTTCTCTACAGGAATGCATAATTGGATCGTGACCACCCAATATATTTAAAAACTCTGATTTATACATCATCCAAGGGGCAAATATACCTTCAGTTATTTTATCATCCTCAAGATGTTCATTAACATATTGCTTAAATTCGGTTTCCTTAAACCCTTCAGGCCACATCCCAAAATCAAGTAATATTTTTTCACCCCCATTAGGGTGAATAGGGGGTTCAACCCTAGTAGAACATACTACTGTTTTTTCTTTAAGATGATTATATGCCTTCAAATCAGCATGCTTTCCTAACATCATGTCAGCATGAAAAATCATAAATACATCTGTGGTAGATTTTTCTACACAAAAATCATAGGCCCTTCCTATTCCATATAGGCTATTACCTAAATCGGGGTTAACATAATAAGATATATTATATATATTTTTAATACTATCTAACCATTTAATAGTACCATCCTCATCTGAGTCAACAAATATAATAATTTCATGGTCATTTCTATAGGAATTTTTTCGTATAGAAGGAATACATGTTTTTAAATAACGTAAATTAGATTTACTAGGAATACAAAATGTTATTTTATTCATAGCTGGTTGATTCGAGTTTGGGCGTATTCAAGTACTTTTTTCTTAAAAGATTCTTTTTGGTCTGGGATATCGTGTAATGAAAGGTATTTTTTATAATATCCTGTAAATCCTTTTTTCATAGGGCCAGATGAATATTCAAAAATAGTTTTTCCTTTAAGGAGATATTGTTGAAAATCTCCTCCCATTCGTTTAAAGTTTTCACTAACTATTAAACTATACCAATCCCATGAACCATATCCCTTCCACTCGTCCCAAATGGGAACTAAATCCTCCCAAAAACTTTTACTATAAAGATCAAACCACCCCGCAAATTTAACAGATGAAATAGGAGTTAATTGAATTTCTTCTTCTGAGTTGGTATCGTTGTAGATAATATCAAATGTGTCTTGCTCATCCCATTCATCGTATTTTACTTGTTGGTATTGGGGATTCATAAGAACCTCCCATGAACTATCCCATAATCTAGGAATTTGGGGAGTAATTACAAAGTAGTCATTTTTTACTTGTTTAGCCCCTTCAATTATATAAGATAACAAATGTTCACTAAAATACATATCAGGACAAATATACATATAATAGTCCACTTCATTAGAAGTAGCTTCCCTTTGAACATCTAAATGACCATATAGTTTATTACCCTCATAAATCTTTTTTACATGATTAAATTTATTTAATAATTTAGAAATTTCATCATATTTTTCTATAAAAAATTCTTTAGGTAACTTACTTTTATCCCAATCAATTAAGTGGGAAGATAAATTTAAGCATGTTTCTATTGTAATATTATCTTCATCTGAAGTATAATAATGGGACTTTTTAAGTTGAGAAAAAGATAATAGGGCATAATCTAATTCCCAAGGCATTATGTGTTGTACTATTTTTATATTCATTGCAATTTATTATATACTTGTTTAATCCCTCCTTTAAGACCTATATAATTTAAACCTAAATCTGTAAATTTCCCAGAGTAAGAAGGAAAATCACCAATCCATTCTTGTTTTACCCTGCATCTATGGTCTCCCAGGTTATTTATAAAAGAAGTTATAAGATTTAAAGAATAGGTTGTTTTATAAGTACAATCTATAACTTTAGGGGGATGATCGTTTTCTATATAATAATTAACCAGAGTTACTAAGTCCTTCATATAAAAAAAATCCATCATTTTATCGGCAAACACATATAAATTTTCATTATTCAAATAACGATTTATATTAGATTTAATAAATCTAGTATCTAATTCATGTTCATCAAACACCCCAAATATTCTAATATTATAAAACCTATTTAAAGGTTGACATAAATCATTAATTATCTTTTTACTTAAACCATATGGAGAAGATGGTTGGTTTAATTCCGCTCCCGACCCAAACTGGATTAGCTTTCCATAATGGTGGCTATTATAAATAAGGTTTTGGAAGGCTTTTATGTTTTGATAAAAAACCTCTGCATTGTCTTTTTGTAATCTACTGCCTCCCTTGGTAGCTGTATGGATTACTACATCAAAATAAGGATAAGTTTTAAAAAATGCTTCTGTAGATTTAGTATCACATAAATCAAAATCTTTTCTCGTAATACAAGTTATGTCATAGGAAAATGAGCTCAGGCCTTTTTCAAGGCTCTGAGCTACATATCCATTTCCTCCTGTAATGAGAATTCTCATTATCTTTTTACTGATGAAGTTTTATTTGTTGTAATAGGGGTTGCACTATGTTTAGGAGTAGCTTGGTTTTCTACTCTATCTGCTTCATACTTCCATTTAGTATCTCCTAATAATTTTTCTAGTTCTTCATCTTTAATTTCATAAAAATTTTCGGGTGCAGGGAATTGTCCTCCTCTAACTTCTTCAGCATATTGCTTAAGGGAATTTTGGATTAATTGACCTGCTTCACAGTATCTTTTTACAAATTTTGATTTAAAGTCCCAAAATAAACCAGTTAAATCGTGAAATATAACTAATTGACCGTCAACTTCATCACCAGCACCAATGCCATATACTGGGATATCTAATTCTTGAGCTATCATAGCTGCTGGTTCTTTAGGCATTGCCTCCAATAGCAAAGCTGAGCAGCCTGCTTCTTGTAGTGCCAATGCTTGTTTAAGCACTATTTCAGCTTGGTCGGCGGTTTTACCTTGTACTCTGTATCCACCCATTTTTGCTCGTGTGTGTGGAGTTAAACCTAAATGACTCATTACCATGATCCCAGAATCACAAATTGCTTTAATTCTTTCAATCATAGCTCCTTCTACCTTAACCATATCCATTCCAGCTTTAATAAACCTTCCGGCATTTTCTACTGCCTCTGCATTAGATATTTGGTAAGACATATAAGGCATATCACCTATTAATAAAGCATCATTTGCCCCTCGGGATACAGACTCAGCTGAGGATATCATTTGATCCATAGTGACAGGGATTGTTGTTTTATGTCCTAAAGTAGTCATTCCTAATGAATCCCCTACAAGGATACAATCAACACCTGCACCATCTGCTATATGGGCTTGGGGATAATCGTAAGCAGTTACTAATACTGTTTTAGTACCTTCTCTTTTTTGTTTTCTCAACTTAATAATAGTTGTTTTTGTTTTGCTATCTGCTGGCATAATTTAAAATATTTTATTGTGTTGTGTTTATTTTTCTAAAGTTACCCACCCTTGTGAATTATCTCGTCTAGGGATCATATCAATAATCATGTTGTCTTTTATTTGATTATCTGTAAGGTAGGGGGACATATCTTCTAAAGGGTTACCAAATTCTAATTTGGGGGTTAATTTTTGTTCTCTGTCAATTATAACGTTGACTAATATACTATCCTCTTCTTGAAGAGCCAACCTAATTACTTCCTTATAGTTATTTTTTGTAGCATGTATTGATTTTATCCCATATACTTTAGCTAATTCTACAAAATCTGGGACTGAGTAATCTTGGGTTTCTGTTGCGGTGTATCTAGAATCAAAATATGAATCTTGAAATTGTTTAATTATCCCATAACAATCATTATTCATTATGAAGATTTTAAGGGGTAATTTGTAATGCTTTACTGTTTGTAATTCTTGTAAATTCATTTGAAACCCTCCATCTCCATCTATACAAATAACAGGATCGTTACTTCCTATTGTAGCACCGATTGCTGAGGGAAGGCCATACCCCATAGAAGAGTTACCAAAATTAGAAAATATTCTTTGGTTTTCTTTAGGGGTTATAGATTGCATAGACCATACTAAATGTCCCCCTTCATCAGGGATAATAGTACAAGTTTCTGGGAGTTGGGAGTTTAATTCTTCTAGGAATTCATAGGAGGTAAGAACATCCTGTTTTAAAGGTCTATTTTCTAAATTAATTGTTTTATATCGATCCGCCCAACCTATTGATTGAGGAGAGGGGTTAGAACTAATCCATAAATTTAAAAATCTTTTAGCATCACAAATAATAGGTAAATCAATTTGTAGACCTCTATCTTTACCTACTTCATTGCCATCTACATCTACCATAACTTTAAAGGATTCCCTAGAAAAAGTTTTTAAATCTCCCCCAGTTTGTCTAGTATCTAATCTAGATCCTATTGAAATAAGTAAATCACAATTTTGTACTGCAAAATTACCCTTTCTACTTCCATATACACCAATATCTCCTATAAATTGAGGATGATCGTGGGGCATTACATCAAATCCTCCCCAAGATACTACAAAAGGTAATTTAGTATTTTCTATTAAATCTTTTATTTCATTTAAAGCCTTCCCTAACCTGATACCATGTCCTAAAAGTAATAAGGGACGTTTACTATTTTTTAATTTATTATTTACAACTTCAATTTGTTCTTGGATAATACTATCACTGACCATTTTAAATTTATCATTAATATTATCTAATTCCCAAACATCGGTGCTTTGATTAATTAAAGAATTTTGAATATCTACAGGAAAGTCCAATAATACAGGACCAGGTCTATTAGAAATAGCTAAAGTAAATGCTGTTTTAAGTTCAGATTTAATTAATTCTATATCATCTAACACAGTAGCATATTTAGTAAAATGCTTAAAAGACTGTACTACTGGGGTTTCCTGGAACCCGACTTGTCTAGGGCTAGTAGAAACTGATTCAACAGTTTCATAGGTGCTTACTTGACCTGTTATAAACACACAAGGTATTGACTCGTACCAACAACCACAAATACCATTAAGTAAATTTTGGGCACCTGGGCCACTAGTACTAAGTACTGTTGCTACTTTTCCTGAGGTTCTGTAATAACCCTCGGCAGCCATTGCTGCTGATTGTTCATGTTGGAAACAATAATATTTAATCCCTGGTTTTCTGCCTAGATAATCTACTGTAGGTACTATAGCACCTCCAGTTACCAGAAAAAAGGTATCAACTCCATTATCAACTAAAGTGTCAATAATGTATTCTAATGTTTTAACTTTCATTACCAAATAAATTTATGTTTGTAATATTCTACTATAGAAGATAATTCTGAATCAAATTGTTTTTTAGGTTTCCATCCTAATTTTCTAAGTTTAGAATCATCTAAAGCATACCTAACATCTTGTCCTTTTCTAGAAAATGAAAAATCTAAATACTCTTCAAACTCTGAATTCCAAATTCCTGTCATTAGTTTAAGAATTTTGGTTACAGTATCTAAATTAGACTGTTCAAACCCCCCAGCAATGTTATAAATCTGATTAACTGATTTTTTATCATTTTCTATAATGGTAATTACAGCATTAGCTGTGTCTTGGGCATGAAGCCAATTCCTAATGGGAGAACCACCATTATGTAAAGGAATTTTACGACCTAATTTCATGTATTTTATAACTTTAGGAATCAATTTTTCAACATATTGTCCTATACCATAATTGTTAGTAGGCCTTAAAATAGTATAAGGTATTTTATAAGTTCTACCCCATGCTAATACTAATTGGTCAGCTGCTGCTTTTGTAGCGGAATAAGGATTGCTAGGACATAATAAATCTTCCTCATTGTGGGCTCCTTTAGTAATATCCCCATACACTTCGTCTGTGCTAAAGTGAATTAAAGTAGGAACTGCAGAGTTTTCTTGGCGGTAATTTCTAATTAATTCTAGTAAATTATGAACCCCCGAAATGTTAGAAGTAATAAAATCATCACTATTAGCGATGCTATTGCCTACATGGGTTTCAGCAGCTGTGTTAATAACATAATCACAATCATATAAAAATTTTAAATCATTAATATCACAATTAACAAAATCAAAGTTTTTATATCTTCTAAATTCAGATAAAAGATTTTTATTAGCAGCGTAAGTAATTTTATCTATACCTTTTACATACCAACCTTTATCTAAACAAGTTCGTGTTACATAAGAACCTATAAAACCTAAACACCCTGTTACATATACTACTTTCATGTGTTAAAGAATTCTTTAATTTTATCGCAAACATAATCTACATCTTCGGTAGTCATTCCATGGTGAGCCCCTAATAAAAATCCATTCTTCATAATAAGATCTGAATTAGTAAACTCTTGAAGATATTCTCTATAAATTGGGTGACGGGTTACATTACCAGCAAATGTAACTCTAGTTTGTATATTGTTTTCTTCTAAAAAATGAAGTAGTTCAAATCGTTTTTCGGATTGAAGGGGAATAGCTAACCAATTAGGTTGAATACTATCATCTGGGAGTATAAGATCTCCAACTCCTTGAAGGTTTTTAATGTAACGTTCAATATTATTTCTCCTAAGCTTAAAGAATTTTTGAAATCTTTCAAGTTGAACTAAACCAAATGCTGCTTGCATTTCAGTAGATTTCATATTATAACCTAAAACCCCATATAAAAATTTATAATCATAAGGAATCCCATCAACTTTATGATTAAATCTATCAGACATATCTTCGGAATTATCACCTATCCTTCCCCAATCTCTAAATTGAAGGCATACATTTCGAAGTTTTTCATCATTAAACATTACCATTCCCCCTGCTCCACCAGCTGTAATAACATGAGAAGCATAAAAACTAGTAGTAGCAATATCTGTTTCAAGGGTATGAGTTACAGTATCTGCTGAATCCTCAATTAAAACAATATCTTCTCTTCCAATATTTGCTAATCCTTCTTTAAGGGCTTTCCAATTTGGTTTATTACCAATAAGGTTAGGAATCATAAGTGCTTTAACATCCTTATCAACAGCGTCTAATACTTCTTTTATATTAGCGCAATACGTTGTTAAATCTACATCAACAAATACTGGGATTAGCCCTAGTTGAATGATAGGAGCTAATGTTGTAGAAAAAGTACAAGCCGGAGTAATTATTTTGGTGCCTTTAGGCAATTGTAAACTTGCTAAAGCTAGTAAACATGCCGCTGAGCCTGAATTTACAAATACTCCATACTTTTTTCCAAATTGTTTAGCTATTTTTTCTTCAAATTCTACTGTACGAGGACCAAATCCTGCTAACCATCCATCTCTAAGACAGGCTTCTACAGCTTTAATTTCTTCTTCTCCATAAGCTTCAAACTTATTAGGAGCATACCATACTTTTTTCATTTTTAAATTATTATCCAATTTTTACAATATAAATCTTCACTTTGTAAGTGTTTTATCTCAGAACCTAACCATGTTTTAGGAGCAATTACTTTTTTAAGAGGATTTGAATTTAACCAAGCCCCCCACCAACTAAAAGTACTATTAGCTATAACATTATGGTCGCACAAAGACATCATACACATATCTACAAAATCAGTATTACCCGTAATATAATAAATGCGATCGTCTTCTCCAAATTGTTCTTTACACCATTCAATATCATCTGAAAAGATGAGAAGAGCTGTTGAATCCTGTGTGAGCATATTAATAGCTTCTTGGTAATAAGACAGGGCAATTAAAGGATGTCTGTTTTGATTACCAACATAATCACCTCTCCTAAAGTGTAATGAAACTAATTCATCATATTTTTCTCTTATAGGAGTAATTTGGGATTCTGCTTTAGATCTAAATTCTTCTTTAAAGGTAAATTCTTTTCTAATAGTATTTTCTATATGTTCCCAATATTTTTCACATTGAAAATAACCATCTATGTCTGTATTAGGAGATAGGTTAAATACATCAGAATCAAATCCTATTTTACCTGTTTTGCCTTCTTCATATGTGTTTTCTATTTTTAATTCCAATTCAGGAGTAAGGTTTGGGGCTGTTATTTCAAATCCTTCAGGTACCCTAAAGTTAACTCGTATCCAACTTTGAACATTAGGGTCTAAATTAAACATTTGACCATTAGCATCAAAATTTTTATAAGGTATAGCATAATTAGTTTTTAATTTGTTAGCTATACCCAACACAGCAGCATATTGAGACATTTGATTGCCTAATCTTGCTGATTGGATTCCTATATTTTTATACGTTATCATTAAAAAAATGTTTGCAATTACACTTAGTATTAAAAAATTCTATAGTTTCTTTATTAAACCAAGTTTTAAAATCATTTAATTTATTAAAAAATTCTTCTTTAGATTGAACTCCTAACCCCTCAGCAAAATGAAATACTTTTATTTGTTTATTATCTGAGGTGTATAATTTATCATTTTTAACCTTCCAATAATATATTGGTGTCCATTCCCCACTAGGAATAAGGGGATAATTAGTCATAGCTAGAACTTGAGGATTCATTACTTCTTGTCTGTACATTTTACCTTGTCTAATCATATCCGTACCAAATACTCCTTTAGATCTAACATTATAACTGACAGGGCTAGAAAAATAAGGACCGTCTACTATATTTACTTCATAAGATTTATCAACAAATGCTAACTCATTTAACCCCCCTTGTTCTGCAAATTCAGTAAAATGTTCTATAGTAAGATCAATGACTTTTTTTAAAGCCTCTTTATTATTAAAACATACTACATCAGCATTCAAATTAAGGATTTCATAGCACTTTCTATTATCAGGAGTTATAAATTCAATTTGAGGAGTTGACCAATATGGGGTGCTATCATAATTAGGGTAATTAAGAGTTGCTAATACATCTTCAGTAGAATTTAAAAATTCATCTAATGTCCCACAAGTAATAGTATCACACCCTAAAAGTATTAATTTATCAATATTTTGCTTATCCATAAGCTCATAAGCAAGAATATACCTGGCAAGCCCTAAATGTTCATAAACATCATAATGTTTAAAAGAACGGGCATAATCAAAATAATTAGAATCATTTATAAAGATAGTTTCAATTTCGGGGTGAAATGATTTAAAACTATTTATAGCACAATCAGTTAAATCTTTATACCAAGATGAATCTATTTTATTATCTTCAGGAGTTACTTGAAAGAAGAGACATTTAGTGTTCATTTTACTTTAATATCTTTTCTAGCTATGATAAAGTTTAAAGGAGTAGTATGAACTATTCTATAATTTTTATCTTCAAGAATTTGTTTAGCAAAAGTATCATCATATTTACCAAATTCGGTATGCTCAATAATCATTACTTTAGGGTTATGCTTTTTATAATCAAAAGTAGCCCATGCTTCTTCTTCATATCCCTCTATATCTATAGAAATTAGATCAATTTCTTTTATATTATGTTTATCAAGTAATTTATCTAACCTAGCACATTTAACTTTAATACTCCCTTCTGCATCCTCTTCTGTGAGGTTACTCATAGGTTTAAATGACATTTTTCCTTCATTAGGGTGAATAGCTACTTCTTCTAATAAACATTTTCTAACTTTAGTATTAGCTTCAAAGTAAGTTGGATCAGGTTCAATAACTAAACCATTCCATCCTTTTTCCTTTTCAAAGAAATAAGTATTTGACAACCAAACAGGATAACACCCACCAATATCTAAGAAAACTCCTTTATCAGGAAGTTCTAAATGCTGGTCGATCCACATATCTTCTAAGTGTTGGCCATGATACTTATTATCTTCTATACCATTATGTTCAATTATAGTTTGAATTAAAGACTTAATTCTTCCATAAATGTTAGCATAATATTTTGCTGTTTCGTAATTTTTATCTATTGCTTCTTTACGAGAATGATAATATTCTGGGGTGAGGTTATTAACCGCTTCTATGATTTCATCCTCATTAGTACATTGTATAATACCTTCTCCATCATACATTGAGTCTATATCCTTACACCCCCAATAGATTGGGATAGTTTTGCTTAAAAAAGCGTCTATAATCTTTTCAGTATGGTAACCGTGATAACTTGTATTTTCTATACAAATCGAAAACATACTATCCTCCCATACTATTTTTTTCTGGCTTAAGTCTCCTAGGATTTTTTGTTCTTCATAACTGTAATCTGGGAGAGTATAAAACCACTTTTTAGGGATTTTAATTTCATTTTCTCGGTCGTAAAGTCTATGACGAACATCATGTCCCTCTAATTTTCTTTTATTACCACATAAGTAAGAAACTTCAAATGTTTTTTCTTTAGTTTCCATTTGTTTAATAAACTCATCATCAAGCCAACTTACACCAAATGGGAACCAGTGAGCATTTTCACAGTTGTCTAATATTTTTTTACTCCAAGTAAAAATAGCACTGAATTTATTTTGGTGTTGGATAGCGTAGTCGTGTAACCCAAAATATTCATTAGGTTCTAGAATAAATAAAAAATTGTAGGGGTTTAAACTTAATTCATACTCTGTAGGTGTGTGGTCTACAAAGATATTAATGGGTTTATTTATAAAGGAAGGGTCACCTAAACCAAAATTCCAGTGTCCTCCTATTTCTTCTAAGATATTTTCTTTAGAAATAAATTTAGCTTCTAATCTTAACATTATTATATATTTTTTAGTACAAAAACGGGTTGAGTTCCTACTCCTAAACCTAAATTAGTAGTTAAACTTTCTTGTGAAGCACCAAAAGCTTTTACTAATTCCCAATTATGGAATAAATAAGGAAGTCTAAGTTCACCATAAATCCTGTGAGCATTCCAAACTAGTCTATCTTTACCTATGGGAATTACTAAAAATAATAACCCTCCAGGTTTAACAATAGATTTCATATTTTGCATAGCTTTTAAATCTCCTTCAGGATCAAGAGGATCACCATATCTTCCTAATCCATCATGTTCAAAAGAAGAAATTGAAAAAGCACAATCAAAAGTTTTAGGATTATTTTTAAACTCTTCTACAGTTATAAAATTTAAATCAGGGTGGTCAGTTTCTAATTTATTATATTCTATTGTAGAACAAATTCCTCCTTTAGATAAAATCATTGATTCAAACCAACATCCTCCTGAGTTTCCTATGTTAACTATTGTTTGGTTTTTGATAGGGTACTCATCTAAAGCTTCTAATAAAAATACAGTTGAGTCCCCATAACCTTCTAAAGGATGAGTATCCATATATTTATCATAAGGAGATACCCTTTTACTTAAATCCTGCACACAAGAATCAACATCTTCTTTTTTAATAAACTTGGATTCCATATTAGTGTAAGTACTATCTAAGTACTGATCATAAATGGGACATTGTTTATACATAGAATACCTAAGTTGTAGACTAGTATCAATTTCATTCCATTTAGGGGGTTTTAAATTCAATTTACTTGTTGATTGATCCATTCGAAAGTTTGTTTCATACCATCATAAAGAGGTTGAGTAGGTCCCCATCCCATTTTTTCTTTGTAAAGTTTATTATCAGAATTTCTACCTCTAACACCTACAGGACAATTAAATCCATATTTAGCTTTAAATTCTTCCCCTTGGATATTATTGATATTAATTTTCTTTTCCGAAATGTTAATAGCCATTTGAGCTAATTGGTTAATTGTAACCATTTCTTCGGATCCAATATTAACAGGGCCATAAAATTCTTCTTGTCTCATAAAACGAAGTACAGCTTCTACGCATTCATTAATGTAAAGAAATGATCTTGTTTGTTGACCGTCACCCCATACTTCAATTTCTGAAGTAGCTTCAACAACTTTTCTACACATAGCCGCAGGTGCTTTTTCTTTACCACCAGTCCAAGTGCCCATTGGGCCAAATATGTTATGAAAACGAGCTACTCTAACATCAAGTCCATAATTACGATTAAATGCTAAAAACAAACGTTCGCTAAATAATTTTTCCCAACCATATTCTGAATCAGGGTTAGCCGGATAAGCACTAGATTCCTCACAATTAGGGTTATTAGGATCTAATTGGTTATGTTCAGGATACATACAAGCTGAAGAGCTATAAAATATGCGTTTAATTCCTTTTTTAGCTGCTTCATAGACAACATTAAGATTAATTAATGCCGAGCTGTGCATTACATTAGCATCATTTTCGCCTGTAAAGATATATCCTGCTCCCCCCATATCGGCTGCGAGTTGGTATACTTCATCAAATGAATTAGGACAATTTTTTTCTGTGATTTGGGTAGGAGAAAACATAGCTAAGCTTACTATTTTAGGATCCCTAAGGTCGCCACAAATATAATCGTGGCAAATTTTATTATGATCCCAAAATTCGTGTTTTTCTTTTATATCTACTATACGAACCCAAAAACCTTCATCTTTAAGTCGTTTTGCTAAGTGGCCTCCTATAAAACCACCTCCCCCTAATACAAGGGCTGTTTTTTTTATATCTCTTTTATTCATAACGTTTCGTATAAAGCATTTTGTTGTTCTTGTCTTTTAATTGTTTTTGGGTGGTAAATACAAAATTCCTTATTAGCTGGTAATTGGGATTCTGTTTTATGTCCCGTAAGTACTTCGTGGACTTTATTTTTCCATTTAATACGTTTTACATTTTTAAGAATCCTACACTGATAGTCTGGGAAGTTTACTTTTCCATCTGGGTCAACCCTCCACCCCCATTTATCAATGTGTTCTTGAGTTAATCCTTTTACAGTATTAATTCGAGGAACCCAAAATATATCAGTTTTAGGGTTATTATCTATCACCCATTCTATAGTCTTCATAAGATACTCTTCGGGATATTCATCAGCATCAATTTGAAAAATATAATCTCCAGAACAATTATCTTTAAGATTATTTTTAAATGCTGAAAAATTCCCATTTAAAGCAAATTCTATAACTTTTATATCAGAATGTTGTTTGAGCACTTTATATACTTCAGGGGTAGTATTTCCCTGATCACATTGTACTACTATTTCATCTTGTTCCCTTTTATGTGTAGTTAAGTATTCTAATAGATATTCTATTTCTTTATACTCATTACAAACGGGAATTGCATAACTAATTATCATTTTAAATACTCTTCTAAGGTTTCAGTAGGTTCCCAATTTAATATTCTTTTTGCCTTATCTATATTGGCTTTAGTATGTCTACATTCTCCAGGTCTAGGATCTATGTGGGTGTAGTTTCCCCCTACCATGTTTACTAAGTCTAAAATATTATAACTTACACCTGTTCCAATATTAAAAATTTCCCCAAATCCTTTAGTACACTCTGTTGCTAAAATATTTGCCTTTACTACATCATATACGTGAGTATAGTCTCTAGTTTGTAACCCATCCCCCACTACAGTCATTGGTTCGTTGTTTGCTTTTTGTTTTAAAAACAACCCTATAACAGGAGCATATTGACCCTTAGTACATTGTCTAGGACCATAAACATTAAAATATCTAAATGTAATAGTTTCTAAACCAAATAAGTCAGTATACATTTTACATAGTTCTTCACCTGCAGTTTTTGTTACTGAGTAAGGGTTTAGACAATCTTTGGGCATTGTTTCTATTAAAGGGGGCTCATTTTTAAGACCATAAGCTGAAGAAGTTGAAGAATAAATTACTCTTTTTACTCCTGCTTCTCTAGAACATTGTAAAACAACACTAGTTCCTACAACATTAGTTTGTGTAGCAAGTATAGGATTTTGAATAGCAGGTTGAATTCTAGATTCAGCTGCTAAGTGAAAAACATAATCTACATCATTATATAAATGTCTAGTAACCTTATAATTAGTAATATTATAATTAAAGTATTTTGCTTTTGGGTTAAAATAAAATTGTTCGTGAGCATCCGAAGATTCATTATCAATTACTCTTACTTCCCATCCCTTATCAATAAGGGCATCTACTAAATTGGAGCCTATAAATCCTGCCCCACCTGTAATTAGTGCTATCATTTTTTTATCATTTAAAGAATCCAATATAATCTAAAGCTTCTATGAACTCACGCTCACCAAACTTTTTAGCATTAGTTTGGTCTATTTTATGAGTAGTTCCCTCTGGAAACCGGTCTAATTCCTTTTTAGGGATTTCAACTGCTGGGGAAGCGTTCCATTTCCAGTTGTGAGCATCAGTGCCATTTACAAAAATCATTCCCTTATCAGGAACGTTAACCGTAGAAGGGATCCAATTACGATTTTGATCATCTATAAAAATCAGGTCCTTATACAATTCAGGAAGGACTTCTAATTGTTCAGTTAAAAATTCACTTTCATCTGTCATAAGTGTATTAGTAGTAAACCCACACCCATAACACATATGAACTTTATAATCTGCTCCTAGATCTTGTTCATAACAAGCATCACTCCCACAACGTGGGCATATTGTTAATTTATCCTGGGGCATTGTCTAATTTTTTAAGTTTAGGCATTTCAATTTTTTTAAGTTGAGGTAACTTAAGTGGTACTTCCATAGCAATTTCTGGAATTTTTTCTTCGAAGATTACTCCTAAAAGTTCTTTCATGTGTTTGTAACTAAAGTTATTTTTACTTTTATGATACTGAAGCATAGCTTTTTTATCATACTTTTTATAGCTAGCAAAAACATCTACTAAAGCATTAGAAATCTGGGTCAAGTTAGGGGAGAACCATTCGCTATTTTCTAATATTACGTTTTCTACAACAGCACTTGAGTCTACTTTTTTTAATCTACCATCTATTAAAGTAGTAAATTTAGGATCTAAGAAATCAATATGCCCACTCCAATTTGTAGATATAATAGGTTTTTTAGTTAAGCTAAATTCTAATAAGGGGCGACCAAATCCTTCACCTTTAGTCAAATTAACCATAGCTTTAACTTTTTTATGGTTGTAAAGTTCATTCATTTCTTCATCAGTAAAATCCCCATGAAGAAGATAAATATTAGGTAAAGTGTCAGCTTTTACTGTAGATTTAATAGCAT
>MDSV01166949.1_pt1 | contig 18042 bp, 16 predicted proteins | sample 810851 | NCBI WGS metagenome assembly MDSV01 (sample SAMN05326640, study PRJNA326480) | marine metagenome | isolation source: seawater | place: Atlantic Ocean: North East | collected 2012 | reverse complement strand
TTAAATGAATCAATAAAAACTTTTGAAGAGGGCGTCAAGCTTACTAAACACTGTCAAGAACTTCTTACCAAAGCTGAATTAAAAATTCAAAAGCTTTTAGAAAAAGATGATGGAACGCTTGATCTAGAAGACTTTGATGAAAAATAATTTCGAAGACTTTGATATTAAAGATCTTCCTTTTTTAAACAATAATTTAAAAAGGATTAATAAAGCAATTCTTGAATCTTTACCACCAAAAAACTTTTCAAATATTTCAAGAGCCATTCATTACTCTGTTTTAAACGGAGGTAAAAGAATCAGGCCTCAGCTTGTTTTGCTGATGGCAGAAGCTTTAAAAGTCGATGTTAGCCCCAAAACGATTGATTTAATGGCTGCTTCTGGTGAGCTTATTCACTGCTACTCTTTAATACATGATGACTTGCCTTCAATGGATGATGATGATTTCAGAAGGGGTAAACTTTCCTGTCATAAAAAATTTGACGAAGCCACGGCGATATTAGCTGGAGACGCAATACAGCCTCTGGCTTTGGAAGTTTTAACAACCATTGAAGATAAAAAACTTAAATCTCAGCAAAAGCTTAAAATCATAAATCTTTTTGCAAAAGCATGCGGACCGAATGGAATGGTAGAAGGACAAAGTAGAGATTTAGCTGCTGAAGGAAAAAAAATTAAGATTGAAGACTTGGACGAAATTCATTATTTGAAGACAGGAAAACTAATAGAAGCATGTGTTGAGTCTATTTGCACTTTAAAAGATGACTTGTCAAAAAAAGACATGAAAGCTTTTTTAAATTTTGCTAGAAAATTTGGATTGGCATTTCAAATCAAAGATGACATCTTAGATGTTCTTGGAGATGAGAAAAAAATAGGTAAGCCTTTAAACTCTGATTCTCTACAAAACAAAGCTACTTACCCTTCTATTCTTGGGCTAAAAGAATCTCAAAAAAGAGCTGAAAAATTATGCTTTGATGCTTTAAAGATATTATTAAAGCTGCCTTATAATACTGAGAATTTAATCAAACTATCAAAATTTATAATTTTGAGAGATAAATAATGAAGACTTTTTTCGAAATTCCAGTATCTCCTCCTTCCACTCCATTGCTGGATAAGGTGGATTATCCCTCTGATTTAAGAAAATTAACAAAAAAAGAACTTCATCAACTTTCTGACGAGTTGAGAGAGTTTTTAATTTATTCTGTTTCACTAAGTGGTGGCCATTTTGGAGCAGGTCTTGGTGTAGTTGAGCTAACCGTTGCCTTGCATTATATTTTCAATACTCCAGAAGATAATTTAATCTGGGATGTCGGTCACCAAAGTTACCCTCATAAAATTATCACGGGCAGAAAAAAAGAAATTTCTACCATTAGAGCAAAAAATGGTTTGCATCCTTTTACAAATATTTCAGAAAGTATTTACGACTCTTTTGGTGCAGGTCACTCCAGCACCTCTATCAGTGCTGCGCTAGGTATGGCAGTTGCAAGAGCTGATAAAAGTCATGTCGCTGTGATTGGTGATGGTGCTATGACTGCTGGAATGGCCTACGAGGCACTGGCTCACGCAGGCTCTTTAGATTCAGATATTTTAGTGATTTTAAATGATAACAGCATGTCGATTTCTAGAAATATAGGTGGTTTTTCAAATTACTTAGCGAGAATTTGGGCAAGTAAATTTTATACTTCTATTAGAGAAGGAGGAAAAACTGCTTTAAGGTTTATCCCATCTGCGAAAAATTTTGCAAAAAGAGCTGAAACCCATTTTAAAGGTATGTTGGCTCCTGGAACTTTATTCGAAGAACTTGGGTTCAATTATATTGGTCCAATGGATGGTCATAACTTAAATGAAATGTTAAAAACTCTAAGGAATCTAAAAGATCTCAAAGGTCCAAAGCTATTACATTTAATAACCCAAAAAGGAAAAGGATATGCACCTGCAGAAAAAAATCCAATTGGGTTTCATGCATTGAACAAAATTGAAAATAATAAAATTAAGACAAACGGAAAAAAATATTCTGCCGTTTTTGGAGATTGGCTTTTAAAAAAGGCTGAAGGTGGTGACGATGACTTAGTAGCTATTACTCCTGCAATGTCAGAGGGTTCAGGAATGAATGATTTTGCCGAAAAATATCCAGATATATTTTACGATGTAGCTATAGCAGAACAACACAGTATGACTTTTGCAGCTGGTTTGGCTAAGGAAGGAAAAAAACCTGTTCTTGCTATCTATTCTACATTTTTACAAAGAGCATATGATCAATTGATTCACGATGTTGCTCTACAAAAATTAGATGTAACTTTAGCTATTGATAGAGCTGGATTTGTTGGAGGAGATGGAGCAACTCATGCAGGAATCTTTGATGTTTCTTTTCTTAGATGTGTGCCTAATATGGTTATTATGAGCCCTTCTGATGAAAATGAATGCTGGAAGATGCTTTCCACTGGATATAATTATCAAGGGCCTGCGGCAATACGTTATCCTAGAGGAGAAGGCTTGGGTGTAGAAATTTCAAAAAACTTCGATTCACTTGAAATTGGTAAAGCAAGAGTTATTAATGAAGTAGCATCTGATTTTGTTATTTTATCTTTTGGAAATATGTTGAAACTATCTATGGAAATTTCAGATGAAATAAATTGTTCTCTGGTAGATATGAGATTTATCAAGCCTCTGGACGAAGAACTTATAGAAAAATGTGCAAAAACTTACAAACATATTATCTCAATAGAAGAAAATATAATATCTGGTGGAGCGGGCTCAGCAGTAAATGAATTCCTATTAAAAATTGGATATTCGGAAAAACTCAAGATTTTTGGAATTTCTGATGAATTTCCCATCGTAGGTAGTCAAGAAGATCAAAGAGAAGCTGCAGGTTTAACAAAAACAAAAATTTTAGAAAAACTATCTGCAGAATTGGGCTTAAAAAACCTGAATAAAAAAGTTTCCGCCTAACAGAGTTAAGCCCGAAAATAAGCCTGCCACCAAATCGTCTAAAACAATTCCAAAACCTGACTTAAATTTCTTATCAATAAATGAAATTGGATGAGGTTTAAAAATATCAAAAAAACGAAAAATAATAATCAAAATAAAAGCAGCAAAGTAAGATTCGTTTTGCCATTCTGAAGTAGAGAAATTATAAGTTCCTAAAAAAGGTATAAATAATAAAGATAGCCATGCGCCTGCTACCTCATCAATGACAATTGCCTTATGATCTTTTTCAAGCAGATCTTTTGAAGCTATCTCACAAACTATTATTGAAAATATAGAAAAGCAAAGAAAAAGTAATAGAAATAAAAAAAAGTTAAATTGAAAATAAATTAAAATAAAGAACAATAAAAGAGCTGCTAAAGATCCCCAAGTGCCTGGCGCTAAGGGTAAAAGTCCAATTCCGAAAAAGGTTGCAAAAAGATGTGAAAATTTAGTTAAGTCAGGAAATTTTTTCATCAACTTAAATGATTATAACTTTTGTTTTTAAAAAAAATTTCCTTATTTCCTTGATAAATCTTAACTTCTTTTCCAGAAGTTATTTTACCTATCTTAAATTTTTTGATTTTAAGTTTTTTGCATATTTGATTTAATTGATGCTCTTTATTATGAGGAACAGTAAAGCAAAGTTCGTAATCATCTCCCCAAGTTAGAGCATCTTTGTAGGAGCCTTTATATGGAATTAAATCAATATTTATTTCAGCTCCATAGTTGCTTTGTTGACAAATGTGAGCTAAATCTCCAAGTAAGCCATCGGAAATATCTATGCAGCTACTAGCAATGTTTCTTAGATTCTTACCTAGCAATGTATGAACCTTTGGTTTGAGAAACTTTTTTACGTATTTTTTTCATCTGTGCTGAGGTTTGTTTTTTTAGACTTTATTATTTGCAAACCTAACTTAGCAAGCCCTAATTCTCCACTGACATAGATTGAATCGCCTGCTTTAGCACCTTTTCTTGAGAGAAATTGCTTGTAATTTACCTCGCCACATACACCCACTGATACAGAACAGCTTTTTCCTTTCGTTAGGTCTCCCCCGATGATTGGAATTTTGTAAGTTTTAGTAAAAAGGTTTAACCCTCTAGCAAACTCTTTAAGCCAATTGAGCTCTTTACTTGGAGTTACGAGACTTATAGACAGCCATTTTAGAGTTCCGCCACATGCAGGAATATCGCTAGCTGCTACAGAGCAAGCTCTGTAAGCTATTAAATCTGGAGCTAAAGATTTTGGAAAATGAATATCGGCGTTTGAAACATCAGTGGAAAAAATCAAGTCGGTTTTTTTTACCGAAAAAAGACCAGCATCATCGCCAGGTCCGATGATAATACCTGAGGAGTCATTATATTGACTCCCCAAGTTACTAAAGTATTTTTGAAGTACTAAAAATTCATCCGATTCCTTCATTTAGAATCGGATAAACAATTAAGAGTTGTAGGCTTCAAAAAGCCCTGTAGCTCCCATACCGCCACCTACGCACATAGTGACGATTCCATATTTTCCACCTCTTCTATTGAGTTCTCTTGCTACGTGTCCTACTTGACGAGAACCTGTCATACCAAAAGGATGACCTATAGAAATAGATCCACCATTTACATTAAGATTATCGCTTGGAAGACCTAATTTATCTCTGATATAAACTACTTGCGAGGCAAAAGCTTCATTTAGTTCCCATAAGTCAATATCTTCTAATTTGAGATTAGCAGATTTGAGTAGTTTTGGAATTGAGTAAACTGGACCAATCCCCATTTCATCTGGTTGACAGCCCACTACAGTAAATCCTCTGAAATATAGCTTTGGTTCGAGGCCTAGCTCTAATGCTTTTTCCTCACTCATTACAAGAGTTACAGAAGCACCATCTGAAAGTTGTGAAGAATTACCTGCTGTTACTGAACCATTTTCAGGATCAAAAACTGGTTTTAAAGAAGAAAGTCCTTCGAGAGTAGTTTCAGGACGATTACAGTCATCACGATCCACAGTAACCTCAACATCCTTTTCTTCTCCTGATTCTTTGTTTACGAGCTTCATGACAGTATTCATTGGTACAATTTCGTCATCATAGTAGCCAGCGTCTTGTGCAGCAGCTGTTCTTTGTTGACTGGAAAGAGCGTATTCGTCTTGAGCTTCTCTAGTTACTTCGTATCTCTTTGCAACACATTCTGCGGTTTGCCCCATCGCATGATAAATACCAGGGACATCGGCTGCTAACTGTTCATTAACATACATGTGCATGTTTGTATTACCTTGAGTTGTTGAAATAGATTCAACTCCACCTGCAATAATACAATCACTAAAACCACTTTGTACTTGTGTAGCTGCCATGGCAACAGTTTGTAGACCAGATGAACAATATCTATTCACTGTCGTACCGCCTACTTCTATTGGTAGTTTTGACAACACTGCTACATTTCTTGCAATGTTATGTCCTTGAGCGCCTTCAGGTGCTCCGCATCCCAAAATCATATCTTCTACTAAGGAAGGATCTAACCCAGGGTTTCTTTCCAATAGGGCATTAACTAAATGCGCCGCCATATCATCGGCACGAGTTTGATTGAATCCCCCGCGGAAAGATTTAGCAAGTCCAGTTCGGACGCTATCAACGATTACTACGTTTCTCATAAAATCTCCTATTTTTTTAAAAAATAAATTATAAAGTTTTCTTAATACTATTACTATCAAAAAAAAAACCCCTGCTTGAGCAGGGGTTTTTTTAACTAAGACTTTCTTAGAAGTCTATACCAAAACTCATTCCGAAAGATCTTCCTTCTCTCACGAAAACACCAGTTGTATGACCAACCGAAGAGTTACCAACTCCAGAACCTGTTACGTTTCTGTCATCGGTTAAGTTTTGCGCCCAGAATCTAACATTCCAGTCTGCATTGGTAGGAACAATAACTAACGAGAAGTTAATTTCATCCCAAGCCTTAATTTTTTGCGACTCAATGTTGAACACGCTTGAGTATGCATCAGACTGGTAGTAGTAATCTACTCTAGGAGTAACTTCTACATTAGAAGTCTGGAAAGTATAAGCAAGACCCATAGACAAAGTTAAATCAGGGTATGGCATTTCGTTACCGGTAAGGTTTTGTTCAAGACCTCCGCTCAAAAACTTACCTTTAATGGATACGCCATTTTCAACAGTTGAAGCACATCTTTCACTAGCAGCCATACTAAGTTCGTTTGTAGCAGTAACATTATCAGCGTGATCAGTCATCGCTAAAAACATCTTACATACACCACCAGTTTGTAAACTAGTTCCAGTACCTCTGTTAATGATAGAAGGTAATAAAGTACCTGCATCGTTTGCAAGTAAACCGCCTACACCAGCTGCAACACCTACATTAGATGTAGTGCCCGTAGGAGCATAAACTTGAGTAGCAGTAGGTGCAAGACCTGCTGTACCACCTGCAGCTGCTGGTAAACATGTGTTTAGGGTACCTGGAATGAAGTGACATACGCCTCCAAGATTACCGTAACCAACTGCAGCTGAACTCATTTCCAATGGTAGGACATTTGCCGCCATGTCAGCAGCTGTAAGAGCTTGATCGCCCGCACAGTCACCAACAGCAGTACAAGTCAAAGCACGTGCTATCTCGTTGGTACCTCTGATACTAGCTGTGAAAGCAGCATTCCCAGCAGCACCTGCAACTGCAGCTGCAGCCTTATGAGAGTCTGAGTCTGCATTCGTTCCTGGAGTTATTCCTTTACTAACGTAATAAGCAGCTACTGCTGTTGCAGAAGCTCCAGCACCACCAATTTGAATATCAAGCATTCTCGAATAAAGAGAACCAAGCGCATCTTTGGCAACCAAGAATGAGTTGGCTGTAAAGTTCTTAGCAACGTGCCAGTCTGTATAACCGTCCATGCTTGTAGCTGCAGAACTTGAAGCTTGCTTTCTGTAATGACCACCCAAGTCGTGTGGGTTGATCATACTAAAGTTACCGATTTCAGACGTTGCATATGACATCATCATATTAAACGTAAGACCAGGAACACTTGGTGGAGCTAGATATAACTCTAATTCAGCACCCATGTTCTCTAAAGGCATACCGGTATTAATAGCAGTTTCGTTTCTGATTACTCCAATGTGGAAGTTTTTGAAATCATTGTAGTAAATTGAAGCATTCGCAACCAATCCAACTTCAGGAACTGAAGCTTTTATACCAAACTCAATTGCATCTACTTCTGTACTTTCAAAAGCAAAAGGTGTGTCAGGGAATTGCTGTGCGTTGAATGGAGGGTTAAAACCTCCTCCTTTAAATCCTTTCGCATAACTAGCATAGAACAAAGTGTCGTCGTTTATTTGGAAATCCCAAACAAGTCTTCCTGTAGTTTCAGAGAAGTTCTTAACAGGGTCTACGCCAAACGATTTATAGTCAGCATTATTTTCTGGTAACACTCCTAAAGGCAAAGTACCGTTGTCAGTACCAGCAGTTCCTGGAACCTGACCAATTTGTTGACCTACAGTGTTAACTCCAAGTGAGTTTAAACCACTTGTGAAACAAGCTGGATTTTCAGTTGTTCCGTCAAACGATCCGGAATTACCAGTAGTCGTATTGAAACCACAAGTTCCGCCGATTCCACCTGGTCCGGCAGAAAGGCTGTTCCAGTTAGAGAAAACCGGTACTTTATAAAAAGTTGCGTTCACGCTAACCGCTTTTCTATCTTCGTTATAACGAAGACCTGCAGTTAATCTGTGGTTATCAGCAACATCAAAATAGAACTCCGTAAACAATGCTTTTGAATCCAATTGATAAGAATCTGTAATATTATGGAAATGTTCAGTGTAAAGCCCATCAACTCTTGAAATGGCATCTTGACCATATTGTGCAGGAGTCACTGTAGCAGATCCACCAGCACCTTGAATTGCTGCTGTAATCGCTGTAGCTCCTGGGGTAAATGCTGCTAATAAAGCTTTTCCAGTATCTACTGCTACTTGAGTACAAGGGCCAGCTGGTGCACTTAAAGCTCCACAAGCAAGTGCTCCTCTAAGAGCTGTTCTAGTACCTGAAGCAATAGTTGAAGGCAACATCAAAGCATTCAAAGTAATACCCGATGCATAAACATCGTAGTAAGAATGCGTGTTGTTGGAAATATCAATAGCACCAACTAAGAAATTAAACATTCCGTCTAAGTCGGATACGTATTTAAGTTCAGCAGTTTTTGAATTGATTTTTTGATGGAAAGCATCTCCCGATACAGGAAGTATGTGATTTCCTCTTACTCCAGCACCGCCAGGACAGAAAATACCTGATTTGAATTCTTCAACGACACAAGCCGGAGCGATTATAGAGTTACTGTATCCAAGCGGTAACCCTTCTCCATTTGGATCGCTAGAGTCCGCATAAACAGCAGAATTTTGAACTGCTGCACTCCATCTGAGTCCACTTGCTTCTTCTGAGAATGAAGTGGTATCACGGTAAAACTGACGTTGAATGTCGTTATAAGCAAAAGTCAAAGAACCGTTATCAAAGTCTTTATCAATAGCAAATTGGGACATGGATTCTTGCACGTCGTGCCTAGGAGCAGCCCAAACATTGCTTTGAAAGAAATCTTGCGGAACAGTACCAGTATCTTGTGGCATTCCTGCAGGTGCATACAACGCACCACTATCAGCAGATCCATTTGTCAAATTAGAAGGTACGTAAAAGCCTAAAGTCCCACCAAGTAAACCAGGTAAGGTTGAACCATTGGACATAGGGTGAATAGCTTGGAAAACTTGGTCACCACCTATAACACAACCTTGAACTAAGTTAGCACCGGTTTGACACCAAGTACCGTCTTGTTGAGTTCTAGTAGACTCTTCGTCAAACGCATTGTGCATTAAAGTAACTCTTAGATCGTCGGTAGGTTCCCATAAAAAAGTTGCACGCCACTGATAACTGTCTCTGTTATCGAATGGTGAGCCAGCTAATTTTGTATAAAGATTTTTGTTTACACCATCTTTCTCAAAATTATTGAAAGCAATTCTAAGAGCCATCTCGTCATTCAAAGGAACATTAAGCATCATGTCTATTTGCTGCTCGCTGTTTTTTCCGTATTGAAGTTTAGCTCTTCCAGAGAAACCATCTAAGTCTGGTTTAGCTGTAATAAGGTTAATCACACCACCTGTAGAGTTTCTTCCAAATAACGTACCTTGTGGACCACGCAGAACCTCGATTCTTTGCATATCCATGTAGCCGATTTCATTTGTAGAAGTTGCTCCTCCAAGAGGCAAGCCATTGATGTGAACTTCAACACCTGCATCCGCACTCGCAGCAGTAGCAAAGTTAGCAATACCTCTTATTGCAAACCCACCACCACCAAAAGTATTCGCACTATATGCAACACCAGGTACTTGAAGTTGAATATCACTTGCAACTTCAATTTGTCGTTCAGTTATCATTTCATCAGTAAAAGCTGAAACCGCAATTGGAACGTCTTGAAGACTTTGCTCCGTTCTTTGCGCAGTAACTATTACTTCCTCAATTGTCGCTTGGGCAAAAATAGAAGACACCGTAAAAAAGGCGCTTAAAGTTACCAAGCTTATTTTAAAGAATTTACTCATTTAGAATCCTCCCCTAATGAGTTAAAAATATTATGAAGAAACTTAATACTTAACCAGTTAATAACTTTGGCTTATAAGCTTAGGAATCTCCCCCTATAACATCGATAATACCTATTTTTGTAAGTACTGCAACCCCTTTGTTGAAAGAAAAATTTCAATCTATAAGTTATTAAAATTCTGCTAAGTTATATTTTTTTTAAAATAAAAAAATGAGAAAAAAAGACCGAGCTCTACTTATCGAAACCAAATTAGCTGAATTATTTCCAAGTCCTAAAGCGCCATTAAATTCAGTAAACGATTTTACTTTTCTAGTTGCTGTTCTATTAAGCGCTCAAACAACGGACAAAAGAGTTAATGTTGTAACAACAGAATTGTTCAAAGTAGCTGACACTCCTTCTAAAATGGCCGCTTTGGGCGAGAATAAAATTTATGATTTCATCAAAACCTGTGGTTTAGCTCCAAAAAAGTCAACAGCAATTCTAAAAACTTCAAGAATTTTAATTGAAAAATACGAAGAAAAATTACCAAAAGATCTAATTTTATTGGAAGAATTGCCTGGGGTAGGTCACAAAACAGCATCGGTTGTGGTAAGTGAGCTTTATGGCATTCCTGCCTTCCCGGTTGATACTCATATTCATAGACTTGCACAAAGATGGGGTCTTTCAAGTGGTAAGTCGGTTAAACAGACTGAAAAAGATTTGAAAGAGCTATTTGACGAATCGAAATGGAGAGACTTGCATTTGCAATTTATTTTTTATGGCAGAGGTTTTTGCACAGCTAAAGGTTGTGACGGTACGATTTGTTTTATGTGTAAAAGTTTATATCCTAATAGAAAAAACAAAATTAATACTTTAAAAGCTTAAATAAATTGTTTTGAAGAGTATAATTTTATTTTTGATTCTCAAATGTACGGAAATAACTTATCAATAAAATCTTTCGATGATGATCTCTGGCAAGCCCTAGAGAAAGAAAGAATCAGGCAAGAACAACACATAGAACTAATTGCTTCTGAAAATTATGCTTCTCCAAGAATTCTTGAAGCACAAGGTTCGGTCCTTACTAATAAGTATGCTGAAGGCTATCCAGGTAAAAGATATTATGGGGGTTGTGAGTTTGTCGACATAGCTGAACAACTTGCAATCGATCGAGCGAAAGAATTATTCAAAGCAGATTATGCAAATGTTCAACCTCACTCTGGCGCAAGTGCAAATGCGGCAGTCTTCCTAGCCTTGCTTAATGCTGGTGATAAAATTCTTGGTATGAGTCTAGACCACGGCGGTCATTTGACTCATGGATCAAAAGTAAATTTTTCAGGAAAAATATATGAGTCATACAGTTATGGAATTGATCCTGAAACTGGAGATATTGATTATAAACAAGTAGAAACTCTTGCAAAAAAGCATAAACCAAAACTCATTATCTGTGGTTTTTCTGCTTTTTCCGGTATCTTGGATTGGGCTAGGTTTAAAGAGATTGCACAATCTATTGATGCATATTTATTGGCTGACATTTCTCATGTATCTGGCTTGGTAGCAGCTGGATTATATCCAAACCCCTTTCCTCATGCAGATGTGGTTACCACAACTACTCATAAGACTTTGGTTGGGCCAAGAGGTGGGTTGATCTTAGCTGGTCCAAATGAAGATTTACAAAAAAAACTCAATTCTGCTTTATTTCCTGGCTCTCAAGGAGGTCCTTTAATGCATGTCATAGCTGCCAAAGCGGTTTGCTTTAAAGAAGCTATGGAAGATGATTTTAAAATTTATCAAAAACAAATTCTTACCAATGCAAAAGTGATGAGTGAAAAATTTATGTCAAATGATGTTGATATAGTTTCGAATGGTACGTCTAACCATATGTTTTTAGTAAACCTCATTAAGAATAATATTTCAGGAAAACAACTAGAGGCTGCTCTTGGCGAAGCTTTTATAACGGTAAATAAAAATTCAGTTCCCAATGATCCAAAATCTCCATTTGTTACTTCTGGAATAAGAATTGGGACACCTGCAGTAACAAGAAGAGGATTTAAAGAAACTGAAGTTTCTCAAATAGCAGATTGGATTACTCAAATTATTAAAGGTATTGAAGATAAAAATTTAATTGACCAAATTAAAGAAGAAGTAAAAATCCTTTGTAGTAATTTCCCAGTTTACTCTCAATAAATCATGCACTGTCCTTATTGCTCCTTTGAAGAAAGTAAGGTTATCGACTCTCGCCTTGTAACCGAAGGAAGCGAAATAAGAAGAAGAAGAGAATGTCTTAAATGTGGAGAAAGATGGACCACCTTTGAAGTTGGTGAATTGGTTATGCCAAAAATAATCAAACAAGATAAATCCAGAGTTCCTTTTGACGAGACTAAAATTAGAGAAGGTATTTCTAGATCGCTTGAGAAAAGACCAGTAAGTGATGCCCAATTTCAAACTCTTATTGAGGCAATTAAAAAGGAAATAAGAGACTTTGGAGAGAGAGAAATAGAATCCAAAAAAGTTGGTGAATCTGTAATGAGGCATCTTAAAAAATTAGATGAAGTTGCTTTCGTAAGATTTGCATCTGTTTATCGAAGTTTCCAAGATCCAAATGAATTCAGCGAAGAAGTAAAAAAATTGAGTGATGAATGACTCTTATTTTATTTCCAAAGCTATCTCCATTGCGCTTAAAGGAAAATTTACAACAAAGCCAGGTGTAAACGTTGGTTGCGTAATTGTCAAAAATAATAAAGTAATTGGTCGAGGTTTCTATGAAAAGTACGGCAGTTCTCATGCTGAAATAAACGCTATAAACGACGTTAAGAAAAAGTACAAAAAAAATTATCTTTCAAAACTTACGGGAAGCGATATATATGTAACTCTGGAACCTTGTAGTAAAAAAGGTAAGACTGGTGCTTGTGTAGATGAACTTAAGAAATATGATTTCAATAGAATTGTTATTGGTGCAAAAGATCCCACTCAAAATGGAATTAAGAATCTTCAACAAGCTGGTTATGAAGTAAATGATTTAAACAATGATCATTGTTTGATCTTGAACAAAGCTTTTTTTCATAAAGCAAAATTTAATAAGCCATTTATAAGGGCTAAAGTAGCCATGTCTAAAGACCATAAGTCGGTTTTTACTTCCAAGAAAAGAAAATGGATTACGGGAATCCCTGCTCGTAAAGACGTACAAATTCTTCGAGCGGAATCAGATATTATCCTTACAGGAGCTGGAACGATAAATGAAGATAAACCAACAATGAATGTGCGATCAAAAAAAATCCTTGCAAATAAAGGTTTTGTTCAACCAGAAAGGTATGTCTTCTCAAATGGTCTTTCTCTAGATTGGACTGCGCCCTTTTTTAATTTGCCGGGTAAGAAGGTAGTTGTAACAACGAAAAAAAAATTACCTAAATTTTATAGAAAACTAAAAGATGTTTCTATAATGAACTGTACTGCCAAAAATAATCATATTAATCCTGTGAATTTTGTTAAGAGAGTCTCGAAGCAAAATGTAAATAATATTTTAATTGAGGCAGGTCCAACATTATTAGGCAGCTTTGGCGATGAAAACTTAATTGATGAGTATATTTTTTATATTTCTTCAGAGATACTTGGAGATAAAGCTTTGCACTTCTACGGCGGTCAAAAAAAAATAAACTTTTTTGATAATAAGCTATTCGATATAGTTGAAGAAACAAGTATTGGAAAAGATAGAAAAATAATTTTTAGGAAAAAATAAAAATGGATTTAAACGGTACAAAAGAGCTTATTTCTGAAATAAAAAAAGGAAACATGGTTCTTCTGATGGATGATGAAGATCGAGAAAATGAAGGAGATCTCATCCTTGCTGGTGAAAAAGTTAATGCTGAAAAAATAAATTTTATGGCAAAACATGCCAGAGGTTTGATTTGTTTAGCAATGAGCCAAAACAAATGTGAAGCTTTAAACTTGAATCAAATGGTCAACGACAATAAGAGTGGTCATGGTACAGGCTTTACTGTTTCAATTGAGGCTGCCTCAGGCATAACAACTGGTATTTCTGCAGCTGATCGAGCAAGGACAATTGCAGTTGCTTCAAAAGCCAAAGCCAAATCTATTGATATCGTCTCTCCGGGTCATATTTTCCCAGTTAGAGCAGTTCCGGGAGGAGTTTTATCTCGAACCGGTCATACCGAAGGAAGTACCGATTTGTGTAGATTGGCAGGATTGACAGAATCGGCTGTTATTTGTGAGGTCATGAATGAAGATGGAACTATGGCTCGTAAAAAAGCTTTGCTGGAGTTTAGTCGAAGACATAACCTCAAGATTGGTACCATTGCTGATCTAATTAACTATCGAATTTTGAATGAAAAAACTGTTGAGAAAATTGACCACAAATCCGTTAAGACTGAGTATGGAAAATTTAATTTAATTTTGTATAAAGACCTAATTTTTGATGAAACACACTTGGTACTACAAAAAGGAAAAATTTTAAAAAACAGTCCGACTTTGGTAAGAGTGCAACAAAGTAATTTCTTTCATGATTTGCTAAACATCAATGAATTTGGGGCAAGATGGTCCGTATCGGATTCTATGAAGAGAATTAATGAAGAAGGCAAAGGAATAATCTTGCTTATTGATGGGGAGAATAAAAAACAAGATGAATTTAATGAAATAAATTCCTCTAAGAAAAAAAGAATAATAGTGCCAAATAATGACCCAAGAAGAATTGGTATAGGCTCACAAATTTTGAGAGATTTGGGAGTTAAAAAAATTAAATTAATGGGCTCTGAAGTAAGATATCCTTCCCTGTCTGGTTTTGACTTAGAAGTAACTGAGTACTTAAAAAAATGAAATCTTCTAAAATAGATATAAATAAACCCTCGTCAGATTTAACCACTGCTAAGGTTGCAGTAGTTAGCACTAACTGGAATGAGAAAATTATCAAATCAATGCTTGAAGACTGTCTTTCTACACTTGAAGAATATAATTTAGAAAAGAAAACTTTTGTTGTTCCTGGAGCTTACGAATTGCCTTTTATGGCACAGGTTCTATGTAAAAATTTTGATGCAATAATTTTGCTTGGCTGCATCATTAAAGGAGAAACACCGCATTTTGAGATTATTTCTCAAAGTATCAGCGATAAAGTTTTAGAAACTTCTTTAGATAAAAATACCCCTATTATTTTTGGCGTCTTGACAACCAATAATGAAAATGAAGCTGAGCAAAGAGCAGCTTATAAAGGATCTGAGTTTGCAATGTCTGCCCTAAGTGTTTTAGACACACTTAATAAGTTAAAGTGAGAACCAATCCATCGCCTACCAAAACAAGAGAATTGGTTCTTCAGGCTCTCTATCAAAAAACTATATCTGGAGATTCAAATACAAAAGTTTTAAAAGAACTTAAACAAACTCAAAAAAGTTTAAATACCGATCAAGTTGCTGAAATCGTTAAAGATATAAAAAGCCTAGAACAAAATTTTAAAGAAACCATAAGCAAATTTTCAAACATTCCCACTTCTAGGATAGGAGAGATTGAGCTATCTATTTTGTATTTAGCATTATATGAAATTTCGCAAACTAAATTGGATACACCTATCATTATCAATGAGGCAATAAAACTTGCAAAAAAATTTGGGCAAAATTCAAGTCACAAATTTATAAATGCAGTCCTAGATCAAGCGATAAAGAATACTTAAATCACCTAATAATGGTGCTTTGATCATCAGGTCCAGTAGAAATAATTTTTACAGGTACCTCGCAGATATCTTCTATGAAAGAGATGAAATCTTTTGACTCTGTTGGCAGTTCTTCATACTTAGTTAGATTTTTTGTTGGAGATTTCCATCCAGAAAGAACCTCATAGATAGGTTTTACATTATCAAGGTTCATGCACTCTCCAAAAACGGAGTCAACGCTCTCATGATATGCCTTACATATTTTAATTTCATCAAGTCCATCCAGTACGTCAATTTTTGTAAGACAAAGTCCTGAGATACTATTTGTTTGAATAATCCTTTTCATTAAAACTGCATCAAACCAGCCACATCTTCTTGGTCTGCCGGTGGTTGCGCCAACCTCCCCGCCAGTTTTAGCAATATATTCTCCAACTTCGTCATAAATTTCCGTTGGCATCGGCCCTTCTCCAACTCGAGTAACATATGCTTTCACTACTCCTAAAATATTCCCTACATCTAAAGGTCCGCAACCTGCCCCAGCTGCTATGCCGGACGGTGAACAATTGCTTGAAGTGACAAATGGATAAGTGCCTTGATCAATATCTAATAAAGCTCCTTGAGCGCCTTCAAATAAAACCGATTTTTCTTCTGAATTTATTTTTTTTATCAGCATGGATACATCAGCAAGCATTGGTTTGATTTTTTCTCCATAAGCTAAGTTTTCGTCCATGAGACTATTTAAAGATAAAGCATCTTTGCCAAAAAATTTCTCGATTGTAAAATTATAAAAATCCAGAGTTTCTTCTAATAAGGGTTTGAGTTGATTTTCATTAAGAGTATCAACAACTCTTATTGCCCTTCTGGCAACTTTATCCTCATATGCTGGACCTATTCCTCTTAAAGTAGTCCCAATAGTTTTTTGACTATTGGATTTTTCTTTATAAAGATCTATCAACTGATGGTATGGCTGAATCAAAACACAAGCAGGGCTAATCTTCAGTCTATCGGTTATGCCAGAAGTAACATTACTAATTTCATCTATTTCTGAAAAAAGGGCTTCATACGAAATAACTACGCCTTTTCCGATTAAAGATAATGAATCTTTATGACAAATTGATGAAGGAAGCAAATGAAGAACAATTTTTTTTCCATCTATAATTAGAGTATGTCCAGCATTATGTCCGCCTTGATATCTACAGGCAGCGCCAAAGTCTCCTGCTAAAAAATTTACGATTTTACCCTTTCCTTCGTCTCCCCATTGCAATCCTAAAATAGCTGTATTTGAAGAGGTCATATTTTTTGATTTAATTTGGTGAGTGAAGACACATTAATATCAAAACCAATTGCCTCTCGAACAATATTATTCCGCATACTTTTGTATTGTCCGCCTTTTGCGATGGAAAAACCAAAGCCAAAAACATGAGCCGAAAATACCAATCCAGAGTGATAATCAAATCCTGGAAAATCTGAAAAATCTAAATGATAGTCAATTGAGGATGGCAAACTTTTAATTATTTTCTCAATTTTTTTTGCAGAGTCTTTAAAAATTTTATTTTTATGGTTCTTTAAATATTTAAGACATTCAATTTTACCATTAACTTCCATAAGATTTTTTATCTCCAATAAGCTTTTGCTATTCAGGCCTCTAGAATTAAAAAATCCTTCCAGATCTGTTTTTGATTTAGATGAGATGATTTTTTTAAGCTTCCTATTTTCGTTGAAAGATAAGTCAAGACCATTCAAAAGTTCCGTCATTGGTTCTGTTCTTCCCAACGATATAGTCAATTTATATTTTCCAGCTTTTTTTAAACTAAGTAACATAAGTTTGACGACATCTATTTCATCGGAGATAGAAATTTTCCCAAAAATTTCTACACCTGTTTTGTATGCTATTTTTGATTTAGTTAATGAATCCTTAGTCTTTCTTAAAGTCTCTCCAAAATAGCAGTATTTCTTTTTATCTTTAGCACCATGTTGAAGATCTATCCTAGCTATTTGTTGAGAGATATCAGGTCTTATGGAAATATCTTTTAAATTTTCGTCGGGAAAACTATAAGCATAATCCTTGAGAAAAGCATTAGCATTTCCACCTATAACCTCAGAAAATTCAATTAAAGATGGTATGACAAGTTCACAATTATTTTTATAAAAGTAATTTAGAAATAAAGAACGAAGGTTTTCAAGTTCTTTGGCTTTAACACCTACAAAATCTTCCGTTCCATCTGGAAGACCGGAGTTGGAAGTAGACATTTTTATTTATTCAGATTTTTTTCCTTTGGAACTATCCAGGTACTTAAAGAAATCGCTATCGGGATCAATGAGGAGTACATCAGATTTATTTTCAAAAGTAGATTGATAAGCTTTTAAACTTCTAGTGAATTCATAAAATTCTGGATCCTTATTATATGCATCAGCATAAACACTGGTGGCTTTGGCATCGCCATTTCCCCTAAGTTCTTCTGCTGTTTTGTAGGCTTCAGCAAGAATAATTGTTCTTTCACGATCTGCATTTGCTCGAATACCTTCTGCAATTTCTGTACCCTGCGCACGAAGTTCTTGAGCAAGCCTCTCTCTTTCGGTTCTCATTCTATTATAGACGGATTCATTTACTTCAGTTGGTAGTTCAATTTTTTTAACTCTTACATCTAGGACTTCAATACCCAGTTCACCAGCTGCTACTGTATTTAGATCAGTGGTTAAAATATTCATCAATTCGTCTCTTTCTCCGGAAACTACTTCTTGGACAGTTCTGGTACCAAATTGGTTCCTGAGACCTTCATCCACCCTTTGAGTTAATAGAGTTCGCATTGCACTAAGCTGTCCACCAGACGAAGTTATATAAAATTGTTCATTATTTGTAATACGCCATTTAACAAAAGCATCAACAATCAGT
>MDSV01198428.1_pt1 | contig 18043 bp, 12 predicted proteins | sample 810851 | NCBI WGS metagenome assembly MDSV01 (sample SAMN05326640, study PRJNA326480) | marine metagenome | isolation source: seawater | place: Atlantic Ocean: North East | collected 2012 | reverse complement strand
GTTAATGGTGTAGAATTTGAATTATTGGATTCCAATACGACTCCAGATAACTTTGAGTGGGAAATTTCATCTGTAAAAAATCAGATTAACGATAATGCTGGATCTTGGGATGCCGCCGCCGGGGGAGTTACTGGGGACGGTTTGGTCGGATTACTCGGCTCCTTTACCTTTAATAATGACGGTGCAGCAGGTTCTAATCAGACTTTTACACTTAGTGGATTAATTCCAGGCGAGACATATGAAAATAGGCTTTACATGAGGAAGTGGGCAGATAATACGGCAAGGACTCAAGAGCTCACTTATACAGCGGGAGATCAAGAGCCTAATTCTATTATATTTAGTGAGGACCACCCTGAGTTGCCACCTTTTAGTTTTTCCAGTAGAGAAGTGGGTTGGTATTTAGGTCATACTTATACGGCCGATGAATCTGGAACTTTAAGTATTAGATGTGATGTATTAGCGACACCTGATGGTGTTACTGGTGCCCCCGGTAGCTATCATATGTATGGAATGACAAACCAAGTTAGCGCAGCTGCTACGAAGCTACAGATTACTGAAGTTATTTATGATTCTAATGTGCCACAAATTTCAATAACATTTAATTCTCGTCCTGGTGCCATATATGCTATTGATTTTTCAACCAACCTTGAAGATATAGATTCTGATGGAGGGTGGGCTGAACTTGATGATGGTGTTTTCTCCGAGGGTAAAGAAACCACTTTTGTTGATGAGTTTATTGTTGGTAGTGAACGCATGGTTTTTTATAGGGTTAGAGAAGTTGAATAAGAATCATCTTTTTGGAAGCTCGTTTTTCTTATAAGATTCAAGTCTTTTTTGATAACCCTTAGATTGATTTTTTTTGCCCTTAGAATTTAAAAGTTGAATTGCTTTTTCTAGATTTTTTATAGCTTCTTTGAATTTACCTTTGGCAGCCAGTGCAGCTGCGAGAGTATCTAGAGTGTCAGGATTTTTTTGATTGGTTGCAGCAACTAATTTTGTAGCTATTTCAAAGGATCTGTCAGGATCTCGTACTTGTTCATCTGAACTAGTGGCTAAAAGCCAAGCTAAGTTATTCAAAGCTTTCAGATTTTTTGGGTCGATTTTTAGTCCTGCTTCATACTGATTTACTGATTGAGCAATTTTTCCTGCTCTTGCGTATTGCGCAGCAAGTTCAAATATTGCTGGTAAAAAAGAAGGATTTTTCTTGAGTATAGTTGTTAGAATTTCCTGAGATTTTTTGAATTCGCCGAGTTGTTGATATGTTTTTACAAGTAAGAATCTATCTTCATTAGAAATGGGTTGATGTTTCATTGCCAGCTCTAGATGTTTTACTGCCTCATCCCATTTCTTTATCCTAATATACAATTTTCCAAGCATAAGTTGGGAGGCAGCATATTCTGGCACGAGTTTAGTTGCCCACTTGTAATGATCCTCAGCGCCTTTGAGGTTTCCTTTTTTTTCTTCACTTACACCCCTTCTAAATTGCATGGATGCAGATTGAAGATCTCCTACTTTAATAGCAATAGGGTGATCAACTGTTATTCCATCAAGTGCTGAACTTTTTAAGAAGCGTTCTTGTCGCGTTAATTTGGAATGCTCAATGTCCTTTAAGATGGTATCGACACTATGGCTTCCTTTATAAATCACAGAAACTCGTCCCTTGGGATCCATTAGAAATGAAGTGGGAATAGGTAATGGTTTGTTCAGTCCTACGTGAATATCATGGTTTTCTTGAAGTGCATTAAGGACAGAGTTATTTGCTCTTGCGCTAGCAAAAGGAAATTTTATTTTCTTAAGTAATTTAATATCTTTATCAGAGTCATTTTTTTCAGTGCTTATATGATCTACGTTTAGAGCTATTATTTGAAGACCGACTGCTCTTATCTCATCACTTTTTTTTGTGATTTCTTCAATCTTATGGAGACATGCATTGCACCAGCTGGCCCATATGAATACAAGAGATGGCTTGCCATTGCCTGTTGCTACGATGCCACCATTAGGATTTGAAATTTTTAACTCTGTTCCACTAAGTAGTGGAATAGTAGGGATGCGGCCTGCTCTAGTCGATGGTGAGGATTGAGGTTTTGATGGCTTGAGATTTTCTTGGTTTAACCTCTTCTTTATTTTTATTGGGACTCCTTTCCCTTGCTCAAATAGATATTTTTCTCCAATTGATAAGCCTTCAAAAATTTCTACGGTATGAGCTCGGTCTGGCCATCTTACCACTGCTTTAAATTCTTCAGTGATATTGCCCAAGCCAAAATGAAGAGAGTTTGATGACTGAGCTAAAAATCCCTCTCCTGCGCGAGATCCTTTAATGATTTTTCTCCCTCCGACCGTAATTTCGACTCTGGCACCTATTGCATCAGTGTTACATGTTATTCCATTGCCTTTGAGACTGATTGAGATTGAATTTCTTGAGTTATTTAAATCGTTTCTAAGGTAACGGATTCTGGGTGCATTTCTGTTTGATATAAATAAATCAAGATCGCCGTCTTGATCCCAATCAACACTTGCGACAGCGCGGCCGTCGTCGGGAAAATCTACACCACTTAAAAATGATATGTCTGAGAATTTACCTTTTTTTCCCGTGTTTAAATAAAAACAATTTTTCTCTTGGCCGCTGAATGAGCGCCCTTGCTCGATCATTTTAGATAGTTGAGAATGTGGGACTGAATTAGTTTTTTTACGATCAGCACTGCTGTCGAAGGTTTGAGGCACGACCTGCCTCCAGAAAAAGCTTCATAAGTCACCCGTATCATCTTCATCTGAGCTAAGATAGCCGTTTGCGATAATAATGTCTTCCCAGCCATCATTATTAAAATCAATAAATTTAGATCCCCATGCCCACCTTCCCATTGTGACTCCGGATGTTATGCTGTCATCAGTGAAACCCTTGGTGGTATTATTAAATAAAGTATTTCCTCTAGCAAATCTCTTGAAACGATTTTTTATCTCCGTGCTCGTTGTCGGTTTAAATTGGTTTTGATTGGTAATCCTCGTTCCAGCAGAAGAGAACATATTTGAAACATAAAGATCCATTCTGCCATCAAGGTTGTAATCCCCCCAGCTCACTGACATTCCAGATGCGCTATCTTCAACCTTTTGGCTTTCTGTAATATCTTTGAATAAACCTAATTCATTTTCATAAAGATTATTTTTCCCATAGTCATTTGCAACATAAAGGTCAGGATCGCCATCATTATCAAAGTCTTCCCAGCTAGCAGCAAAAGACCATCTATGATTATTTTCGTTTAATCCAACTTCTTCAGTGACATCTTTAAATGATATTTTGCCATCACTTTTTGTTATATTTTTTAACATATAGTTTTTGGGGCCGTTATTATCATCATGGTAAATAAAACGGCGTGAAGCTCCTCCCATGACTAAACTTTCCTCTGGGTCAGATGCTTTATTTGGAGCGTAGCAGCAAACATAAATATCCAACTTGCCATCTAAATCAAAGTCTGCGGCGGCTAATGATGAAGTTGATTCACTTGTTGGAATCACTTCAACGATTTGAAACCCTTTATCAAAGCCTTGGTTTTTTGCAATAAGAACCAATCCAAACATGGAAACAGCGATATCTCGATGCCCGTCGTTGTCTAAATCTATGATTAATGAGCTTCGTGAATCTTCGAGCCAATCAATTCCAAATTTTCTAGATTGATCCACCAACTTCCCGTCGTCCTTTTGAATAAATAATTTGTTGGGTAATCCAGGTTCCTGACAGAGGTATAAATCTTCAAGTCCATCACTATTTACATCTCCTATTGCTATACCTGGAGTTCCAAATCGGTTCAACATGGCATGAGCTGGCAGTCGATCTAGCCAATAATTAATACCTTTTAAAATTTGGTTTTCATAGGAATCATTTGATGAAAGTAGAGATTCTGTGCAATCAGAAAAAATATGTTTACTGCTTTTTCTTTTTGTTCTTTCGAGATCATGAATTTCTATTTTTGTAATTTTAGGCTGATCTAACGACGCATCATTCCAATGCACTTCCCATTCTGATCTCTCATCCACAAGTTTCTCATTAGATAGAAATGAAATTGATGATAAGGCTCGAGTAATAAAACCAGGGCCTACCTTGTTAACTGAGATGATTTTAAATTTAGATTCAATGATACCAGATTCGAATGCGTAATTTTGTTTTATGAAATCTAAAAAGTTCTTTTTACCAGAGTTATTTCTTTGAGGCCCTTTGCCTTGAGACCAAATTATAAAGTCATCGCTCTCGAAGGATTTTATTAGTTCATTGGCCTTAATTTGAGTGAAAATTAAGCCAGAGGATAAAGTTCCCTCTATTTTGTTAATTGATTCACCTAATATGATTTTTTTTATTTCATTTAATCCTTCCTCGGCTGTATGTGCTAATTTCTCGGTATTCCATCCATCTTTCGATGGGTTATCTATTTCGTTCCATGATGTTTTGTCTCCTTTCGAGATCTCTGAAGTTCTTTGCGTCCTTTTTTCAGATTCTTGATAGCTAGATTCGCCGATTCTTATTTCTTTATTATCTGAACAGCTCGTTAAAAATGTTATCAGAAAGCTAATCTCTAATGTAATTATACATAAGTAGGTTAGTTCTTTGATTCTAATGGTAGAATTTCTTTCTTGCTGCACTGATTACCTCCTCAAGACTACTTTAAAATGTTTTATGGATCGAGTCAGATGTTTTATGGATCAATTATTTTCTAGGTATTGAACTAATACTCTGAAGAAAAGGTTTTGGTTCACTTCAGTAAACTCAGTTTTGGTTATTGTGAAAAGCGAAAACTCTCCAACATTAATGGAGTTTACTGCAATTTCAGAATCCTCTTCATTTTCACTGTTCCATATGTTTTCCCAGTCGTTAAGATTATCACTACATTGAATTGTGTATTTTAAGTCTTTGGAAAAATTACGTTGGTAAAACGAAATCGCTGGTTTGGGCCCTTGAGGAGAATCTATTATATCGATTTTCGGAGAGCGGTGAGGTGTTTTTTTTGATATTTCCAATGACTTACCGAAGGCATAACGTAGTAAATATTTATCAGGATTGTCTTCAATATTGTTGATCAATGCCCATTCTGTAAAAGAGTTGAATACCGAGACGTCAAATAAGATGTCTATTCTATTTCCATCTATGTCAGTTGACTGAATTTTAACTTTAGTTGTTCCTACCTCGAGTGGATTAATTATAAGTTCACTATTATCTTCATCAGAGGTAATACTTAATCTAGCTATATTAGAATCAGTTACTGATATTATCTCATAGTCCAATGGTTTTATAATCTTTATATTTTCGACAATAGCAATATTCTCTTTGGTTGAAAGGTTAGGCTCTAATCCATCATTAGTTGGAAAATCATCCACGCTTGTTGTTTGACCATTAATATTTAGGTTAAAGGTACCTGTAGACATCTCTTGAATTGAATCAATTATTGGTAATGATTCTTTGGTAGCCCTTCCGAATACTGTGTAGCTGTCGCCTACGTCCAATCCGGAGCTATCTCCACCATTGATGTACCATCCGCTAGTAGCGCTATCTGGATTTGAAGTCCTTGCATAAGCGATTGTTCCTCTTTCATTTGCTATACCTGGTTCATTAATGATCGGGTTAGAAGTTATGTTCGAGCTTAATTTATTCTCAGATATAAAAAAACTTCCAGATTGAATAATCTTTAAACTATTAGCAGTTACTGATCGATGGAAAATGTTATCTTTATAAGTTTCAGCTCTTACGTAATCCAGAAAATTATCTACAGGTATTGGTGTTGCCTTATCAAATAAAGAAAATACCATTTCTCCTTTATTAGTTTTAATTCTAATGGCTTTTCTTGTGTCGGGATCGATGAAGAAATCACCTAAATTTAAGGTGAGGTTATCTTCACTTAGGAAAATTTCCTGTGAGGGTATTGAATTTATTAATTCCGGAGCAGAGGGCTGAGGAGGTATTCTTAATGCTAGTTTCGCAATAGAGGGTACGGATTCTGGAGACTCATAGGTAGCCTTCAATAAGACATCAAAAAAACCATCTTCTTCAGCAGACCCGCTTATTATTCCTGAGTTTTGATCCACAGATAATCCGTTTGGTAATAGTGAAGCCTCATACGTTATATTTTCAGAATTTGATATGTTATTTGCGTTCATTTCAAAAACGAAAGGAGTTCCGTATTTTAAGTTTGCAAAAGTTGAATTCAAGAATCTGTCAGGCATTGTGACTTTAGCTAGTTGAGAGGCTGCTACCTCCTCTTCATTAAATGAGAGTATTCTGAATTCATATTCTTGAGTTGGAGATCCGCCGTTTAATTGAAGCTCTCGAATAGGGGAATCTAAAGTAGATAGAGTAATCCATTCACTTTGAGGTACGCTACGATATTGAAAATAGTATCCTTCCTCATCTAACGTATCATCAGACCATCGTATCATCATTTTTCCAAACCAAGGAGCCTCTGCCTCTATATTCCCTGGTGGGATAGGTGGGGATGCTATTGCAACGCCTATGACTACAGTAAAAAGCTTAAGAAAAAATCCACACTTGAATAGGCTTGTGTTTCCTTTCAGATTGGATTTAGACATTTCTAGTCATGTGTTCTAAAATTCTATCGCATTGACTTGAAGCGCTCTGCAATAAGTTTTTTCGCATCCAATCCATCTGTTTTTTCTTGGCCAGACTTGATGAGGTTTTGCTCTAAATCGTTTTTTGAAGCTCTCTGTTTTTTATAAAATACTCCAAATTTACCTGGATATTGCAAATCAGCTAAAGCATAAGCATCCGTCTCACTGCTTGTATCATGACGTTCTAAATCTTCATCACTACGGTCCCCGGTTTTTTCATCAATAATTTCAAATGTTCCACCTTTTCTAGGGTTTCCGTCATCAAATGCTCCCTTATAAAACATAGTACATTCAGAAAGTACTTCAATTACAGAGAATCCTGGATGTTTTATTGCACGGCTGAACATCTCGGTCATATGTTTCACTTGATTTGAATGAGTCCGAGCTATAAAACTTGCACCGCTAGCAACAAGTTTTTTCATTGGGTTAACAGGCATATCCATTGCTCCGTTAGGATCGGTTTTGGATTGGAAGCCTATTGGAGATGTAGGAGATGTTTGTTTTTTTGTTAGCCCATAAACAAAATTGTCCATGATCACATAGGTGAGGTTTGGGTTTTTTCTGGCACAATGCTCTAAATGGTTGCCTCCGATTGAAAATCCATCACCATCACCTCCGAAAGCAAAAACGTGAAGGTCCGGCCTTGAGAGGCTCACTCCAGTCGCTAAAGGTAACGCTCGCCCGTGAATGAAATGAAGCCCATGAGAATTAACGAAGTAAGGAAATCGAGATGAACACCCAATTCCTGCGATAGTACAGATGTTCTCATGGGGAATCTGTAATTCCTCAAGAACCTTAAAAAAACATGCAAGCACTGTAAAATCCCCACAGCCTGGACACCAAGTTGGATGGTCAGCTTTGAGAGCTTTTTTGGTAAGCTTTTCCGGTTCGCTTTGAGTTACTGATGACATTGGACTAGATTTGTTTATTGCTTGGCATTTTCTATGCCTTCTAAAATTTCACTTATTTTGAATCCTAACCCATTAGTTTTTGTCAGGCTTGAAATTTTTGGATTGCTGTACCTTGCTCTTAATAAGGTTGCAAGCTGTCCATATCCATAAAGACCTTCATCGTTCATTTCGACAACGATGGCACTGTTGAAGTTTTCTATTATTTCATCAATGCCATTAGGCATCGGGTGAATATGTCGAAGATGAATAGATGAAACTTTTTGATTATTTCTTTTAGCTGTGTCTACTGCCTCTCGAATTGGTCCCCACGTCGAGCCCCAGCCTATTAGAAGAACTTCGCCTTCGTTATCTCCGTAAATTTCTAATTTTGATAAAGATGATGCAAGTTTTTTAATTTTATCCCTCCTCCGGTTTGTCATCTTTTGGTGTAGTTCGGGATTAGAACTGGGGTGACCCCACTCATCATGTTCTAGTCCGGTAACTACAGGATATTTTCCTTCAGCCATTTTTGACCCGGGAGGAGCATGTTTAGTCTGTGAATCTAAAGGGTAAGGTCGAAATTCTGAAGGTTGTATTTTTAGATCTAGTTCAGGTTCCTTCACATCAGAAATGTCAGGTTCAGGAAATGCTTCTATCCTACTTGATAGTGACTGGTCGGTTAAGATGATTACCGGAGTGCTATACTCGTTGGCTATTCTGCACGCCTCTATAGCGATATAGTAACAATCTTCTACATCCTTAGGAGCAAGTATAACTCTAGGGCTATCACCATGACTGCCATAGATAGCTTGCATTAAATCACTTTGTTCAACACTAGTCGGTAGGCCTGTTGATGGGCCCCCTCTTTGAACGTTAACAACGATGATTGGAAGCTCAGCCATGCAAGCATAGCCTAATGCCTCCATCTTAAGAGATAACCCTGGACCTGAACTTCCTGTGACCGCAATGTGTCCTGCGTAAGAGAATCCAATGGCTGAAGATATTGCAGCAAGCTCATCTTCTGATTGTATAAAGGTTCCGCCATATTTAGGAAGCTCTGATCTTAGAGTTTCCATAATTGATGACCAGGGAGTAATAGGGTAACCTGCTCCGTATCGGACCCCCGCGGCTAAAAGTCCATAGGTAAGCGCTGTATTTCCATCAGTAGTTATTCTATTATCTTCAACTGCTTCACCAGGTTCAAAAGCGTAACTATGACTAAAAACATCACCAGTTTCATAAGCGTACCCTGAATCAAATGCGAGCATCGCATTACGTAGTACGCTTTCATGTTTTCTTTTGAATTGAGCTTCAATTATCCTTACTAGCTTATCTCGATCGAGTTCAAAGAGCTTAGTTAATAAACCTAGAACAAAAATATTTTTCCCTCGATCGCGAGCGGATCCACCAATAGCCTCAACCGTTGTGGACGTCATTGGCACTCCTATGAAAGTAAACCTTTTATCAGAGGTGTCTGGTTCGACATGATCGCTATCATATAAGCATACTCCACCATCTCTTAGTGCACTAAGATGATTTTCGTAACTGTCTTGATAGAATGCTATGAGAAAATCAGCTTCATCACCTGGGGATAAGACTTCACCTGATCCGATTCTAACTTGAAATATTGATGCCCCTCCACTGATGGTGGAGGGTATTGTCATATATGTCATGACCTCTTGGGCACTTCGTCCAGCAAGACGAGCAAGAAATCCTCCAACGGTTTGGATTCCATCTTGCGAATTGCCAGCCAGACGAATAACTGCATCCTTGATGTCATTCGAACCGTTAGCTGACGCGGATTTTTCTGCTACTAAGCTCATGGGAAAGTTTAAGATGAATGGTTTTTAGCCGCTTGGCAAGGTTGCTGAAATAAAAAATTCAGGCTTATTGAAAAAAATAAAACCTTCAAATAGTTTTTATTATTTGCTGTATTTGCTCCAGTGCTCGTTGATTTTCTTTGAGGCCAATGTCGAATCGGTTACAATAATTCTGTATTTAAATTCTGCGTTTTTTTTAGTATCAATTTTCCAGGATTTTTCTTGAGCAGGAACAAAGTTAAAAAAGATGGCTCCATTGTTACTTTCATCAGACCATATTCGCATTCTTTGAGGAGAATCATGATTTTTAGGGTGTGAGAGTATAGCAATAGTTGCTTGACCAAATTTTGTAGGGCCATAAAACGCGCACCAGTTAGCCCGTGTTGCGTGTCCATTGTTTCGGTTTTTTCCTTCAGAAGTTAGTAATTTACTATTCTTGCTATTCCAATGATCAGGACCTCGGTATGCAATCGGCCCTCCATAACGGTACGAAGGAAGATTGAAATTTGAATTTATTATATTTTGTTGATTGGAAATATAATCAATAAAATAAACCCCGTTGGTTATAGATACTTTAATAGAAAAAGTTTCCTTTATGATCACTTTTTCATTTCCTTCAGAATCAAATGCGATGTGATTTTGAATTACAGTGAACCCTTTTTGATTTTTTCCGTTATCAATGGAAAGGGTTTCTGAGTAGCGAACTGTTCCCTGACCTTTTTTTAAATTCCAAAAATCAATTTCTTTTCCATCTATTGAAGTTTTAACCCAGGCATGCCAAAGACCCATATGATGAATATGATCGGCTGGGTGAATACTGGTTAATGATGCACCTTTAGGTGTTTTCAAAGGATGAATGAATGCACTCCTTTTGTAAATAGGATCACTGCCCTTTGGTGGTGTTACTTCTTCTTTGTGATATAAAAGAATGGTGTTTTTAGCATCTGAAATAGCAATGGATTTTGAAGTCTCTTTCACCTCTAAGGCATTACTTGTTAACAATAGGAGGTTTAAATTAATGACCAATATGCATAGGTAATCCCTCATTATTAGTGAATTAATTATTCCTTTGATTTTGATTTAGAAGATGAACTTTTAAATCCAGGTCTCAATTTTTTTACAAAAGGAAATTTCCATTTCTTTTTACTACTAAGAGCCTCTAAATTTTTCCCATTAGCTTTTTGCTCAAGGCCTAAGTTTTTTCTAGGTACGAATTCTTTTTGCTCTGAATTAGTGAATACTTTTCCTAATGGGGAGCCTAATGATTTTTCTAATTGCATTAATGCTTTATTATATGCTCTTTCAGCATCTAATTTGTGTTCATTTGTCTTCGCTGTATTTCTTGAAATTTCGAAACGAATTTTTTCAGCTTTATTTCTGTTTGTATTACCAATTTTTTCGATGAAGTCGGCGTTATATTTTTGTTGAATTTGAGCATGCGTTCTGGTCTTTTCTCTATAGGATTTTGCTCTCTTTAAGTTTTGATAAGCAGCAACTACCTCAGAAGTAATTATTTTTTGAGTAGCTCCTTTTTGAGAATAGTAACTTGTTAATGCTGCTTCCTGAATGCTTGATTCACTATTCATCCAACTAAAAATAGGAATCGACATCGCTAGCTGGACACCCCAGTTATCACCAGTTCTTTGACCTCCTTCTTCTTCTCTACTGACTCCTGCTTGTACGTAATCGAACCAAGGTATGAGTTTTGCTTTGCTCGCAGATAATGAAGTTTGTGCAATTTCTTCTTTCTTTTTTATAACTAACAGCTCTCCTCTATTAGTAAGCGCCATTCTTATTAAGTATTCGAGGTGAGTTTGATCTAGATCAACTGTAGGACTGATGATTTCGTCAGTTACTCGTATTTGCTCTGATTCTCTTAAGCCAACCATCGCAGCAATTTTATCTCTTTGTGCCATGTATTCGAGTTCAGCGGCATCAACTGCAATTCCATCACTGTCAACGTATTCAACTTTATCAATGGTGATAAGACCACTATTAAGCAATCTACTTTGGTTGCGAGAATATGAAAGCGCTGCTTCGTGTTCCATTTTAATAATTTCAATGCGCGCTTTCAAGTGCTGTAACTGTTCGTATTCTTCCCTGACATTTAGTATTACTGAGTTCTCCTCTGCTGTAGCTGTTTCTCTCGCAAGTTGAATCTCTTGTTCAGCTTTTTTTAGTCTGGCTTTCCTAATGACTGGATGTGGAACATAGAGTCTGAATTGAAGTTGCATTTCAGATTCATCTGCGTACGGATCAGTTTCATGGAAATCAGTTCTAGTTCCTGTTCTTATAGAATCACGGTTATCGGTTTTAACTCCCCCAGGTTCAAATATTTCTGGATTAGGGAGTATTGTGATGTTTTCTTGTGACTGTTCTTCAATAACCTCTTCAGTAACTGTTTTTGATCGTCCTTCAGTAACAGTTCTTGTTATGTTTCTACTTACATTTTCTTCTGAAATAGTTTTCTTTTCTTGCCCGTCAGCATTGACTTCAGTTCGTGTCACCTGTTCGCTGAATGATTCCGTTCGAGTTTCTGAAAAAGGGGAGGGTATTACGCTACTTCCCCAGTTCTTACGGAATCGGATCTGAGGATCTCTCCAGGCCTTAGCGGTTTTTTTTCTTGCTTCAGCTATAGTGATAGCACCTCTTAGGGAAATTAATCTTGGATTATTCTTAACTCCTAGAGCGATGAGTTCAGATAATCCAATTTCTTGCTTTTCTTCACTCAGTACCTGCACCTGACCTAAACTTAGTAGAAAAGCACAAAATATAATTGTCCTTAAAGTACTTAGTTCTGTGGTTATAGGTTTCAAATTATGCCAAATTTAGTAGGGGCGTTAGATGCAATTGAGATTGGAATTTGGGGGTTTTCTCAATAGTTTGCTTAAACTATTTAAAGCTTTTTAGTTCAGCTGACAATCATAAATGAGGCTAATTGCTTGCCGCTTTTATTGGGGTCCGACCAAAATCCCATATATCAAAGTTGCCCGGCTCAGTGAGGTGCACATGGACACCTGTACCAGGTAACTGCTCTTCAAAATCCTCGGGAAGTTCGCACACCACTATTCTACCTCTAATGTATTGGCCGCGTATAGGGGTATTGTAATTTGGCAGAGCCTCAATACTTGGAGATACTGTGATAATTTTAGCTTTATATGCTTTAGGGTTTTTCTCTTTTAAGCTAATCCATACATGACCGTCTTGGCTAAGGTCTTGTGGATTTTGATCTTGAGGTATTAATGCTCGAATAGTCTTAGGTTTTGCATTGTCAGGTGCTGTAATATTGATGCTAAGAATGGGTTCTCCTAGTTTGATTACGCCACCAAGTTTGTTAATCTTGTGAATGGTTCCTTCACCAGGAGCGATCAATATTTTATTTGCCAATCTTTGCTTCAGAACGAAAAGTTCTTCGGGAATTGAAACTGAATCCAGCTGCTTTAATAAGTCATCAGCTTCGTCAAGATCAACTGTAAGAGCATCTATTGATTCGTTATGGATCAATAATTCATTTTCGATAGATTCTACTCTGTTGATAGCTTTATCTAGTTCGCTTTGTAAGCTGAGTTGTTGTTCAACATTTATTTTAATGAGTTCGACATTCTGTTGAGCTGCCTCGAGCCGTGACTGCGAACTAGCCTTCTGTGACTTGGCTCTTTGTAAATCAGCGTTTATTCCAAATTTAGTAGATTTAAATTTTCTTTGCATGTCTGCCTTAACAAATGGCAGGTTCGCCTTATAGTCCTCAATCTCTCTTTTTATTAGAGTGGAGTCTAATTTTACTAATTCTTGTCCTTTCGCCACTTTGTCACCTTCCTTCACAAGGACTTCAAGGATTACCCCATCCTCAGTAGCAGAAATTTCTTCATTGTGAGCAGCGATCATTCCGTTCACGCGAATATTGACTCCTCTTTGAGAGTAAAGGTATAAAACTAAGCCAAGCATTGCAGCCCATACTAGTAACGGCCACTGATCAATTAGCCTCCGAGCTCTAAAAGAAGAACCCTTGTTGATATTTGTTTGATTTGGAACTTCTGCACTCATCTAATACTAAATTTCTACTGTTGTACGCTGCATTACAAGGCTAACTTCTGAAATGTCATCAAGTTTTGACAATGAGTCCACTAAATCAGTCTTGTAAGAAGGGTCTATTAATCGGATTTGATAAGAATATTCTTGTACTTCACCTTGAATCGCTTCCCTCATAGCAACCATTTCTGTTGAGCTTGTATACCGTGTGAAAATTGCTTGAAGATTTTCATGGGATGGAGAATCCGGAGGCATCATAAAGCGTAACAAACCCTCGAATTCACGTCTTGAAGCGAATGGAGACCAACTCAAGAAAAGAGCAGTGAAACAAAAATAAAGGGTGCCTATAATTGCGACTCCAAAAACTTGTGCCCCTGAAGCAATGCCTATTGAAAGTGATGCAAACAGAAAAATGATATCTCTAGGATCTCTAATAGGTGTTCTAAATCGAACGAACGCCATTGCTCCCATAATACCGAGCCCCCTTGCCATGTTGTTTCCAATAGCCATTATCATTATGGTTATAACAATAGTCGCTAGCACCATTGTGTGAAGAAAAGATCGTGCGTAAGAGAAACTTTGATGTGTCCAGCGATAAACCGTTGCCAAAATTAGCCCCAGAACGAAGCTCACGCTCAAGGAAAAAAGAACTTCCATTGACTCTAGAGATTTAGTCGGTCCGAGTGCTGTTAAAAAAGATTCCATGAATGATTATACTTTTATTTGATTCTTCGAATAAGGGTTACTAGATGCTATTCATTGTAGGTGTTGTGTTCTGCGAAGAAGCATCATAAGAGAAGCCTCTGAACAAAGTTTCTAATCTCCAAGCTGTGGCATACTTACAAAAACCAGTAGTTGTTAAGTTAAATCTTTCAACTAGTTCTAACATCCATTTAGGGGAATCTCTCATAGCCTTTAACTCAAAAATATATCCTGCAAACGGTCTGTTGAGCCCAGTTTGAGTATCCATGGGCCTCCATCCATTAGTTTCTTCAATTCCAGGAATTGTCCAGTTTCTTGTGGGTCGATAACAAATTCTACGATCAAAAGTCAATCTAGCGTAGTCGTCATTGGCTCCAAAATAACTTTCTCTAATATAACGAATAAGCATTTTTGGTCTGGCGCCAACTCGTCGAGCAATTCGTGAATACTCGAGGAAGTAATTGTTATCAACCGGATTTTTAAGAACTTCACACTCTTCAGGGTTTAGTACAATAGGTTTCCCATCATTGTCACCCTTGTACTGCTCCATCGTCATTTTTGATCTACTTTTAATAATGACTCCACCTACTTTTCTTTTTAATTCAAGAAACACTGGGGCTGAACCTCCCTCGCCATATGTTCTAATTCTCAATTTAAACCTGGCGAAAGTCTTGCGTTCTTTTGCAAGAGCTAGATCCATTGTTGGTGTATCAAGTTGAAGAGTAGTCACTGAGTATTCAGGAATTTTGCCTCTTCCGTTAGGGTCAGCTATACAAAAAGGTTTAATGTATTCCCTTATCTTAGGAACTAGTGATGGATGAATGATATATTTTTGCTCAAAGCGCTCAATGATTTTATCCTTAACATCTTTTCTTGAGGGACCAGCATCGACTTGAAGTCGGGGCATTTCTGAAGAAACCTTTTTTGGTTCTTCAGCCGTCGCTGATGTCTTTAGGGGGGGCATAAACTATTGAGGGAAGACTCAAAACAATGAGTCTTATAAAATAATGGGGTATGTCCAATATATCCCCTGTAATGATGATTTTCCATAGATATTGTGTCGTAAATAGCACCTTTTCATGTGGAAAAGCTTTTTTCCCCCTTAATTCACTCAAGAATTGAGCAAATTTCTGTTAGATAATATCTAGTTAAGCTAAAAAAATTAAAGATGTTTGGCTGATTTTTTTTAAAAGCTGACGATTCCTTTTATCACTTTCGAGTCCGTTTTACTCCACTTTTCGAATGTTGAGGTTAGTTCATCAAATTGGCATCGGTGAGTTACAAAGTGTTCTATATCAATTTTTCTCTCCCTTAAAGCATTCATGACATTGTTAAAATCATCTCTCGTGGCATTTCGGCTGCTCATGACAGTCATTTCCCTAGAATGAAACAAGGGGTCTTCAAATGAAATCCTTCCTTTAACAATACTTACTAATACTAATTTTCCGCCATGGCCGACATAATTAAATGAATTTTCCATTGCTACAGGTGCTCCACTGGCCTCAAAGACTACATCAGGAAGGTTTCCGTTTGTCAGATCTTTTAAGGCATCAATAGGATTGTCTAGAGCGTTAATGCAATGATCAACCCCAAGTACTTCCTTGCAATGCATTAACCTCTCTTCGTTGATATCAATAGCTATTGTTTTAGCTCCTGAGATTCGCGCAAAGTGTAATGTTCCAATACCAATAGGGCCTGTTCCAACGACTGCTGCCCACTGACCTTCTGAAATTTGAGATCTTCTTATGGCATGAGCACCTATTGCTAAGCATTCAACGGTTGCAATTTGTTCATCTGTGAGTCCTTCAGCGCTCACTAGGTTAGAGCTAGGGATGGAAGTAAATTCTCTCATTCCTCCATCAACATGCACACCCATAGTTTTTATGTTTTGGCAGCAATTGGTTTTACCAGAGAGGCAAGTTTTGCATTTTCCACAATTCAAATAAGGTATAGGAGCGACAGCCTGTCCTGATACAAATCCTTCATTACTTTGAACAACCTCTGCAGCTAATTCATGCCCTAGAATTCTTGGATAAGAGAAAAATGGCTGTTGCCCTTTAAAAGCATGGTAATCGGTGCCACAGATTCCAATTTTTTTGATCCTTACTATGGTTTCTCCTTTTGAGGGAGTTGGATCTTGTTGTTCAATTTCCTCGAATATTCCAGGTTTCTGACAAATGATTGCTTTCATTTCGATTAGAATGAACTGTTTGGTAGATTCTTGCAAGCTTACCTACTTGATTGATTTGCTTGTTCGTTGAAAATTATACTCCATGAAATTAATTAGTAGTTTCTTTTTATTGCTGTTTTCATTTGGTAATTGCCTTTCTGATGAGAGGTTGACCTTTCATGTTAAGCCTAAACCCTTACCTGAAGGAGCAGTTGTAGAGAATTGGCCACGTTTTCTAGGCCCCTATGATGATGGTACCTCAAAAGAAACGAAATTAATAAGGGAATGGGGGAAAAATGGCCCTAGCATGGTTTGGGAATTAGAGAGAGGTGACACTTACGCATCTCCAACTATCTCTGATGGAAAGCTTTTTAGTTTTGATCTTGCAGATGGCCATGAAAGGCTAGAGTGCAGAAACCCTGAAACAGGTATTCTGATTTGGGATTTCAAATATCCTGTGGAATACAGAGACCGGTTTGGGTATTCTAGTGGTCCAAGAGCTTCTCCTGTTATCGATAATGAGATACTTATTCTAGCTGGAGTCACTGCTCAGTTGCGAGCAATATCGACCAAGACTGGGAAAGAGTTGTGGCACGTTGATTTACAGAAAGAGTATGGACATAGACTTGGTTTCTTTGGATACGGTCCAGCTCCTATTGTTTGGAATGGTCTAGTTTTAGTGAATGTAGGTGGAGCTAAAGACGATAATGATAAAAGAGTTAGTGTTGCTGCTTTTGATAGAAAGACAGGAGATGAAGTTTGGACATACAAATCCGAATGGGGGGCAAGTTATTCTTCTCCGGTGATAAAAAAAATTAGAGATAAGGATGTGCTTCTTGTTTTTGCTGGAGGAGAGAGTCGGCCGTCAAAGGGTGGGCTCCTAGCGTTGAATCCAAAGTCTGGAGAATTGTATGATAGATTTTCATGGAGAGCAGACAGTTATGAATCGGTAAATGCTTCTGTTCCAGTGGTCATAGACAATGATAAAGTTTTTGTGTCTGAGTGTTATGGGAATGGGGGGGTTTTATTAAAATTTGACAAGAAATATAAGCTTTCAGTTGTATGGAAAGAAAGATGGTTTGGAATGCATTGGATGACTCCACTAGTGATAGGTGATTATTTATACGGGTTTTCTGGTCGTAATAAGCCAGATGTTCAATTCAAATGTTCAAAGATTAGTGATGGTTCTATCGCGTGGAAGGATGACATGCGATACCAATTTGATTTAAATGGAAGGGATCTTACTTTGAGTTTTTTCCGCGGGAGTCTCCTTAGATGTAATAATCGGGTATTTGCTTTAGGAGAGGACGGAGTATTGGCTGAGATTGAGGTATCACCTAAGGGTGTGAAAACTCTCTCCCAGTCACAATTATTTGTTGCCGAACAATCTTGGGCCCTTCCGGTTATTCACCGAGGTTTACTTTATATCTCCCAACACACCAAAGGATTTGTGAATGACACTAAGCCAAGGCTCATGTGTTTTGATTTTCGAGAATCTGAAATTAATAATAAAAATCTAAAGAATTGATCCAGGCGAGTAATCTGCCGAGTTTGGATAAATTTTCTTTATATCATTAACTCTATCTAAAAATTCAATAATTTGAGAACTTGCAGACCCTGCCCTTGTTGCAGCTATTTCATTAAGTTCATCAAGTCTTTCTCTTTTTATTCCTAAGCGCTGATCGCCTGCCAGTCTGTCAATGAGATCATTTTCGATTGCTTCACCGGAACGTAACGCGTTAAGAGCGGCGACAGCATGTTCCTTTATAACTTCATGAGCTACTTCGCGCCCTGTTCCACTTTGAACGCATTCCATTAGAAAAGTT
>MDSV01037737.1_pt1 | contig 18046 bp, 15 predicted proteins | sample 810851 | NCBI WGS metagenome assembly MDSV01 (sample SAMN05326640, study PRJNA326480) | marine metagenome | isolation source: seawater | place: Atlantic Ocean: North East | collected 2012 | reverse complement strand
TTTGGATTAAATTCTGATTCAATATGGAGAGGCATTGATCAAAATGATGATAATCCAACTTTAGCAGCTGAAACTGAAATTAATCTTGAAAATGGTTTTTATACTAACATTTGGCTAGAAAGTTGTTGCTCAGATTCTGCTAACTATCCAAATAGAGAAGTAGGATTTTCAATGGGGTATAAAATCTATCCCAATGAAAATGTTTCGCTTTTATTGGCCTATATTGGAACAAATTATCCTGATTCCAAAAAAGATAATTTCGATGAAATTAATTTAGAAGTTGAAGTTGATGGGTTTAAGATTAATTTTTTTAAAGGTATGGATAATTTTCCTAACTACTTCGAATTAGAATATGAATTCTCTATTAACGAAGTCACATATTTTATTTCTGCAGGAGATTTTAAATCCTCTCAAAATGAACCTGAAAGTAATGGATTAAATACCAAATATGGATTGCATTTTGAATTATTTGAATTAAATCTTGAGTTTTTTTACTTCCATTTTAATTCTAATGGAAATAGTAATTTAAATGACAATGGATTAGTTTTTTCTATTTCTAAAAGTTTAAACTTTTGAATAATTTTTCAGATCCATAAGGAATTAATATAAATGTCAAAACATTTTCGTCTGAAGTGCTTAAATCATTTATTTCAAGCTTTTTGCAAAAGATTGATAAATCATTTTGATAATCAGTAAATTTTTCATTTAATAAATCTGCGGGTCTTTGCGTAATTCTTTTCTTATTCTTTTCTGCTTTTTCCAATAATGGTTTATCTAATTCTCCAGGAAGTTTTCCATAATAACCTAAAGCTAAATCTATTATTTCAACAGAAAGAGTCTCATATTTTTTATTGATAATGTTTGATAAAGCTTGGGCACCAATTATTTGCGACGCTGGTGTTACAAGGGGGACAAATCCTAAATCTTTTCTAACATTATAAATTTCAGATACGACGTCCTCTAAAAGGTTAACTTTTCCCAATCCTTTTAATTGAGTTTCTAAATTAGAAAGCATTCCTCCTGGAACTTGGTTAACTAACATTTGTATATCAACGCCTTTCATACTCCCTTCAAATTCTTCGTATTTTTCTCTTATATTTTTAAAATAATCTGAAATGGGAATTAAATCTTCTAAGTTTATTTTTGTACTTATTCCCTTTTCTTCCATAAGGTATACCATTGTTTCAGTTGCTGAATGACCATAGCCCATGCTCATAGACGAAATAGAAGTGTCAATATTATCGATTCCAGCATCTATAGCTCTTAAGTTAGTTAAATTTGACATACCTGTTGTAGCATGAGTATGTAAGTGAATTGGAATTTGAATTATTTTTTTTAATTCTGAAATCAGATTAAAAGCATATTCAGGACTTAAAATCCCAGACATATCCTTAATACACAAAGAGTCGCAACCAAGGTCTTCGATCTGTTTTGCTAAATCAATCCAATTATCGAGAGTATGAATTGGGCTTATCGTATATGCGAGAGTACCTTGGGCATGTTTACCACTATCTTGAACGACTTTAACACTTTGTTTTATATTTCTAAGATCGTTTAGTGCATCAAAAATACGAAAAATATCTATTCCATTTTCAGAAGATTTTTCAATAAATTTAAATACAATTTCATCGCTATAATGTTTATATCCAACTAAATTTTGGCCTCTTAAAAGCATTTGTTGCTTTGTCTTTGGCATCGCCTTTTTTAGTTCTCTGAGTCTTTCCCAGGGATCTTCATTTAAATAACGTACGCAAGAATCAAAAATAGCCCCTCCCCAACTTTCTATAGAGGAATAGCCGATATCATCCAATTTTGATGCAATAGGAATTAAGTCTTCTAATTTTAATCTTGTTGAAAGCAATGATTGATTGCCATCTCTAAGAACAACTTCAGTTAAGCCGACATTTTTAATCATTTTATAAAAAACTTCTGAGTTGTGATGCTAAAAACTTACCAACTTGAGTTGGTAAAGCATATGTAATATCGTGTTTACCGTCATTAACTATTTCAATATTAATGTCAGGAATATCTTCTCTCATTGAATCTAATCCTTCGATTGACACTATCTCGTCTGAGCTTCCCCAAATAACGGATGTTTTTATGTTTTTCTTTCCTAATTCCTTGTACATATTTCTAGTATTGAATAAGTTGAAGTTTTTAGCAGTAGACAATAGAGATCTTGTAAAACCCTCGAATTTCATTTGATATTCATAAACTTTATTTAGCTCAGTCTGTGACAATTTATTAATATCTTCTTCAGTAGATAACTTTATTGATGAATTTCCTCCATACATCAGCGAAGGAAAAACAATCGAAATATAGTGACTTATTCCAGGAAGCGCTAGAATTTTAATTAATAAATTTAAGTTTGAGCTATCCTGATTCATATATCCTGCCGGCGCAATAAAATTCACTGAAGATACCATTTCAGAAAATTCATTGGCAAAATGTCCAACAATTGGCCCTCCCATTGAATAACCAACCAAATGAACTTTTTGATCAATTTTTAAATAGGTTTTTAATTCAAGTAATGTAGAAATATAAAAATCTTTTGTGTAATTAACCTTAGGTCTTGCTGAATAACCTCTACCATAGTGATCATAAGCTATTACGTTAAAACCACTTTTCGTTAAAAAAGGTATCACCCCTTTCCAAACAATACTGGGAGTTGAGAATCCGTGAACTAGAAAAACTATTTCTCCATTTGAATTATGAGATTCAAAGTTTTGAAAATATATATTTCCATTTTTTAAAGGTGCAAATTCTCCAATTGACGGCTTTCTTATCCTTTGTGGATTCTCTAATTTAAAATAGAAATAAAGATAAGAGAGAAGAAAAAAGGTTATTAAAATTACTATAAAATAAAATATATATTCCACTTTTTAATATTAAATCTAAATATCTTTTTTTTCTATATGAGAAGTAATTATCAATCAAAACCTTTCGTAGCTTTATCACACAGAGGAAATTCTTATAAGTATGTCGAAAATAGCTTTGAAGCTTTTAAATCGGTTGTTGATATGGGTTTTGAATATATTGAAACTGATTTAAGAAAAACTTTAGATAACGAAATTGTTACTTTTCATGATGCAGATTTAAAAAGACTTTTTAATATTAATCTTAAGGTAGAGAATCTTACATTTGCGGAAATAAATAAATTCTTTTCAGCAAAAAATTGCAAACTTTTAACTCTCAAGGAAGCTTTAATAAATTTTCCACAAACTAAATTTAATATTGATCTAAAAAGTAAGGAAGTAATTCGAGAAAGTATTAACATAGTTAAAGAGTTAAAAGCTTTTGATAGAGTATGTTTCGCTTCTTTCAACTCATCTCATACTGATGAGGTCCTAATAGATAGCCCTAGCGCAGTTGTTTCTATGGGAATGAAGGATGTAGCTTATTTTAAATTTTTTAATTATTTGAGAAAAGATTCAAAAATTTTACAAGTACCGCTTAACTGGAAAGGAATAAATATTTTAAATAGCAAATTAATTAGAAAAGCTAAAGATAAAGATCTATTCATACATGTTTGGACGATAAATGATAGAGAAAGCATTACAAAACTTATGGATATGGGTGTTCACGGAATTGTGACAGATAAGCCAGAATTAATAATGGAAATTATGAAAGAAAAAAAACTAATCTTTAGCTAGATTAGATTTTGGAACAAAAAATAAAATTACAATTCCTGGAATGAACAATATCAATAAACTGATAATACCTGCTTTTGGATTATTAAATATATACGCCATCCACCCTACTAACGCGGGACCTACTACTACCGCTGATTTACCAATCAAGTTATAAAATCCAAAAAATTCTGTAGCTTTATCTTGAGGTATTAACCTACTGAAGATTGTTCTACTTACGGATTGAACGCCCCCTTGAACTAAACCAACTAAACCGGCTAAAACAAAGAAATCTGTAGCACTTGTTATGAACAGGCTATAAATACAAATGAAAATATAAATTAGAATTCCAACAATTAACATATTAAACAAGCCATATCTCTCAGCTAAAAATCCATATACGAAAGTTGCAGGAAATCCCACAAACTGAGTAAAGATAAGAGCAATTATTAATTGAGAGGAATCGAATCCTAAATCAGTACCATATGCGACTGCCATTCTAACAATCGTATCTATAGCATCGATATAGAACCAATATGCGATAAGGAAAATCAATACTGCCTTATATTTTTTAATTTCTTGAAATGTGGTTAAAACTCTTAGAAAAGAATTCTTAAAGAGATTATCTAGGTCTGACCTATTCGAATAAGTTTTTTGCTTTACAAATAAAAAAAGAGGAATAGTAAAAACTAACCACCAAATAGCTACGGAAAGGAAAGAATAAAGTATTCCCTCAGTTTGTGTTTCTAGAAAAAAATAAGCTGGATAGAGATACATTAAAACATTTACTAAAAAAAGAATTCCGCCTCCAAGATACCCAAGAGCAAACCCAAGAGATGAGACAAAATTCCTATCTTTGTTTGTGGAGACATCAACCAAAAGAGAGTCATAAAAGATATTTGCACCAGAAAAGCCTATTATAGACAATGCAAAAATAATCAAACTCCACTGCCAAACACCATATGGAATAAAAAATAAAATGCTAGTTGATAAAATTCCTAAAAAAGCAAAAATCATTAAAAAACCTTTCTTATTTCTTGATAGATCTGCCATTGCCCCTAAAATTGGAGCAATCAATACAATGATAAATCCTGCTGCTGAGCTTGCGGTTCCGAGCAAGGCAGTTGATGTGACATCTTCGAGATCGCCTGCCCAAAACGATTTAAAAAAAAGGGGAAAAAACCCAGCAAGGACGGTTGTCGCAAATACGGAATTAGCCCAATCGTAAAGCGCCCAAGAAAATTTTTCTCTAAAGGTATATCTTTTTACGACTGTCATTAAATTTGAAGAAACTTTTATGTATTATAGCAACATGAAAGACTCGGAAATTACTAAAAACTTGATAGTTTTTTTTCTTTTAATAGCTGGTTTAACCTTTATTTTAGGTCTGCTTGGTTACTTCATTCAAGAATCAGAATTTAGACAAAATATAGAAGAAGAAAGCAGGTCTAGCTATTTAGAATCTAAATAGTCTTCATTAGATTATTTCGCATTTCTAGCAGAGAATCCTTCCAAGGTTTAGCCTTTTCTAATTGACCTGCTAGTGAAAATAATAAATTCTCATTTCCAAAAGATGCTGAAAACATAGAGCCTATCGGAAGATTGCTTTTTGATCTATATAAAGGAACGGACATTGACGGTTGTCCAGATTGATTGAATATTCCTGTAAAAGGTGAATATTTAGTAAGTCTCTCAATATAAGTTTTCATATCATTTGTATTCATGTCTATCTCTCCAATTTTTACAGGAGGAGTGGCTAAAACTGGGGATAGAAGAATGTCATACTGATCGAACATGTTTTCTAACTCTTGTCCCAATCGATGATTAATTTTTATTGCATTTACATAATCACTCGCAGAAAAATTGTTTCCGTTTTTTGCCATTTGCAGAGTAACATTTTCAAAAAAATCATTAGAAAAGTCTCTATTCGTTTCTAAAGATTGAGACTTGGCAACATATGCAACGTTTGCCGAAATGATTGTAACAATTGCCAAAGATATTTCTTCTGAAGAAAAATTTAACTTTGTACTTTCAACAGAATGTCCCAATGATTCACATAGTTTGATTGTTGAGTTCAGAACCTCTTTTACATCATTGTGAATATCCACTTCAGGGGTTTCTATCAAGCCAATTTTAAGATTACCTGGATCAATATTAATTTGTTCTAGAAAACTTTTTTCTTGATGTGCTGATCTATATGGAGCTCCTTTCTCTGCTCCAGATGTTACATCCAATAAGGCAGCAGAATCTCTCACCGAAACAGATACACAGTGGAAAATTGATTGTCCGCCCCATCCCTCTAAAGAAACTGGCCCTAAAGGTGTTCTTGCTCTGGTAGGCTTTAATCCAAAAAGACCACAACAAGAAGCAGGTATTCTGATAGAGCCTCCTCCATCACTTGCTTGAGCCATAGGTATGATGCCTGCTGCAACTGCAGCAGATGCACCTCCACTAGACCCTCCTGATGATCTGTTTAAATCCCAAGGGTTTCTTGTCGGCCCATATAGAACAGGCTCTGTTGTAACAGTTAAGCCAAGCTCAGGAGAATTAGTTTTACCAAATATATTCAATCCTGAATCTAAAGTCCTTTTAACTAATTCACTTGTATGATTGGCTTTAACATTTTCAAGGACTCTTGATCCCCCAGTTGTAACAGTTCCTTCTAGATAATTATTTAAATCTTTCAGCAAAAAAGGAACACCTATAAATATCCCCTTATTGTCATTGGTTTTTAAATATTCCCTCGCTAAATCAAAATGCTTGATAGGTATGGCATTCAACACAGGATCCAATTTTTCTGTAAGCTCAATTGCTTTTTCTAACAATTCGGAAGCAGATATCTGCTTTTTTCTAATAAGCTCAGACAATCCAAGAGCATCGAATGAAAAATACTCTAAATCATTCATTATCTATCAAAAAGAATTTTTTCAGCTGATGACCTTTCTGCAACAAGATTTCCATCAATTACAATTGGTTTACCATTAATTATTGTACCGAATATTGAGGAGTTAAAGGTTTGCCCATCGAATGGTGTCCATCCACATTTGGTTTTCTCTGTTTTATTATTAACTGAAGTTTTTTTATCAAGATCAAAGATCATAAGATCTGCTTTGTAGCCTTCTTTTACATAGCCCCTATCCTGAATACAGAATCTATCAGCTACTTTGTGACTCATATATGAAATAACTTCATTGAGAGAATAAAATCCTTGTTTATATAATTCTATCATCATGTGAAATGAGTGTTCTATCAAGGGAATGCCAGCGGGAGCTTTTCCATATTGAAGTTTTTTATCTTCAAAAGAATGGGGAGCATGATCTGTTGCAACATAATCTATATAACCATCTTTGAGAGCTTGCCGCAGAGCATTTTTGTCAGATTCTTTTTTTATAGCAGGGTTACAAACTATTAAATTTCCTAATTTTTCATAATCATTATCATCAAACCAAAGATGATGAACGCAAACCTCACAAGTAATTTTTTTATTTTTCAAATCGATATTTTCAAATAGTTCTATTTCTTTTTCTGTAGTTAGATGTAAAACATGTAAGTCTGATGAATATTTTTTTGCTAGCTCAATAACTTTGGAGGAAGATTTGTAACAACAAATATCATTTCTGATAATCGGATGAAAACTTGCGTCTAATTTTTTATTTTCAGAACTTATCTTATCTAAATTAAGTTTAATGGTTTCGTTATCCTCGCAATGAGTGACAATAGTAACAGGACAATGTTCAAAGATTTGTTCCAAAGCGTAATCATCTTCCACTAATAATGTCCCTGTAGATGTACCCATGAAAACTTTTAATCCGCAAGTTTCCTTTGGATTTAATTTGGTTATCTCTTCAAGATTAGTTTCTGTTGCTCCAAAATAATAAGAATAGTTTGTCCAAGACTTTTCGGAGCCTAATTTATTTCTTTTTTCAAGTAAATCAATCGTTGTGGTATTGGGGTCGACATTTGGCATGTCGAAAGTAGAAGTAACTCCTGAATGAACTGCTGCTAGAGATTCTGAAAATATATCGCCTTTTTCAGTTAAACCTGGATCCCTAAAATGTACTTGATCATCAATAATTCCAGGAGCTACGTATCTTCCTTTTACATCAATAGAATTAATTGCATCCGCTGTGATTTGATTATCAATTCTTTCAATTCTGTTTCCCTTTATAGCAATATCTACAGCATCAATTGAATCTTCATTAACCAAATTACAATTTTTTAAAATTAAAGAATAGTCACTCATTTTTAAACCGACCGCACCATTATTGTTCCATAGTTTGTACCTGATCCTGTTTCATAACTTGAATGAATTTCATTCAAAGTGTCTTCTACTAAAGATATCATCTTTTGGCTGTTTCCACAGATAATTAATATCGGACAATCTTCTTGATTTAAAAATAAATAGTTTTTAACCTCTACTTTAACTGCAGAATGTCTAACTCCATGTAGATCTAAAGTATTAAATTTCATTTTTAAATATCGAAATTTCTATTCCATCAGGATGATTCTTTGAATATTCTCTTAAAGTGGGGATAAACGTACTATCATAATTAGGGGAAGTTCTCACATAATCTAAATAATCTTCTAAATTAAAGAGAATTACATTGTCTGCAAATACCCATGCATTGTTTTTTAATAAACTATGTTTTTCCAAAATTCTTAGATCTTTTAAATATAAATCCTTCCAATGATCAATAAAAATAAAATCATATTGTCCTGTGAGATTAGGAATAATTTCACTTGATTTTCCAAGAAGCAAATGATGATTTTTTTCTAAACCTGCAATATTTATATGCTCACGAGCAATATCAGCAAATTTTTCATTTGATTCTATAGAAGTTAGAGTAGATTTGTTTTTAAGAGTTTTCAAAATCCTAATAGACGAGTAGCCTAAATAAACACCCAACTCAAGAATATTCTTTGCTTCTGATTGTCTAATTGCTTTTTCTAAGTAAAGACCCTTCTCATCACCAATATTCATAAGAAAAGTTTTTTTATAAGCATAATCATCAATAATTTTTAAAACAGATTCAGGATCGTTGCGAATTGCTTTTGCTCTTACAAGTTTTAAAACCTGATCTTCTTTAGATGATTTAAATTTCAAACCAGTTAAAATTCTTTCAAGTATTTCTTGACTTATTAAGCTTATAACTCCAAAGATGCTTTTTTTGTTTATATTAAATGGCAAAGAACTTTTTTTTCTTTCTGATTGATTGTTTTTCATTAACCTAAGATAATTTATTTTTAATCATGAATTTTACAAATTTGCTATTTAGATTAGTCTTTATAACACTACTTTCAACTCCTATTTTTACAGAAAAAAAAATTGAAGAGGAAGTCAAAGAAGATAGTTTTGAAGGTTTTTTAGAAGATTTAATTTACTATCCAGGTCTCTTCGATTCATATAGAAATGATAAAGATGGAAAAGTTTACCTACTCTTAAGAAAAAACCAATTAGATACGGAATTTATTTATTTTGCACATATATTAGACGGAGTTATTCAAGCCGGAACCTGGAGAGGAAGTTATTTAGACAATGGAATAATTAAATTCAATAAATATTTTGACCAAATAAGAATTGAAAGAATAAACACTGCATACGTTTTTGATAAAGATAATCCTCTTTCAAAATCTAATAATGCAAATATATCTAATTCTCTCATCGATTCAATCAAAATTGAAAAGACCTCAGAGCTAGACGATAAATTTCTGATAGATATAACTTCTTTGTTATTAAGTGAAAATTTGTCAAAGATAATACCTGCTCCTTATAAAGAAAGCTCCAAAAACGATTTTAAAATAGGCTCTATATCAAAAAATAAATCTAGCATTAATAATATTAAGAATTATCCTGAAAATACTGATTTTGAAATCTCGTATGTGTTTTCAAATGCATCAAACAAACCTCTAGAGAACCAAGACTCAAGAAATAACTCAATTTCCGTTAGATATAGTTTTATTGCTTATCCTAAAAATAACTTTGAAACAAGAATAGAAAGCCAAAAAATTGGTTTCTTTTCTGAAAGAAAAACAAATTTATCATCAACTGACATTACTCCTTATCAAGACTTGATAAACAAATGGCATCTTGAAAAAAAAGATAAAAACAAAGAAAAATCTATTCCAATAAAACCCATTACATTTTGGGTTGAAAATACTACGCCTCATAATTTAAGACCCATCATAAAAAAGGCTGTACTTGCATGGAATATTGCATTTGAGGAGGCAGGTTTTATTGATGCAATCGAGGTAAAAATTCAACCGGATACAGCTGAATGGACTGCGGGAGATATTAGATTCAATACCATAAGATGGACTTCCTCTCCAAATCCGCCATTTGGAGGATATGGGCCAAGCTTTACTAATCCTAGAACAGGAGAAATTCTTGGCGCTGATATTATGCTTGAATGGATTTATCTTACTAACAGAATAAGATATACAGAAATATTCGAAAACCATAACTCAACTAATGATAAATTCTGTCAGCATTCATATTTAAAGCACCAAGATAGATTGTTCGGAAAAATGGCTTCAGAGGCTTTAGGACTCTCAGAAGACGAAATGAGTAGATTGTATAAAGAAGATTTATATCAACTTATCTTGCACGAGGTCGGCCACACATTAGGACTAAATCACAATTTTGCAGCATCCTACCTTCATAATAATTCTGACATACATAATCCTGAAATAACTTATCAAGAGGGCTTGAGTTCATCTGTAATGGATTATCATGGGCTAAATATAGCACCACTGGGAACCAAACAAGGACAGTATGCTGATATCAAACCAGGAAAATACGATGTATTGGCAATAAAATACGCTTACACCCCTAATCTTTCAAAAGAAGATTTAACCAAATTGTTGGAGGAAAATTCCTCTATTGAATTCTTGTTTGGTAATGACGGTGATGACATGAGATCGCCTGGTAAAGGTATTGATCCTAGAATCAATACAGGTGATATGAGTAACAATCCAGTTGAGTATGCTAAAGATAGGATAATACTTTCCCAGCACTTAATTCCTAAACTATATGAGACTTTGAAATCAAAATCTAATAGCTGGGAAAGTATTTATCAAGGGTACAGAATTCTTTTAAGACAAATCCATAGTTCTGCAGAAATTATATCTCGTCAAGTTGGGGGAGTTTATATATCTAGAGGATTAATGACAGAAGATAGCGAAAATCCATACGAGGTTGTACCTTACGATGTTCAAAAAAAATCAATACAGATCTTATCTCAACATTATTTCAATAGTTCAAATCTTTTAGTTCCAGCTGAAATAGCTAGCAAGATGCAAAGAGAAAGGAGAAGCTTTGACTTTTTCGGTAAAACTGAGGATCCAAAAATTCATAGTATGATTCTTAAAGGCCAAAAAAGAGTTATAAAACATTTTACTAACTCTAGAGTTTTAAAAAGGCTTACCGATAGCTCTTTGTATGGAAATAAATACTTACCCAGCGAACTTTTAGATGATTTAACATCATCAATATTTAATCAGAATAAGTCTAGAATTTTGAATGGTATTGATCAAAACCTTCAAAGCTATTTTGTAAAAAGGTTGATTATGATTCTTAAAAGTGGAAGTTTTGATTCTCCATCAATATCCGCGAGTTTTTCCTCTCTTGAAAAAATAAAGGCTTATTCCTTTTCACCTTCTGAAGATAGAGCAACAGAAAATCATAAAAAATTCTTGAGATATCAAATTAAAAAAATTCTTGAATCTAATTAAAAATAACTGTTTTTGACTTATTAATAAATATTCTTCTTTCTATGTGGTATTTAACCGCTCTCGCAAGGGTTATTGATTCAAGGTCTCTACCAATTAATTCTAGATCCTTTGGAGTTTTGGAGTGGTCTACCCTCTCTACACTTTGATCAATAATTGGCCCTTCATCTAAATCTGATGAAACATAGTGTGCCGTTGCGCCTAATATTTTTACACCTTTTTCATAAGCTTGATGATAAGGTTTTGCTCCTTTAAAGCTAGGTAAGAATGAATGGTGAATATTTATTATTTTTCCATAAAAATCTTTACACATCTTATCCGACAAAATTTGCATATATCTAGCAAGAATCATCAAATCAATATCTAAATCTTTTATTATTTTTCTTATTTCTTTTTCAGATTTTATTTTGTTATTTTTAATTACAGGAATATAAAAGAAAGGAATATCATGCCAATTTGCAATTTTTTCATGATCTTTATGATTCGAAATAATACATGAAACATTCATTGGCAAAATACCTGAATCAACTCTGTACATTAAATCTTGTAGACAGTGGCCATACTTAGAAACAAATATAGCGGTATTAGGTTTGTAATTTGCATCTTTAATAGACCATTCCATTTTTAGAGATTTACATTCTTTTTCGAAATATTTAGAAAATTCTTCGATATCTAATTTCTTTTTAGAATGCAGAAGTTTTGCTCTCATAAAAAAAACTTTATTTTCTGGATCTCCATAATGTGCGGAATCTAATATAAATAAGTTTGCTTTATTAAGGGATGAAGAAATTTTTGCTACTATTCCGTATTTATCAGGACACTGAACTCTTAAAATAAACTCTTTGGACATATTTCTATTCAGTACAAAGGTAATTAAATTTAAAAGTTAAACCCTCGTTTGATCTAGCATATAAACCAATGGAACTTTTATTAGATGAAAACGAAACTCCCATATCTGCATTCCAACAAAGATTAATTATCTTGGTTAGTCCAAATCTAATGTTGATTGAATCATCATTTCTCAATCCCAAAAAAGGATCTTTCTGTTTGTAGTCTTTATCTGTGTAGTTAAAGCTTGTAGTTGCAAATGTTGAATTGTTTAGGGCTTTACGAGTACTTAAATCAAATGTTCTTTTAATATAAGTCTCTATAGGAGAATGAGCATAAAAATGTTCAAAGTTTGTTTTATAGCTTAAAAATAAACCATTTTTTGGAAAAACAATACTTCGACTTAGCCCAACACCAACGAAACCTCCTGTTTTGTTCTGTGCGTTCATAAAATCTCGCTCGTCTAAATAAAAATTTAGGCCAAACGCTCCCTGATCTCGTAACGTTGTATTCCAGTCAACATCTACTCTATGAGATCTTAATAATTCATCCCCTTGAAGATAAACTCTAAAGGCAGTTAAAGATGGCACAAATGAGGTATTAAAAGTACCTAATTTTTCATTATCTAAGAAATTGAATTTTCTGTTAATCGATAAAACACCTGTGTAAGAATCAAAATTTGAAAAATCTCTATAGACTTGTCTAGATAAAGAAACAACATAATTGATTGTATCTCCTCTGGGATGCTTTAAGTCTTGAGTAGTTTGAGACGAAAAGGCAAAAGTTGTGTAAGTATCAGATTCTGGTTTGTTTGAAATGTTTAAGTCAATGGCTCCTAAATCACCTACAACAGTAACTACATCTGTATCCAAACCGGCGTTTGCATTACTTGAATAGCCAATACCAAAAGAAATTACATTTTGAGTTTTGAATTGTTTTGTTTCATTCTCAATTTGCTCAAGAAATACTGATACTTTCTCCGTAACCTCTTTGGGAGGATTATAATTTTCTACATCATCTAAATATCGCTTTGCAGAGGCATATGCACCAAGTCTAAAATACAAGACCCCAAGCTCAAGTTTTATCCTAGGTAAATCAGGCTGATATATAAGCATTTGTTCAAAAATACCTATTGCTGCTTCTAAATCGCCAACCAAGATTGATAGGTTTGCGTAGTTAAATAGATTTTCTAAATTCGTAGGGTCTTCGATAATTGAATCAAAAACTTTTTGTCTCTCTATTTGTGTGGCTCTTAATTGCTCAGGATCAGTAATTGAAGGAGGTACGTTTTGTGAAAAAAGATTAATATTCGCAAAAATTATGAAAAAATAGAATAATATTTTCTTAAATAGTAAAAAATTTTTCATAATCAAGCCCTTTCGAAGAGGATTATATTAAAAATATTGCTGCAATTGGATAAAAGTTTAAAAAATTAAAAGATGAATATATCAAAAATTGGAAAATATCTTTTAATTCCTTTCGCAATAATTATAAGCGTCATACCAATATTTGATCCTTTTAATGTTTTTAGTTCTTTAAGAAATACATCCTTTGATTTATTTCAAAATATTTCACCAAGAGAATCTCTGGCTCAGAATAACGTATTAATTTTAGATATAGATGAAAAATCTTTAACAGACTTAGGTCAGTGGCCATGGTCTAGATCTGTCCTTGCGAAAATAGTAGATAAGACATATCTTGCTTCCGCTTTAGGTTTTGATATTGTCTTTGCAGAATCAGACAGAACCGGTGCAAAAGAATTAATAAAGCTATACAAAGAAAATGATTCTTTAGTTAATGCGCTTGAAAAAATTCCAAATAACGACAACCTTTTTGCTACTTCTATAGAAAATCATGGAACAGTAGTTTTAGGAGCTATACCTAGCAACACTTTAAGAAACGAATTTAGAATGAAATTTGGATTAATTGAGCAAGGAGATGATCCAAGAAAATTTTTGAGTAACTTTACTGGTGTTCAGACTAATTTAAAGCTTTTAGATGAGTCTGCTTCAGGAATTGGAAGTATGAGTATCGGTGATAATGACTCTATTATTAGGAGGTTGCCATTATTTGAAAACATTGATGGATCTCCAATACCTTCTTTATCTCTTGAATTATTGAGAGTAGCCATAGGAGCTTCAACTTATCAAATAAAATCATCAAATGCCTCTGGCGAAAGTGCCTTTGGAGAAGAAACTGGTATAAACCATGTAAAACTTGGAAACTTAATAATTCCTACCAATGAAGATGGTAGTTTATGGATTCATTATCCTAAAGAATCAGTTAGATCCTTATCAATATCAGAGGTATTAAGTACAAATTACTCTAGAGAGTTTTTTGAAGGAAAAGTTCTTATTGTCGGAACTAGTGCGCCTGGATTATTTGATCTCAGATCAACTCCTTTGGAAGATAACATTCCAGGGGTAAGAATAATTGCAGATTTAACTGATCAAATTTTATCAGGTCAATTTTTACAAAGACCCGACTGGATTTTTGGTTTAGAAGTTATTTCGGGACTTATTTTAGCTTTATTAATAACTTTTTTTATTCAATTTCTTGGTCCAGTTGGAGGATTATTTGTCTTTTTAATTGGAAATAGTATTTCTATTTTTGGCAGTTTTTTTATTTTTAATAACTATTTTTATTTAATAGATCCTATTTCACCTCTGGTTATCTGTTTATTGTCATATTTAGTAATAACTTTTTTTAATTTTCTTTTTACTGAATTAGAGAGAAGTAAAGTCAGGAATGCATTTTCTCAATATATGTCACCAGTTATGGTAGATAAACTTGCCAAATCAAGTGAATCTTTAAAGCTTGGAGGAGAAAGGAAAGAGATGACTTTTTTATTCTCGGATATAAGAGGATTTACTTCAATTTCTGAGAAATACAAGGGTGATCCGGAAGCCCTTACAGATTTGATAAATAATTTATTGACAGTTTTATCAAATGAAATCCTTAATTATGATGGCACGATTGATAAATATATGGGTGACTGCATCATGGCATTTTGGAATGCACCTTCAGAAGATAAAAATCATAGAGAAAAATCAATCCAGGCTGCTTTTGCAATGAGCAAAGCAATAGATCAATTAAACCTTGATCTTGGTAGATCGGAAGAAGATAAGTTATCAGTAGGAATAGGTATTAATACAGGTGATTGTATTGTTGGAAATATGGGTTCAGATAAAAGATTCGACTATACCGTGCTCGGGGATGCTGTAAATTTAGCATCTAGGTTGGAAGGACAATCGGCAAATTATGGTATGCAAATTATTCTTGGCGAGGAAACAATACAAGAAATATCAAACGATGAATTTAAATGTTTTGAACTCGATTTGATATCTGTTAAAGGAAAATCAGAGCCTGTTTCAATTTACACAGTATTTGAAGAAATTAAAGTTGCTGATGAGATAGAGATTTTTATGAAAGAACATAGTAAATTTCTTGAAAATTATAGAGCCAAAAAGTGGGACGAAGCGATAGAACACATTGAAAAATATAGGTTTTCTATACCTGAATTTACTTTATACTACACCCTATTTTTCGAAAGGATTAATGACTTATCTAAGAAATCTTTACCAAATGATTGGGCTGGGGTATACGTTGCCACAACCAAATAAGGTATTAATAGCATCCTTTTTTTTCTTATCTTCTTTTATATTTTCTGAAGCAATTGTAAATATAGAAGATCTCAGAAGAGATGGAGAAAAAGGTTTTTTTGCAAATATCTCCGGTTCATTTAGCTTTTCTAGAGGCAACAGAAACAGAGATAGTTTTTCTCTTCAATCATCATTGGATTACAATCAAGAAGATTTAGAAACTTTTTTTGTTGTAAAAAGATCTCAGAAACAGATTAATAATAAAAATTATGACTCTGCAACTTTATCTCATTTGAGATTAAATTTTCTCTTCGACAAAGACCCAAGTTTAGAGTTGTTCATGCAATACTCAAAAAATCCTTTTAGAAAGTTCAATAAAAGAGAGTTATTTGGAATTGGCACAAGATTTAATATAAAAGAAAATCTTAAGGCAGGTTTGGGATTGATGAATGAAAAAGAAGAAGACCTTTTAGCAGTTACGGACAATACCCTTAGAATGACCTCTTATGTTCACAATGAATTTATTATTGAAGAAAATATTATTTTTGATCTCTCCTTCTTTTTACAACCTGGAATTGATTCTTTTAGTGACTACAAAGCTACTCTAATTGGACAATTTGATTTTCATATTAATGATAGTTTTAAAATCTCACTTCAATACAACACATTTTATGATTCTAGACCTCCCTCAAATGCAGTAAAAAAAGAAGAAGGATTTGCCACAGTTTTTTCGTATAATTTTAATTAAATAATATGGACGGTTTCTTTAATTTAATCTTAGATGTTTGGAATCAAGATTTCCTAGGTATTTCTATCGGAAATGTTGTAATTTCGCTAATAATTATTATTAGCTCATTAGTTTTTAGAGCTGTGCTAGTTTCTAAAGTTTTTAAATTTTTAGAAACTCTTGCAAAAGAAACGGAAACTGAGGCAGATGATATTCTTTTAGAGACTCTAGAAAAACCTCTAGGAAATATTCCCTTAGCTTTGGGCTTGTATTTAATTATTGAGTTGTTACCCCTTTCTGGAATTGCAGATGTATTTTTAACTAATATCGTAAAAGCTCTTATTGCTTATACAATATTTAGTGTTCTTACAAAGGCAATAGGGCCAATATTTGAGCTCTTAGCTATTAAATCTTGGGTTACAGCAGCTCTATCAATGTGGTTGGAGCGATTCACCAGAGTTTTAATATGGATATTGGCAATAGCAATAATTTTGGATATTTTTGGAGTCCAGATAGGCCCAATAATTGCAGGTCTTGGACTATTCTCAGTTGCGGTGGCACTAGGTGCTCAAGATTTATTTAAAAATTTAATCTCAGGAATTTTAATTATTGCAGAAAATAGATTTCAACCAGGAGATAGAATTGAAGTTGACGGAAAGTTACACGGTATCGTAGAAACAATAGGTTTCAGATCTACTATGATTAGATTGTTTAATACCTCTCCTATGATTATTCCAAATAAAGATCTATCCGATGTTAACGTAATCAATCATGGAGAATTAAAATACAGAAGAATAAAATGGCAAATTAATCTTCTTTACAGTACCTCCATAGACCAATTACAAACGATTTGCGACAAAATATCTGGTTTTATTTCCGATGATAAAGAGGGTTTTGCCATTAACCCCAATCAAGAATCTTTTGCTAAAGCAGTTGAATTTGGAGCGAGTTCCATTGATGTGGAGATTCTGTGTTATTCAGCTGAAAGAGATTATTCTCACTACACAGATCTCAAACAAAAGTTAGTTCACAAAGTGATGGAAATAGTCAGAGAAAACGGATCAGACTTTGCTTTTCCTTCAAGATCTGTTTACGTAGAGTCTAGTCACGAAATAGAAAACTAAACTTAGCCTGTTCTGTCTGCAGCACTTCTTTTTAAATCTTCGAATAAAGCGGGATATTCTTCTGTTAACTCATCTAAAGATTCTTTTGAGAGTTTTAAAAGCTTAGCCTCTTCTAAAACTGAAATAGTTGCATTTCTTTCAGCTTGGCTTATCAAACCAGTTTCTCCGAAATAATCTCCAGAGCCTAAAACAACAGGAGATTCAATTTCAACTTGTACACTTCCAAATTCAATTATGTATAGAGCATCTGCGATATCGCCTTTTTCAAAAATAATTTGTTTTGCTGGTAAAACTAGCGGCTCAAGTTTTGAATTTATTTTTGTAATCGCTCCTATCGGAAGGTTTGAAAATAAATTTATTTCTGTAATTGCCTCAAGAGAAACTAAAAAATTTCTCTTTTGAATATCT
>MDSV01207006.1_pt1 | contig 18052 bp, 15 predicted proteins | sample 810851 | NCBI WGS metagenome assembly MDSV01 (sample SAMN05326640, study PRJNA326480) | marine metagenome | isolation source: seawater | place: Atlantic Ocean: North East | collected 2012 | reverse complement strand
AAATCATAATTGGATAAATTTTTACTAACATCTTCACTTTCAAGCTCTCCTTTATAGTTTATCATTGAATTATGTTTTAGACTCCTTGCGTAGGAGCAACATTCATCAAAATATTCTTGATCTTCAATTGGACCGAAAACATCAAAAACATAAGGAATTTCAAGACTTGAAAGAACTTTTAAAGCATACAAAAGGTTTTTTTTGGGATGTATTCTCGATAGAAATATCATACTCAAAGACTTTTGTTTCTTTTTCTTGCAATGAAAATCTTTTTTTAAAGGCAAACAATTCTCAATCTTATATATGAAATCAGCATGGACCCTAAAATAATTTTTTACATTATCCTGTTCTTCATTGGAGGTGACATGCCAAGTTACTCCCTTATAAAGATTGATAGAGTTGACTAATCTCAAAAAAATAAACTTCTTTATTCTTTTAAATTGCAAAGCAGCATCTGATAGTTCGCCTCGTGGACTGACAATAATCTTCCCTGCCTTGATTATCTTCACTTTTGATAACAATATAAAAATTATAGAAAACCAAAAGTTAAAAAGGCTATTAAGGTGTATTGTGTCAAAAGATCTATTTTCTTTTAAAAACCTTATTACCTTATAGTTATTTCTTAAATAGGTTACAGGTATCTTCTTATAATAAGATCGCACGTCAAATGATAAACCTTCATATGGTCGGTCTTCTCCAAAATCCCTACCCAATGTCAAGACTTCGAGTTTTAAGTCTGTATCAAAAACCAGTGATTCCTCAAGTAAATTTTTGATAGAACTTATAGGGCCACCACCCTTCTTGCCTGGATAAAAATAATTAGTAACTAGAAGTACTTCTCTCATTATTCTTAGTTTTATATATCATTAAAGCTGTACCAGTAAGAACTATCCAGCCCACGATGAAGAAATTAATTATTTCAGGAACAAATATATACAAAGTGCCTAAAGTTACTACCTTTATAGACAATAAAAAGTAAAGAACACTGGAGACTGTGCCATTTCTATCCATCTTATCAATAAGAGCAAAAAATAGACCTTGGAAAATGGCAACGGTCAACCCCAAAAAGGCAAGTTCATAGAAACTTTCTCCAATCACTGAGAGGGAAACAGAAGTTAATATATCTCCAGAGCTAATAAGACCTAGTTCAGCACCCAAATCATTTGAGTTCAATTGAACTGGTTTTTCTGGCCATAAAACTCTGGGTATCAACCCAGTAAGATTTCCTAAATAATTACTTCCTCCTCCAGATCCAGCAAAGTCACTTACCATCAAGTTTGTTGTTGAAAGCATATTTATTCTCCCAGATATAACCTCCAATAATGCACCTACGGCTTCAAAGTCAGTGGTTAAAACTTCTTGCATAGCACCATACAAGGTTAAACCACTAGCAGATCTATAGATCAATAATGTAGGGAAGAGAATTCCTATGAATGGTATTCCAATTGTAAACAACAAAAGTGTATATTTTCGGAAATAAGCATGGTTATAAAATAATACTATGCCAGTTGAAATGACTAACCATCTTGAACCAGATATAAGAGCCAGGAAAAGTAGAATTACAAAACCTACAACATATATAAGAAATGTTAAGTTCTGCTTAGTTTGCCTCCAGAGCATACAACTTATGATCAACAGAACTGGACCAAATTCAGCAAGAAGTGCAATTTGTTGGGGAGGCTTTGAAGATGCTTGCCTCTCTAAAGCAAAGTCTCCAGACCTATACCAACCAACAGAATCCAAATAGTAAATGACCATAAAAAATAATAGGTAAGCAATTATTAAATAAAAATTTGCGTAACGTCTTAACTCATTAGAATCAAAAAGCTTGAAAAAGTGATTTAACATAGCTCCCGAATTTGAGGGCATTGAGTTTTCAATAATCTTCTTTGTAAAGACAAGCAAAAAAATATAACAAAATATATAGAGGCCAGTTACAAGATTCAAATCTGCATAAACAGTGTACTCCCTTCCAAATTGTCCTAATAGCCTTATGAGAGCGGGGAGTGAGAAAGACAAGACAAAGAAAAATATGTAAAACCAATTAAGGAATGATTTTTTAGTTCTATAGTTCCAGTAAAGGATTAGTGTTGAAAGAAAGATAAGAGAATATGCCGTGGGCACGAAGATCAAAAGCCCTATGCCCAGAAAAGCCAATAATATGGAGTTTACAGGAAGCATATTTGTTACAATTGATTTACACCCTTAAAAACCATTTATTATAGACTAGTAACTTAATTTAACTTCAATAAGATAAACATAGTGCTAAATAAAATCCAAATCCATGATAAAAAAAATATTTAGAATACTAGGTTCTCTTGACTATTATATTTTATCTTTTTTTAAGAATAGGATTGGACTTAACAACTTTGATATCGAGAAAAATGGTGAGAAGTTTATTGCAGAGGCTTTCGCCAAATCTATTGAAAAACCGATAGTTTTTGATGTCGGAGCCAATCAAGGGGATTGGTCAGAGATATTCTTAAAAGCCAATGAAAGTTCTTCAATATATATGTTCGATGCAAATCCAGATATTTGTAAATCTCTAGATGAAAGATTTTTTGGAAAAAATGTAACTATTACTAACACTCTTGTATCAAAAGACCTTGAAGAGCATGAATTTTACATAAGTAAAAAAAACAGTCTTTCTGGTGCAAGTTCAATGTATGAACACTATTATCTTAAAGGTAATAACAAAAAAATATCAGTTCAGTCCACAACGATTGACTCTTTCTGCAGGTCCAGAAATATCTCAAAAATTGACTTCATGAAAGCAGATATAGAGGGAGCTGAAGTGCCTATGCTTGAGGGGGCTAAAGAAATGATTGAAAAACAATCCATATCTATCATTCAGCTTGAGTATAACCAGACATGGATAAAGTCACATTCTTCTCTAAAAGACATATTTGAAATATGTGAAAGCAGTGGTTACAAACTCTACAGAATTATGCCAAAGGCCTTGATGGCGTTAGATTATTATCATTACATTGTAGATGACTTTAATTACCAGAACCTCTTAATGGTATCAGAACAAGCAGAATTACCCGTTAGGGTAATAAAAAATATAATGCCAGATGGCGTTTATTGATTTGTGTCACGAGACATGACTATTTTAATAATTTCTTGAGCGTTCTTGACCATATCAAAATTTTTTGCCCTTATTTTTCCATTTCTAGCTATGTCCTCTCGTATGACGCTTTCTCTCAAATAAAAATTTACCTTTTCCAATAACTCTTGATCATTTCTAAAAAAAGAGGCTTCTATGGTATCCCTAAACATTTCAAGTTGCTCTTGGGAATGCTCTGCTAACATAAAGCCACCCACACTTGGTATTTCAACAGTTCTTAATGTTTGCTTATCTCTATTTATCTTTCTTAAAAAACATAGAGAAATTTTAGATGCACATATAGCATCGAAATAACCTTTTCCTTCAAGGTTTTTACAGTTGATATGTAGATTAGAGCTGACATCTGAATACATTGGCTTTTCCCATCCAGAACCAAATACTGTTACTGCGATTCCATTTTTTGCCAAGAAATTCATAGAATCGAATCTTTCCTTTTCTGCAGTTCCAAAGAATGAAACATCATATTCAAATTTTTCTCCTCTTTTTATATCCTCAATAAAATCATAGTAATAAGTAGAATTATTCTGAAACAAAATACTATTTGCTCCTAAAGAGGGAAGCTCATTATGATCAAGATTGTAAGATTTGGTAGACACGACAAGATCATACATCTTTAAATTATAACGATAAAAGTTAGAGCGATTATGTTTAGCGTACATGTCATCCAAAGACCAATTTACAAACTTAACTTCGGGATGACGATTTTTTATATTTCTTAACGTTTTAGGGAAAATATGATTGCCTTTCACAACGAATAATAAGTCATATTTTTTTTCTTTCGTTTTCTTTATAATTTCCTTATTGGCTCTATCTACATCCAGAGGAAAACCAACTTTTTCGCAAACTTTCTCTAAGAAACTTCGGTTGTCTTGATAATGAGAAACTTCTCTCTTCCATCTAAAAACTTCATCTACTTCATAACCAAGTTCTTCTAATGATAATTTCATGGGATGCGAAGTTTTAGATGGATAGGCTCCCGAAACAAATAATATTTTCATATTCCTCAAGTGCCTTTCATCAGATGAGATAAAACTAAATTTCTATTCTTCCAAGAGATTAAAGTTAACAAAGCTAAGAAAATTGAATAAAGAGATATTGAAAATATCATTGACTCAGAAAAAAAATAAATAAATGAATAAACTAAAATCTGAAACATTGAAAAGAAATATAAACTTGCATAGTCTTTTAGTCTTAATCTTAAATACTTAAAAATTTCCCGATTTATTATAAACATTCCAAAAATTATCTCGCTTAAAATTCCAAATAAAAGCATCATCTTTAATCCAGAAATAAAATAACCGCATACTAGAAAAGCAAAGAATGCCATTCCATGCAGAGCAGATAAATAAGATAGCTTAGAAAAATTATTAGTTGCAACCAAAAAGACTGTTCCTATATTCCAAGAGCAATAAAGAAGTGAATTAATCAGTAGTAATATAAATAATTCATAATCAAAATAACTTAAATAGGAATCACCTATCCACAATTTTAAAATATTCTCGTAACTTACCAAAAGGAAAAAGCAAATATAAATTAATATAGAAAAGGTAGTGTAACCAGTAATTAAATAGGTGGATTTTTCTTCATTACCTGGAGTTTTCGCATAGGTATCGGTTACTTTCTGCATTATTGTATGATGAATTAGAATATAAAATTGACTAGTGATGTTGCTAAGGGTCCTGTTTATGGAGAAAACCACAACCAGAATTGGGCTTGCCATATAGCCTAAGAATACCAATGGTAAATTAATTCTAAAATAATCGCCTACTTGAAAAAAAAGGAATTTATAACTCCTCAAAATATACGGTAAAAATCTCATAAGTGAAAAAGCTATATTGAGTTTCAAATTCAGTAAGAGTTTTATAAGAAATAGTTGAAATAAAGTGGCAAAGATTGTGAATATAAGCATCCATGACGCCAAATGGAGAGGACCATATTCATTGGTCAAGATAAGAGCCATTCCTCCATAAAGAATTAAAGTAAAAATAATGGAGAAGTATAAAGAAAAATGATATTTGTTTTTTACTCTATAGATTAGATTTACATATGAGTAAAGATTATTAATCGCTATATAAAATCCAAGAATTATAGCCAACCATAAATCAGTTAAACCAAAGAAAAAATGCAATATCAATAAGACAGAAACTTGCACAAAAGATGCAAATAAAAACATAAAAATATTCAAAGATAATAGAGTATCGTATATTTTAAGGGAACCTACAAAATCCTTTGAGAATGAAATCTGACATCTATTAATTCCATAAGTGTTCAATCCTGTTCCAAAAAAAGAAACGAAAATTACAAGTGCTAGGCTTTTTAACCATATGGAGTAGATATCATCTCCCCACTCAGAAACGAACAGTGGTATGAGAATTAAAGGCAGAAGTCCTTTTATAATTTGCGAGCTAAGCGCACCTATAAATATTTTTCTCATATATTTTATACTTGAAGTATATAGATAGATCTGATTCCACGATCCATAGTATCAATGCATACAAATTTACCGTCATAAGACCATTTAGGATGCAAATCGCACCTACAAGCTGTTTCGTCTAGTTGTTCAATGGAATTAAATTCACCTTTGTGAACTATCTGATTAGAATCAATATCGTAACAAATAAGTTGAGCTTTACCGTTCTGTGGATAAGTGTCTGTAATAAAAATAGAGGGACTTGAAGGGGAGAAAGATGGATGACCATCCTTATTCATCTCAGGATTTATTAACTTTTCTGTCTCACCATCTTGATCTTGTATAGTCATGTATGAATCTCCAGTTAATTTGGAAGATATCTGTGTCAGGCCGTCCTGAGGATTTGATTTGATAGCTAGTCTATATATTCTTTTAGCAACCGGTAATAAAGGGGTTAAAAATGAAAGTTTTTTTCGAATTGAAGCAACTTTAGATTGATATGACCCCCACCCAAAAATCGTCTCATCATTTTTCCAGCAGAAATGGGAGAATCTACCTGAGTGATTTAATAGTTTAAGATCTTTACCTTCAGTATCACTGGTTATCAAATGTGCAAAGATTTCTCCACTATCTAATCTCCATCGATGTAAAAAGGCTATTCGGGTCCCGCTCGGATTTGGCATAATGTGCTCTACCCAATTAGTTGACTTCTTCATAGAACTTACAAAAAATCTCTCTATAAGTTCTTCTACAAGAACGATTTTCTTTGAATCTCCGGTTCTAAGGTTTATTTGATTTATCCCATCTCCCTCCAAAATCTTTACATCCTTACTTTTACACTGAATATTAGAATATGCATAGCCTCTTCTGCACCAAAAATGTCTTTCAAAATCTATACTGAATGCCAGATCTCCTTTAGTAGTTAAACTATATATTGGTTCATTAATTTCAAAAGATTCATGTGTGTAAATATCATATATTTTAGAAATGAACTTCTCTTTTTCGAAATTATTATAAATTATCTTGTCCTTATGGTCTGGACCGAGCCACTGGAGCATATTTCCTTGTTGCCAGTTAAACGAACTAATGGTGCTTAAACTAATAAATTGGTTTGGTTCGTCAAGATTGAAAAACCCGAGTTCTGCTTTATCATTTTTTCCAGGCAATCTATCCAAAAAATCTGTTTTTAAACAAAGAAGAATTTTATTCTCAGAATTAAGAGGAGACTTATCATAATAACCAGAAAAAAAATGGTTATTTTTTGGAGTGCAATAAACTAATTTCATTTACTCAATTCAATCTCACGAACAAGGTTTTTTGTATAGTTCTGCCAGGTATACTTTCTGAGAATTAAATGCAACTCAGACAGAGAAATATTTGTATCTTGCTTAATGAAATTTTCTATTGCCTTTGCGGTGCTGTCAGCTTCAGGTATACAGGTCATTAAATATCCAGAAGAGAATAAATCTTCCGATGGTTCTGTCTCATTACTCAGAAGCGCTTTTGTTCCTACAACATTTGCTTCTAATGCAGTTATCCTAAAATCCGCTCTATCAATTGAAATAAATAGGTGAGCCAATGCATAAAGATCAAGTAGCTTTCCTTCCTCCACAAATCCAAGGAATTTAACATTAAGGTTATGTTCTTGGGTGTATACCTCTAACTCTTCCCTAAAAGGACCGTCTCCTGCAATCAAAAGTATTGAGTCATTGTTATTTTCACTAAATATTTTGAAAGCATCCACAAGTTCCTTCAATCTTTTAGTTTCATCAATTCTGCATAGCGTAAGAAGTACATTTTTGTAATTATCATAAGAAGAATCTTTCTTAACAACATGCTGGAAGTAAGAGTCATCTAGACCTGGTATTAAGACTTTCGCTTCTACTCCATAGATATATTTTTTTTCTTTTGCTGCATATTTAGAAAGTACGAAAACATTTGTTGCTTTCTTGATTGATAATATTGAAAAAAGAGCTTTAAAATTTATTTTTATCTTTTCATAAATTGATAGATTGCTTTTTATTGCTTCGAACTCGTTAGCTCCATAATTACTGTTCACAAGAGTTTTGAAGGTTTTGGTTGCGAAAATACTGTATTTATCAGTTTCATTAAAGGTCATAAAAGATGGATGATGAATGTGTAGCGAATACGAAGTACAACTTAAAAGGGAGCTGATATAGAAGTTTATATGTCCAGAATCACAGATAAACCTTGATTTTCTATTTTTTAGGAGAAAACTTGTCAAAAAAAACTGTTTAGAAATTTGCCATTTACCCGGAACTACAAACAAGTCTTCTTCAGAAATTTCGTAATCAAATAATGCTTTTTTATTGAAATCATAAGTGAGTATTGTCACCTCAAAATCTAGTAACTTTAAATTCTTATAGACTTCCAAGAGGAGTCGTTCAGCTCCGCCTGGCTGAATAAGATCTTTATAAAAAAGTATATATTTAACTTTCAAACTAAGGACTTCTAATTATCTTTCTTAATTTATCGGTCACAAATTTTACTTGTTTGGGTTGCAAAGTCATTCCTGAAGGTAAATAAAAGCCATACTTGTAAGCAAATTCTGTATTAGGAAAATCTTCTCCTTCAAAAAGTCCTAACCTTTTTAGAGCTGGTTGCGAATGTAAACCCCTAAAGAATGGCCTTGTTTCTATGCCTTCTTTCAATAATCTGGTTCTGGCCGTATCAGCATCGATTCCTAAATCTGGTGATAATTCAACCGAATACATCCAATAGACTGACTTAGCCCATGACATTTGTTCTTGGAATCTTATTCCTTCTATCTCTTCCAAATACTCTCTGTAAAGTTCACCCATCTTTATCTTGAACTTAAGTATCTCTTCAAATCTCTCAACTTGTCCACAACCAATAGCAGCTTGCAAATTTGTCATCCTGAAATTATGGCCTAGATCATCATGTCTAAACCTTTCATCATTTGAAAAATATAGATTCTTATACTTTACACATTTTTCAAAAATATCTTTATTATCCGTAAGGACCATTCCTCCCTCGCCCGTAGTAATAAGTTTATTTGCATAGAAAGAGAAGGTTGAACAATCTCCCATAGACCCACATTTTCTATTTTTATATTCTGCCCCATGTGATTCAGCAGTGTCCTCCAGAATCTTAAAGTTATATTTTTTTTGAAGTTCAAGAATTGGGTCCATGTCAACAGCATGACCAAATATATGCACTGGCATTACTACCTTTGTCTTTTTAGTTATCTTCTCCTCTAACAAATATGGATTCATATTCCAAGTTATAGGCTCAATATCAACTAATACTGGTTTCGCACCCAAGCGTATGGCTGCAATCGCACAAGATATTATTGTAAAGGAGGGCATAATAACTTCATCACCCTCTCCAACTCCCATGCCATGCAGTGCTGTCTCTAAAGCTGCAGTTCCATTAGAAACAGAAATGGCGAACTTTTTTCCAATCAAATTCGAGAATTGTTTTTCAAATCTGTCTATGTACTTACCGCCTGATGATATCCATCCAGAATTTAAAGCATCCATTACGTACTTAAACTCTAAATCTCCGATTTTGGGTTCATTTACTGGAATCATTTTCATTTTGTTTTAAATTGAGGACATTATACCTCTTTTGAATTGTCTTTCTGATTCTAGAAATTAGGGTTTTTAAAGAGAACTGCAATTTATTATTGGATTATATTGATATATATTAACTTAATGATTCAAAAAAAATTCAAATCATTTATTTTTTCTCTTATCGAGAGTCTTATTAGAAATGTTTCAGGAGGTTTCGGAGAGAAAATAAGGTATTTCTGGTACAAAAGAAGATTTAGAAACTGCGGAAAAAACGTAAGGATAAAAGAATCAGTGATAATTTATAATCCTCAAAACATTGAAGTAGGGAGCAATGTTGTGATTATGGCAAATACACTTATAGATGGACCAGAGGATAATCCAAATGAGGAAAATTTTGATAAAAAAATTATAAATAAAGACTACGATCAAGACAGGATTTCCATCATTATTGAAGATGAAATTCAAATTGGTCCCTACAATCTCATAAGTGGATTAGGAGGTATAATTTTAAAGAATAGAGTCACCCTATCAGCAAGGGTATCCCTTTATTCATCATCACACCTGCCCAATGATCCTCAGGATAAATCAAAAGTCACTTCTTCCAATAATATGACTTTAAACCAATTCGAGCCAACAGTTAGGTGTCCGATATTCATAGGAGAGAACACCTGGATAGGACTGAATGTGTCGATGTTTGGACACTCTATCGGAGAAAATTGCTTTGTAAAAACCAATTCCGTTATAACAAACGATCTTGAAAAAAACTCTATTTACTCTGGTTCACCTGCAACCTATGTATCAAAAAGATTTGATGTAAATTAAATCTTTTCTTTCCCTAGAGTAAATCTTTTATTGCCTGTACATCTCGCTGTATGGACCACTGTGGGAGGAGCAATTCTGAAACTTTTAAAGACTTTTCCTTCATCTGTTCTAAATTTTTAATTAGATAATTCAATCTGTTGATAATTTGTTGATGATCTCCCACTTCTACGATAAAACCATTTTTTTCTTCAATTACTATGTCCGGTGCATTACCCAGCATGTTGCTTGCAATAATAGGAAGTCCAAAGTTTAGTGCTTCATTAAGAGTCTTTGGTGAAGCATCATAGTCTGATAAAAGTGCATACAAATCGGAAATCATATAGTGTCTGGCTAACTCTTTCTGCCCTAACAGTCCAGTAAAAATAGACTTTATTGAATAAGATTCAACCACTCTTTGCATTTCAGACCTTTCGGGGCCATCTCCGCAAAATAATAAGGTAACTTTTGAATGATCAATTTTTGAAATAGCATTTATCAAATCATATGGCCTTTTCCTCTTAATAAATCTTGCTGCAAACAGTACAACAATTTCATCATCATTTATTCCCAGAGATCTTCTGATTTCTTTTCTATTGGCATATTCATTTTCTTTTATATCACTAAAAAATTTGTTATCGACTGCGCATGGAAATATTTTGAGTTTGTTTTTATCTCGCACATACTGATCTAAATAATCTTTATTTCCTTGGCATGAATAAAAAACATAATTAAATGAAGAGAAATAAAAAGGCAAAATAATTTTTTTTAAAAATGCTAGTAAAAATGGAGGTTCATTCTTCGGAACAAGTGCTTCGCCTCTCCACACTAACTTTATTCTCAATAATTTGCATGTAAAGAAAACCAGCCAAGATGTTAGCGTGTTGTATCCGTTTATAAGAACAAGGTCATACTTATGATTGAGTAACCAGGGTATTATCCCAAAATTTATTGCTCTAAAGAAATTTCTGCTGTTTCGTCTAGCCAGATTCTTAAATACTTTGTAGTTATATCCCTCAGAAAGGTCGATATCCCAATTTATAAATGAACTGCTTTGCTCATCATAAAATTCCTCAATACCAACATCTGAACCATAGAGTACAGTTAATGACACCTCTTCATCAGAGTGTAATAACTTATAAATAGGAACATGATACTGGCTAGCATTGGTTGCATATATAGCAATCTCATTCTTTTTAGTCTCCATATAAATTTATTATTTAATCAAAAAGAATTGAGTTATCTAACCTATCATAATAACTTTGGCCCGATTGTATAAAGTCAGTATAAGATTCATAAGAATTTTTCTTGAGTAGCGCAAGTTCCTCCTTGTTTTCTTCTAAATAATTAACCTTCTCTCTGATACTCATAAAATCGCATGGGTCTAAAACAAAACCATTTACTCCTTCTTTGATCAAAACTGATGAACCTACATTCGAAGTGCATATTACAGGAACTCCATTTGCTAAGGCCTCTAAAACAACCATACCCCAACCCTCGTCTACGGAAGGAACACATAAGACATCAATTTCTTTGTAAAAATCCTCAATTTTTTCATAACGTTTTTTAAAAACTATATTTTCTCTGCTGTTAACTATCTGAATCAGTTCATCACTACTTAAAATGCTAGAATCAGAAGCTCTTATCATTAGAGTTACATCATTTACCGAATCATCATCAAATGCTTTCAATAGGTAATAAAGACCTTTCCGTATGATATTGTCTCCCCCAAGATACCCAATAGTGAAATTTGCACAATTCGTAATTTCTTCTGACGGAGTTACCTTTCCATCAAGATTTGTTAAGTAAGTCTTGTGAGATAAATTTGTATATTTTTGAAAAGAGCTTTTAGTATACTCGGATGGTATAAAGATTTTATCTGCTAATTCATATTCTACTTTCATTCTTTCTTTTATTCTGTTGTCGTGTTTATAAGAGAAACCAAGCTTTTTAGATTCTCTCTTCATTAAGCTTGTTTGGAATTCTATGTGCGGACAAGCACGATCAAGGATATACAATGTATTTGAATATCTGGAACCACAAAACTTTGATACACCGGCAAATCCATAAACTATATCCGGCTTTCGCATAAATCTTGAGATAACCCAGTCAAAGAAAGAAAATTCAAGGTTATGAAGAATATTAGGGATTTTCTTACCAGTAATTTTTCGTAAAATTTGCAAAACCATAGGAACAAATATTACTTTGTCCCTTAGATCATGGGAGAAATAAAATCTCGGGGTTGAAGAGTATATTTTTACATCAAAAGATTTCTTACAAAGATATTCGGCTAACAGTTCAGCATGAAAACGACCTGGCACAATAATATTTATCTTCTTTTTATTCAATTAGATTACTTAACAGTGAATTTGTCGGCATCTCTTCCTAAATAAGGTCCTTGTTTGATTTCAAAAAACTTTGTCTTTGATTCCGCGACTATTTCATGACCTCCCTGAAATTGGAGGAAGGCATTGTTTGGTCCCAAAACTACAGTCTTCAAAAAATTATTATCTGAAGAGTATAGATGGATTTTTAATTCCCCCTCTAAAACGAAAATAAACTCTGCAGTATTAGAAATTGTGCGAGTTAAAGTTTTGTGAATGTGTTTTTCATAAACTTTTCTATCCACAATCGACCAAAGACCCACTTGAAATGATTCTTCTTCAGGAGTTGGAAATGAACTCTCTTCAAAACTGTCCATATCTAAAAAGATCCCTATCAGTTCATTTTTGTGAAAAACTTTAGCGGGATTGGTCATTTATCAAAAGGATTGAACTTATTAAATTTCGAATCTAAACTTAAATTTTTCTTCTGAACTTCCTGAATATCATACTCCATCATCTCCGATACCAAATCTTTGAACCCATACTTTGGTTTCCATCCTAAGGTACTTTGGGCCTTTTTTGAATCTCCTATCAAGGCTTCAACTTCTGTGGGCCTATAGTAGTAAGGATCTATATTCAAAACTACATCGCCCATTTTTAAATCATTTGCTTTTCTATCAATGCCAAAAGAATTTACTTTATCACTATCAATTTCTTGAATGGAACCTATCTCATCACTACCCTCACCTTCGAAATGAATTCTAATCCCGACATAATTAAAACAAGCGGTAAGAAAATCCCTAACGGAATAACTTTTCCCGGTTGAAATCACATAATCTTCAGGTTGTTCTTGTTGTAGTATTAACCACATAGCCTGAACATAATCTTTGGCATGCCCCCAATCTCTTGTTGAATTTAGGTTTCCCATATAGAGTTTCTGCTTGTCTCCAAATAATAAATTGGCTATCCCTCTTGTAATTTTTCTTGTAACGAAAGTTTCTCCTCTTAGAGGTGATTCATGATTAAAAAGAATACCATTACAGCAAAACATTTGATAAGCCTCTCTATAATTTACTGTAATCCAATAAGAATATAGCTTTGCTACAGCATAAGGGCTTCTAGGATAAAAAGGAGTTTTTTCTGTTTGAGGAACTTCTTGAACTTTTCCATAAAGCTCTGAGCTGGATGCTTGATATATCTTAGTCTTGTCATTCAAACCAAGAATTCTAATAGCCTCTAGTATTCTTAAAGTACCCATTGCATCGATATCTGCAGAATACTCTGGCGTTTCAAAGGATACATGTACATGGCTCATGGCTGCCAAGTTGTAGATTTCATCGGGTTGCACCTCTTGTATGAGGCGGATCAAATTTGTTGAATCAGATAAATCGCCATGCTCAAGAAATAAATTTGCTGCATTGTTATGAGGATCGACTAAAAAATCATCAATACGAGAAGTATTGAAACTTGAGGACCTTCTTTTTACTCCGTAAACCTCATAATCTTTAGACAATAGTAAATCAGTCAGGTAGGCACCATCTTGACCAGTTATACCAGTAATTAAAGCTCTTTTCTTGCTCATAAATATATTCTATTTATAGTAATCCAGATACCAATCAACAAAATGTCCTACACCTTCATCAATCGAAACCTTAGGATTGTATCCAAATTCTCTAGTTAATTTTGATATATCCGCAAAAGTCATATCTACATCTCCCATTTGTTTATCAAGGAAATTTACATTTGCCCTTTTACCGAGTTTATCCTCAATGACAGCAAGAAAGTCTGTAAGTTTTTCAGGACTTCCCTTACCAATATTATAAATGCTTGTATCATTACTGTTGAGTTGATTGTTGCTTTCACTGAGTACCGCTAAAAGCACTCCTGAGACTATATCATCTATATAAGTAAAGTCTCTTGAATGATTACCATTGTTGAATAAATCTATTGCCTCATCATTCAATATATTTTTTACAAACTTAAATAAAGCCATATCCGGCCTGCCCCATGGACCATAGACAGTAAAGAACCTCAATCCAAGAACTTTAAGGCCATATAGATGATTATAAGAATAGGCCAAAAGTTCATTAGATCTTTTTGTAGCTGCGTATAAATTTAAAGGTTTATCAGCAATTTCAGATTCCTTAAAGGGAGGAAATGAATCATTCCCGTAAACCGAACTGGATGATGCATAAATAAATTTATCAACTCCAACTTTCTTACTAACCTCAATAATATTATAAAAACCAGTAAAGTTAGTTTTTACATAAATCTCAGGATTCACCAAAGAATACCTTACTCCAGCTTGAGCTGCAAAGTGAACAACTATTTGAGGCTTAAATTCATTTGTAACTTTTTCCAAACCAGAATAGTCACATACATCTATATTTAAGTCTGTGAATAAATTGTTCGTTCTTAAATGTTTTAGGCGGTTTTCTTTAAGCTGCACATCGTAATAATCTGTAAGATTATCTAAACCGATCACTTCTATTCCCTTCTTTAAAAGAGCTCTAGCAACATGAAATCCTATAAATCCTGCAGAGCCTGTTAAGAGAACTTTCATAGAACAGAATCTCTTCCAATCGAGTGATACTCCAGAGAAGGTATTTCCAATTTTTTTACCTTTTGCAAGGAATAAGTATTCCTACCATCAAATATAATAGGTTTCTTCATTTTACTAGCTATCGAGTTAAAATCTGGATTCTTGAACTCTTTCCATTCGGTAAGTATTATCAACGCATCTGATTCATATAAAGCTTCTTCAGAGCTTCGAGAAAAAGTAATTTTCTTATTGTTTGGAAATAGTTTTTCAAAATTTTCCATTGCCATAGGATCATAAGCGGAAATTTCTGCCCCACTATCAAGCAAAAATGATACTAAATCTATGCTCGGGGCTTCTCTAATATCATCAGTCTCAGGTTTAAAAGATAAACCCCATATACAGAATTTCTTTCCTGAAAGTCTCTTAAATCTTTTTTGAATCTTTTTTCCTAAAGTCAGTTTTTGTAATTCGTTTCTTTTTAATGTTGCATTTAGCAGATGAGGTTCGAAATCAAAATTTTTTGCTTGAGATACCAGAGAAGCTAAATCTTTAGGAAAACATGAGCCGCCAAATCCTACACCGGGGTATATAAATTCATAGCCAATTCTGGAATCTGAACCTAGGCCAAGTCTAATTTCTCCAATATCGGCTCCAGCCAATTCTGATATTTGAGAAATTTCGTTAATAAAACTTATCTTGGTTGCAAGCATGGAGTTAGCTGCATATTTTGTAAGTTCAGCTGACTTTGGCTTCATAATCATTATCTTATTATCTGTACGTATTGAGAAAGGTTCATACAAGTCTTCCATTACCTCAGCAGCCCTTTTACTATCTGTACCAATGATAATACGATCAGGTCTTTTAAAATCTTCCACTGCATTCCCTTCTTTAAGAAACTCAGGATTAGAAATTACATCAAATTCTATTTTTTTTTCTCTTTTTTCTAGTTCTTTTAATATTTGATTATTTACTAATTCAGCAGTGCCTACTGGAACAGTGGACTTATTCACAACTACCTTATAATCTTCAATTGATTTCCCTATTAGTTCAGCAACTTGCAAGACATAAGTTAAATCCGCTGAACCATCGGGCTTTTCTGGTGTTCCAACAGCTATAAAAAGAATCTCTGACTGTTCAATAATAGTATTTGGTTCATTAAGGAAGTCAATGCGGCCTGAACTTAGGTTATTTTTGAGAATCTCTTCAAGATTTTTCTCATAAATTGGGATTTTGCCTTTTCTTAGAGTATCTATTTTTTCTTTATCTACATCATAGCAAATCACTGTATTTCCAACATCTGCAAAACAACAAGCTGTCACTAGACCTACATAACCTGTGCCAAAAACTCCAATACGCATAATTAATTTCAATAAAAGAAAATGAGTTTAAATTTTATCACTTTTGCCGACAATTAAATATAATACAAATAAGCTGCACAAAGCATTATTAAACCTTTTATTATCAGACGAAACCAAAATGACAACAGAAACACCAAAAGACGGCTTTTTAGATATTATGGGTCTGGTCTCTATATTTCTTAATCAGAAGGTTTTAATAATTTCTATTGTTCTGTTGGTATCATCCACAACAGCGATTTATTCTCTCTTAGTCGAGGAGGAATGGATTTCCTATACCACCGTAGTACCAGGTGAAAATCCGGATATTAAGTCCTCTTCCGGTGGCTTAAGCGGTTTAGCATCCTCTTTAGGCGTAGTTAATGTGACTTCAGAAGTTTCAGATATTGATAAGAATATTGCAATACTTGAATCTAGATATTTCTTAAATAAATTTATTAGAGATAATGATCTTACTAAAGTTCTCTTTAGTGAAAGATGGAATAGTGCCGATAATAAATGGATAACTTCCGAACCAAGCGAGTCAGAAATCTATGACCTTTTTTTTGGTGAATTGCTTTCCGTTAATAAAGACAGACGTACAGGCGTAATAACCATAGGAATTAGGTATAAAGATCCCTTTTTTGCAAGAGACACTGTAAATACTCTATTAGAGGAAGTGAATGCTTATATCAGAGCAGACTTAATCAATAAATCCAAAAGAAATATTGAATTTATTAATAAGAACTTAGAAGAAGCAGCTCAAAAGGAGACAAGAAATAGTTTAAGTAGCCTCCTTAGATCAGAATTGAATGAATTGATGGTAGCTGAAACTCTTGATGACTTAGCGTTTAGAGTTATTGATCCTGCCTTCATACCCAAACAGCGTGCTTATCCGTCCAGAACTAGAATGGTTTTATTGGCAGCCTTCATATCATTTTTTGGATCACTATTTATAGCATTTTTTAGAGAAAGGAACATTCATTCCTGAGATGAGTTTTACCTTTAAAATACAATAATCTAAGAATTAGAGTCTCTTCCGTAAATATCACTAATCCTTTCTATATCATCTTCGCCCAAATACGAACCAGTCTGAACCTCAATGATCTCTAGGTCCTCTTCTCCAATGTTCTCCAAAGCGTGAATTGTCTCGGCTGCTATATAGGTATATTCATTTGCATTGAGATCGAACGTTTTTCCATCATTAGTTACTCGAGCAACACCGGATACAACAATCCAATGTTCTGACCTATGTCTATGTAATTGGACGCTAAGTTTTGCACCAGGCTTGACGGTTATGCGCTTCACTTGATGACGATCACCCTTGTCAATTGAATCATATTTTCCCCAGGGGCGGTAAACTTCGCGATGGAACTGCCATTCACTCCTGTCACTATCAATTAATTCTTGAGTAACTAATTTAGTGTGTTGAGAATCGTCTTTATTAGAAACCAAAACTGCATCTTTGGTAGAAATAATTATCAAGTCATTCAAACCAATAGCTGCGACTAATTTTTCATCAGATCTTATGTAGGAATTATTGGTTCCAAAAACCATAACATCGCCCTCTACAAAATTTCCAGAAGAATCCTTATTGCTTACTTCCCATAAAGAAGCCCAAGAACCAATATCACACCAATCTGCATCCATTTGTATCACAACTCCCTTATTAGTTTTTTCCATTACTGCATAGTCTATCGATTCGTCTGGACATAATGTGAACAAATCCTTGTTAGGCCTCAAAAAATCAGCATCTTGAGAGTATTGTGTAATGGATTTTTTGCATATGTCATATATATCAGGTCTAAAATTCTTTAACTCTTCTAAATAAGCACTAGTCTTAAAAAGAAACATACCGCTATTCCAATAATATTCTCCTGAGTTAAAGAACTCCTCTGCTTTCTCTACCGAAGGTTTCTCTTTAAAACTATTAACATAATAACCTGCATTATTTTTTTTT
>MDSV01149894.1_pt1 | contig 18052 bp, 18 predicted proteins | sample 810851 | NCBI WGS metagenome assembly MDSV01 (sample SAMN05326640, study PRJNA326480) | marine metagenome | isolation source: seawater | place: Atlantic Ocean: North East | collected 2012 | reverse complement strand
TGATCATACCTGTTTCAGTCATTCCATATCTTTCTAAAATTGAATGACTTGTTTTTTTCTTAAAATCTATAAAAGTTTTTTCAGTCAAAGGAGCTGAACCAGAAATAAAGAGGCGCATATTTTCATAAGACACACTTTTAAAATTTTCATCGTTAACTAACCTATTGTAATAAGTTGGGACGCCCATCATTACTGATGAATTTTTTAAATTTTCTATAACATCCTCAATATTAAATTTTTCTATAAAAATTATCTTTGAGGCACTCAATAAGGCTATATTTAAAGCAACAAATAAACCATGAACATGAAAAATTGGTAAAGCATGTAAAAGTGTATCCCTATCAGTAAAATCCCAAATTTCTTTTAAAGCAATTGCATTAGACGATAAATTATCATGAGTTATCATAGCCCCTTTAGATTTACCTGTTGTTCCAGAGGTAAATAAAATTGCAGCAATATCGTAACCATTACAATCTTCAAAAATATATGATGGCTTCATTAAAAGAATTTTTTTAAAAAAAGAGTCATCATCGTCTGTACCAATAGTTTCGAAAAAAGGGACACTAAGTTTTGAACAAATTTCTTTATTAGTATCCGAAGAATTAGGGCTGCCAATAAATAATTTTGGCTCAATATTCTCAATAAAATATTCAACTTCATCAGTTTTATAAGATGTATTCAGGGGTGTATAAATTATACCATATCTTAAGCAGCCTAAATACAGTCCGATTGCAGCCAAAGATTTATCAATTTGACAAATCATTCTATCACCCTTTTTTAAACCAATGTTTTTTAGAAAAGATACAAATTGTGCTGATATTTTATCTAAATCTTTAAAGGAAATTTTTCTCTTATCGGGTATCTCAATGCAGATTTTATTCATCGAGGGCTCAAAGCCATCATACAAAATTTTATATAAATTTTTATTCATTTCAGGAGAGCCTTATTATTAATTGATGGGTATTACTAAACCTTCTCTTCTTGGGTCTGCGCTGCCAATAAATCCATCTTCTTTTTTTACAGCTAAATGAAGACCACTTCTCTTCTTTAAAACCCTAACCGGATGACCTTTGGATTCAAGCTCTGATTTTAAATTCTCTATAACACTATCTTTCTCTAATTCTGTATAATTACCTTTGTTCATATAATGCGGTAGCTCAACAATTTCATCTGGCTCAAGATTCCAGTCAATGATACCCAAAACAGATTTTGTTACATAGTTAATAATACTTGTCCCCCCAGGAGATCCTGTTAAAGCATAAAGCTCGTTATCTTTGAATATGATTGTCGGAGTCATAGATGACATAGGGCGTTTATTAGGCTCTACTCTATTAGCTATTTTTTTTCCATTTATTTCTGGTAGCATAGAAAAATCTGTTAACTCATTATTCAAAATAAATCCACCCGCCATTAAATGGCTTCCAAAAGGGCCTTCGACTGTTGATGTCATAGAGACAGCATTTCCTTCTTTATCAACAATTACAAAATGACTTGTTGAAGGTTTTGAAATATCAATATTTTTTTCAAAATTTTCATAGCCTTCTGGCATACCCTTTTTAATATCTTCAGAGTAATAATCTTTATTAATTAAATTTCTTCTTTTTTTAATGTATGTATCGTCAAGTAAACCATTAATCGGTACATTAATAAAATCTGAATCACCCATATAATAGGCTCTATCAGCATAAGCAATTCTATTAACCTCAGAGAATAGATGAATCATATCTATAGAATTAGGTTTTAATGACTCTATATTAAAATCTTCAAGTAGTTTTAGCATCATTAACATTGTTAGACCTCCAGATGAAGGTGGCCCCATACTACAAACGTTGTATTTTCTATATTTGCTGCAAAGTGGTTCTCTCCACACAATTTTATAATTTTTCAAATCACTATGTGATAATACCGCTTCTTTATTATATTTTTTAATTGAATTAATAATTAATTTTGCAGTTTCACCTTCGTAAAAGTCCCTTGAACCTCTTTTTGAGAGCCTTCTTAAAGTTTTAGAATATTCTATATTTTTCAGTTTGTAACCAACTGGAACAGGCTCTTTCTCACCATCTAAATTTTCAATATAATAGAGTGATGCCGCAGGCTCTATTTTTTTTAATGGCCCAAGATAACCTAAAATTGAATTAAGTGCAGGTGAGACGGCAAAGCCGTTTTCAGCTAAATTAATTGCATAACTAAAAAGCTCATCCCAGGGTAGTTTGCCAAATTTTTTATGGGATTCTTCAAGTAATCTTATAACCCCTGGAACTCCAATAGATTGTGAACCAACAACTGCATCAGGATAAAATCTTTTTTTATTTCCCTTGCTATCTAAAAATAAATCTTCTTTTACTCTGGATGGTGCTTTTTCTCTTCCATCTATTGAAAAAAGCTTTGAAGACTTTTTATCCCAGTATAGCATAAATGCTCCTCCACCAATTCCTGTTGCCTGAGGTTCAGTGAGTGTAAGAACCAATTGAACTGCCACTGCAGCATCAATTGAATTTCCACCTTTTTCGATAATTTCTAGTGCAGCTCTCGATGCATGGGGGTTTGATGTGGTAATTATACCTTTAGATGGTGTTATATTTTCTGCAAAGCTTGAAGAAGAAAAAACAAAGAACAGAATAACTAAAATTAAAAATTTCATAGAATCTCCATAGATATTAATTTTTGATACTATACAATTTTAATAGCTTTGTTTAGTTTCCTTGTAATGATTAGTATAGGGAAAAAAAATCTTATCACAGACGTTGATGGTATTTTGGTAGGAAACTCTCATGATGTACAGATTTGTACTGGATGCACAGTAGTTACACCTATCGAAGGAACAATAGCTTCAGCAGATGTCAGGGGAGGTGCACCAGGTACAAGAGAGGTGGGAGCACTAAATCCCTATAACCTTGTTGATAATGTTGACTCAATAGTACTCTCCGGAGGGTCTACTTGGGGTTTAGAAGCCGCAAGTAGTGTAGCAAGTTTTATCGGTGCTACAGGTAGAGGATATAAACCCTCAAATTTCTCAAAAAATGTACCAATGATACCAGGTGCTATTTTATATGATTTAGCAAATGGTGGGGATAAAGATTGGGGTACGAATCCACCTTATGCTGATCTTGGAGTTAAGGCAGCATCAAATTTATCTGATCAAGTTATTCTTGGTAATAGTGGAGCAGGCTATGGCTCAATGGCTGGTTCTTTAAAAGGTGGATTAGGAAGTGCATCATTTGTAACAAGCGAGGGATTACAAGTGGGAGGTCTATTTGCAGTAAATAGTTATGGATCTACTGTAAATGAGGAGACGGGTCAATTTTGGGCAGCAATAGATGAGAATAAAAAAGAATTTGGAGGAAGGGGCGCTCCTAAGGAGGCATCACTAAATATTCTTGGAGGAACCTCAGCAGCGGGATCTTTACCGAAGCAAAATACAACTATAGGTATTATCGCTACAAATGTAAAAATAGAAGCTAAGGCTGCAAAAAGAATAGCCATAATGTCTCATTCAGGAATGTCACGAGCTATAAGACCAATCCACTCACCTGTTGATGGTGATGTAATATTTGTATTAAGTACAGGAACTTTAAAAAAAGAATTAACCCTTAATGATATAAATATGGTTGGAGAGTTGGGAGCAAGAGTATGCTCTAGATCAATAGCAAGAGCTATATATGAAGCTGAAAGCCTTAAGGGAATACCCTCTTGGAAAGAAAAATATGAATAATTTTTTATTCTCAATTTTTAGTTTATAATATTTTTATTGCGCCGGTAGCTCAGCTGGATAGAGTACTTGACTACGAATCAAGGGGTCGGGAGTTCGAATCTTCCCCGGCGCGCCACTAAGAATTTTTAAATTAAGGAAAATATGGATTATTTAATTTTATTACTTCTTATTACTTTATTGGCTTTTATAGCTTTTATTTTTTTTAAAGTTGATAAGCAAAATAAAAAATCTAATGATAATAATAATGTATTCATTGATTTTGAAAAAAAACAACAAAATCAGAATGAGACGCTAGAGAGACAAGAAAAGGCTCTAGCTGATCTAAGGATCTCAATCCAGAATTTTCAAGAGCCCATTCAAAAATTACGTAATTATCTCTCTGGGGGCACTAAGGCAGGTCAATTTGGAGAATGGTCATTAAAAGCTATAATTCAGGATATTTTCCCTGAAAATCATTATAGAGAAAATGAAGAAATAATTGAAGGTAGCGGAAAAAGAGTTGAATTTGTAATTATTCTTCCTGGAGGATTATTGCAGCCGATAGATGCTAAATTTCCTTCTGGATTATACGATAACTATATAGAAGCAGCATCTGGCTCAGACAAGGAAAGAGTAAAATCAACCAAAAAAGATATTGAAAGACATATAAAAAATGATGCGGAAGATATTAGAAAAAAATATTTATTAACGGGTAAGACTTCTGATCTTGGAATTATGTATATTCCAAGCGAATCACTTCTGCAGCTAATAGATACACTAGACATAAGAGAAGGGCTATTCAGAGATTATAGAGTATTAATTTTAGGTCCAAATTCTCTTGCAGCATATCTTCTCAGCATCTCTATGAACTTTAGAGTTGAGTCATTTAATGAAAGGGCTTCAGAAATTATGAATGAGTTTGGAAAATTAAAAAAAGAATTTGAAAAGTTTAGTAATTCAACAAATGAATTAAGAAAAAAAGCAGAAGAGGTTCTTAATAAAATTGATGAATATGGAATTAGAGAAAGACAAATGTCAAAAGCGATTGATAACATGGAAAATATTAATCAGGAAAAAAAATAATATAATTCTTCACTTAATTTGACTTAAGAATATGTAGGTTTTATAAACCTTTAAAGTATTAATTTAAGGGTTAAATTATGAAAAGAACATTCCAGCCTAGTAACTTAGTCAGAAAAAGACGTCATGGTTTCCGTTCAAGATTGCAAACTGTCGGTGGCAGAAATGTCTTATCCAATAGAAGAGCTAAAGGTAGAAAGTCTCTATCTGCTTAAATAGTTTATGAAATTTAAGTTAAATGAAAATGACTCGAAAGAACTAGGGTTTATTTTAAGTAAAATCACTAAACGTTCAGATTATGTAAAAGTCTCTAAAGGTGAATACATAAAAACACCAAGTTTGTTTCTACAAAAATTTAAAAGAGGTGACAAAAAAAATCCTAGATATGGAATAACAGCGACAAAAAAAATTGGTATTGCTGTTGAGAGGAATAAAGCAAAAAGAAGATTAAGGCATGCTTTAAAAGAAGTTATTCCAAAGTATGGAAAAAATGGTTATGACTATGTTGTTGTGGCAACAATAAAAACCAACAAAGTTTCTTGGAAATCTGTATTAAATGATTTAGAAAAAGCTTTCAGGGAGATAAAATCATGAATGATTTATCAAGATACATATTAGCAATTGTATTAGCTATGATTATTTTATTCAGCTGGCAAATATTTTTTCCTGTTGAACAATCAGTAAATAACCAAGAAGAAGACAGTATAGATATGTCGATCGAAGAAATAGAGATATCTAAAATTAATAAAGCATTGGCGACCTCAAAATCTTCATGTACTTCTGAAAAAGTAATAATTGATAACAATAGGATAGAAGGATCAATTGACCTCTGTGGAGCGCAAATTAATGAAATTTTCTTAAAGAAGTTCAATACTTCGACTGATTTAGATAGTGATTACGTTCAATTATTTAAAGAAGAGTCCTATTGGGTTGAGTCAGGATGGTTGGCGCCTAGGGGAGCTAATTTTATACTTCCAGATGAAAATACTTTATGGAAATTAGAGTCACAAAATAGTATTTTATCCCCAGATACACCAATTATTATCTCATGGAATAATGGTAATGGTCTAAATTTTATTAAAAAATTTTCCATAGATGAAAATTACCTATTTACATTTACTCAAGAAGTGGAAAATGGCACCTCTGGTTTGATAACATTATTTCCTTTTAATAAACTTTCAAGACAAGAACTTCCAACAAGTCAGACATTAGGCCTTCTCCATGAAGGCCCAACCGGATGGTTTGATGAAGAGTTGGATGAACAAGATTATGATGATATTTCTAAAAAAGATTATAGAAAAGAATTCCGAAATGGATGGATAGGGGTAAGGGATAAATATTGGGCAACTGCTATAAGCTCGCTTGATGAAGGCGAGAAAAAAGCTCACTTCAAAGTTTCTAGACAAAATAAGAGTGATATTTATAGAATTGGTTATACAGGTGAGGCTTCCAGCGCCTCTCCTGGTGGAACTATTTCTTCAAGTGGTTTAATTTTTATAGGAGCCAAGGAAGTAGATATAATTCAAAATTATTCTGAAAATAAAAATCTACCTAAATTTGATTTAATTATTGACTGGGGTTGGTTTTACTTTATTTCAAAACCATTATTTTATATTTTAGATTTCCTATATATTTATACTGGAAATTTTGGGATGGCCATTCTTCTTTTAACTGTTCTCATTAAACTTGTATTTTTCCCAGTTGTTAATAGGTCATATGTACAAATGGCAAAGATGAGAAAAGTTCAGCCTGAAATTCAAAAAATGAAAGATTTATATGGTGATGATCGTCAAAAAATGGCCCAAGAAATGCAAACTTTGTACAAGAAAGAAGAATTAAAACCTCTTTCTGGTTGTCTACCTATATTTATTCAAATACCAGTATTTTTTGCATTATATAATGTTCTTCTCGTAACTATAGAAATGAGGCATGCTCCATTTTTTGGATGGATTAGAGATTTATCTGCACCTGATCCATTATCAGTATTCAATTTATTTGGAATTATAAACTGGACACCCCCGCAAATTTTAATGATAGGTTTTTTTCATCTTTTATTTGGGCTAACATTTTTTCTCCAAACAAAGTTAAATCCTGCACCAACTGATCAGATTCAAAAAACACTTTTTACTTGGATGCCAATATTTATGATTTTTATTGCAGCAAACTTTCCAATAGGGCTTGTTATTTATTGGGCATGGAATGGATTATTATCAATAATACAGCAAGCCTATATTATGAAGAAGCAAGGAATGGAAATTGCACTATTTGCAAATTTTGGTAAAAAAAATTCTGAAGAATAAACCAATGAATGCTGATAAGAAAAATCTCTCTTTTGAAAATTGTTCATTTGTAAAAGGTGTTGCAAGCGTTGACGGGCTTGATATATCAAGTATCCCTGAGATAGCTTTTTTGGGGAGATCAAATGTTGGAAAATCCTCATTATTAAATGCAATAACAAAAAGATCAAAATTAGCAAATACATCGAAGACGCCTGGTAGAACTCAAGAGTTAAATTTTTTTTCCATAATTGATGATAAGCCAATTATTAATATTGTTGATATGCCGGGATATGGATATGCAAAAGTTTCCAAGAAAAAAATAGAGAATTGGACAGAATTATCTAAATATTATCTACAAAATAGATCAAATTTAAGAAGAGTTTTTCTCTTAATTGATTCGAGACGTAGTATAAAAAATTTGGATGAAGAGATAATGAAATTACTAGATGAATGTGCTGTCTCGTATCAAATAGTTTTAACTAAAATAGATAAAATTAAAAATGAAGATGAAATTGTTTTAAAAACAAAAAATTCAATAAAAAAGTTTATTGCAGTTCATCCCGAGATTTTTTCAACATCATCTCACAATGATAAGGGCTTAGATAAACTTAGGGATACAATTTCTTCTATGGTAGAATAATGATGCTCTATAAAAAAAAAATTAGGAATAATTATGAATAAAAAAGAATTAGCTGTTAAAGACTGGTTAAGTAATGCTGACATGCTAACAGGTGCTCTCCCTTATATGCAAAAATATAACGGGTCTATAATAGTTATTAAGTATGGTGGAAATGCTATGGCGGACTCGGAATTAGTAGAGTCCTTCTGTAATGATATAGTATTTCTAAAACAAAGTGGATTAAAACCAGTAATAGTGCATGGTGGCGGGCCACAGATAGGGTCAATGCTTGAAAGATTGGGTATCAAAACTAAATTTGAATCTGGTATGAGAATAACTGATGCAAATACTTTAGAAGTAGTTGAAATGGTTTTAGCTGGAAAAATCAATAAAGATATAGCTTCAAAGATAAACTCCGCTGGTGGAAAAGCTGTTGGTGTTTCTGGAAAAGACGGATCTATGATTATTGCAGAAAAATTAACAAAAAAGAAAAATTTAGATGAATCCAATATTGAAAAAATTATTGATCTAGGTTTTGTTGGAGTACCTAAAAAAATTAATAATGAATTAATTGAAACACTTATTGCTGACGACTTTGTTCCTATAATTGCACCTTTGGGAGTTGGTATTGATGGTAAAACTTATAATATCAATGCTGATAATGCCGCCGGTGCAATAGCATCGTCTCTTAAATCAAAACGCTTTCTCATTCTAACTGATGTCAAGGGAGTATTAAATTCTGATCAAAATCTTATAGAGGAGATTAATGAAAAGGAAATAGAAGATATGATTAACTCTGGAGAAGTTTCAGGAGGTATGATACCAAAGCTAAATACCTGCATAGAAAGTATCAAAGAAGGTGTAGAGGCCGCAGTAATAGTTGACGGAAGAGTAAAGCATGCCGTTTTATTAGAATTATTTACTGACCATGGTGCAGGAACATTAATAAGGTAAAAAATACTTATGAGCCTTTCATCAATTAAAAACTGGATCTTTGATCTAGATAATACCTTATATCCACCTGAAGAAAATATTTTTAGTCAAATTGATAAAAAGATGACATCATTTATATCTAATAGTTTAGATATTAGTATTGATGAAGCCTATGAAATTCAAAAAGAAAATTTTGTAAATCATGGAACAACTTTGGCAGGTTTTATGAATGATAAAAATAATAAAATTAATCCAGATAAATTTTTAGAATATGTTCATGATATTGATTTAAGCACCTTAAAAGAGGATAATAAACTTCGTGAAGTTCTTTTACTAATCCCTGGAAAAAAGTATATCTTCACAAATGGTACAAAACATCATGCTGAAAATGTATTAAAAAAACTTAATTTAGAAAATATTTTTCAGTCAATATTTGGTATAAAAGAAGCAAATTATTTGCCGAAGCCAAATGTAAAAACATACAACTTATTTTTAAAAAATAATAAAATTGATCCTAAGACATCTATTATGTTTGAGGATATGAGTAGAAATTTAGTACCAGCTAAAGAACTAGGTATGATCACTGTTTTGCTAAAAAGGGAATTACCAAATAATAATAATGCTATACAAAAAGATAAGTATAAAGATTTATGGGATGATAATTATGACGCAGATTATATTATTGACGATATCGCAAAGTTCATAAATAACGAATATATTGAGAATAAAAATTAAAAGAGATAATTATGGATAACAAAATAATCGGATTAATTGAAGATGCTTTTGATGATATTGAGAATATTAATTCAAACTCAAATACTAATATTATTTCAGCAATAGAGGATACTATTGATGATATAGACCTAGGAAAAATAAGAGTAGCTGAAAAGAATGGTAATGATTGGGTAATTAATCAGTGGGTTAAAAAATCTATACTTCTTTATTTTCGTATTAATAATATGAAATTAATTTCAGGAAGCCCCGGTGATACCAATTGGTGGGATAAAATAGATTCTAAATTTTATGGAATGGGTGATAAAGAATTTACCAATGCTGGATTTAGGGCTGTCCCTGGATCAATTGTGCGTAAAGGTTCATTTGTAGCATCTGGATGTGTATTGATGCCAAGCTTTATAAATATTGGAGCTTACGTTGGTTCTGGAACCATGGTTGATACTTGGGCAACAATAGGATCATGTGCACAAATAGGATCTAACTGTCATATTTCTGGTGGAGCGGGAATTGGTGGAGTATTGGAGCCGTTACAGGCAAATCCTGTAATAATTGAGGATAATTGCTTTATTGGAGCAAGATCTGAAGTAGCCGAAGGAGTTATTGTTCGTGAAGGGAGTGTTTTATCTATGGGTGTTTATTTATCTGCTTCTACTCCAATAGTTAATAGAGAAACAGGAGAAATAATCCGAGGCGAAGTTCCGCCCTACTCAGTGATTATTCCTGGAACATTTTCACCAAATAATGATAGTACTAAACCTTCCCTATATTGTGCTGTAATAGTAAAAATAGTTGATGAAAAAACTAGATCTAAGACTTCGATAAATGAATTATTAAGAGATTAATAAAATGATTAATATTGAAAATGGCGACCCAATTTTACTTACAAAAGCTCTAATCAAGTGTCGTTCGGTAACACCTAAGAATGATGGAGCAATTGAACAATTATCACACTGGCTTAAAGAATTAAATTTTGAATGTAATATCTTAAAATTTAGAGAAGAAGGTACTGAAGATATTGTTAATTTATGGGCAAGAATTGGTAATGATGACGGTCCTGCACTTTGCTTTGCAGGCCACACAGATGTGGTTCCCGAAGGAGATTCAAGTAATTGGTCCTCAGATCCATTTGCAGCTAACGAAGTTGATGGAAGAATAGTAGGACGTGGGGCAACTGACATGAAGGGTGCTATTGCATCATTTGTTTCAGCAACAAAAAGATTTCTTGAAGAAGAAGAAAATTTTGTTGGATCAATATCTTTTATTATTACTGGAGATGAAGAAGGCATTGCAATTAATGGAACTAAAAAATTACTAAATTGGATGAATGAAAATAATATATCTTTTGATGATTGCATTGTAGGAGAACCAACGAATCCAAAAATTTTAGGAGAAATGATAAAAATAGGTAGAAGAGGAAGCGTTAATGGAACAATAACGGTCAATGGTGAACAAGGACATGTAGCTTATCCTCACCTTGCAAATAATCCAATTCCGATCTTATTAAATATTTTAAAAAGCCTAACTGCTAATCAACTTGATCAAGGTAATGAACATTTTCAACCTTCTAATATTGAAATAACTTCAGTTGATGTAGGTAATACTGCCACAAATGTTATTCCTCAATCAGCATCCGCAAACTTTAATATTAGATATAATGATAGTTTTACTAGTAAAACAATTGAGGACGAAATTAACAAAAGGCTCGAAAATTTTAAGAATGATTTTACTCTCGAACTTTCACATTCAGGTGACTCATTCCTAACAAAGCCTGGTAAGTTTGTTAATAATTTATCAGAAATAATTTATGAAAAAACTGGAGTTAACCCTGAGTTATCAACCTCCGGTGGAACATCTGATGCTAGATTTATTAAGAATCATGGAAACGTTGTTGAATTTGGATTGATTAGCAAAACAATGCATCAAATTGATGAGTCTGTTTCTATAGAAAATATTAATGATCTAACTGAAATATATTACAAAGTTATAAAAAAATATTTTTAAATATAATCTACTTTCTCAAGGCATAAACCCTCAGCAGGTGCTACTGGGCCACACAAAGTGCGGTCTTGTTTTTCAAGAATCTCTTTTATTTTTTTTGTTTCCCACTTTCCTTCGCCTACAAGTTTAAGCGAGCCAACTATAGAACGTACTTGATTATGAAGGAAAGATTTTGCCGATATTTTAAAAGTAATATGATCATTTATTTTCTCAATGTTAATTAAATCAATTGTTTTTGAGGGTGAGTTTGACTGACAATGAGAAGAACGAAATGTTGTAAAGTCATGATGGCCAATAAGATATTTTGAAGCATCAATCATAGATTTTATATGTAATTTTTTTGCTACTCTCCAATATTTTCCTTTATCAAATGTTAAAGGTGCTCTTCTATTAATTATTCCATAAGTATAATGTCTTTTTGTTGCTGAAAACCTTGCATGAAAATTATCTTCAACCTCTATGACATCTAAAATAGCTATAGGGTTAGGTTTGAGATGACTGTTAAGTGCCTCCCTAAGCTCATTGGAATTTGTTTCTCTATTTAAATCAAAATGCGAAACTTGGCCAAGCGCATGTACTCCAGAATCAGTTCTTCCTGCTGTGAAAATTTTAACGTCTTCACCTGAAAAATTTTTTATTGCTTTATAAACATAATCCTGAATACCTGTATTATCTTTTTGACTTTGCCAACCATTAAATGGTCTTCCATCATATTCAATTATAATCTTCCAGCGTGCCATTTATTTTAAAATTTCTCCAATTTCAAATGGATTACCCCTTAAGTAATCTTTTATGTTCATAATATTTTTACCTTCCGGTTTAACGGTTAAAATCTCTAATGCATTATCACCACATCCGATAATTAAATTTCCAATAACCTCACCTGAAACAAAATCACTTTTAATTTTAACTATTTTAGCATCTAAAACTTTTATCCTCTTATTTTTATTATTATAAAACCATACTCCTGGATATGGATTTAAACCTCTAATCTTAAGCAAAAGTTTTCTAGCATTTTCTTTCCAATCTAATCGACAGTCAGATTTTAAAATTTTTTCAGCATAGGTCACACCTTTCTCGCTTTGTTTAACTGGCTTATTTTTTGCCATAATATAATCATCTATAGTTGTAACTAAATTTTTAGATGCCAATGAGGATAATTTATCTTGAAGAAACTTCGCATTTTTCTCATGATCAATTTTAGTAGAAAAAAAATTTATAATCTTGCCTGTATCTAAACCCTCATCCATCAACATAAATGTAATTCCAGTTTCCTTATCACCTTCCATAATTGATCTTTGAATAGGAGCAGCTCCTCTCCATCTTGGAAGAATTGAAGCATGAATATTTAGACAGCCGAACTTTGGAGTTCTTAAAATTTCGCTAGGCAAAATAAGTCCATAAGCTGAAACGATTACAATGTCTGGATTAAGGTTTTTAAAAAAAGTTATTTCTCTTTTTTCCTTAAAATTACCTGGTGTAAAGACAGGAATTTTCTGATCAATAGCAAAATTATGAACAGGTGTTTTATTTTCCTTCATTCCTCTCCCAGATTTTCTTGGAGGCTGGGTATAAATTGCTATAATATTATGTCTGCTTGCTTTTAGAGCTTTTAAGGGACTAATCGAAAAATCTGGAGTTCCCATAAAAATAATATTTAGATTTGATTTGACTCCAGAGATAGATGAATTATTCATTTTTTTTAGTCTCAGAAGAACGAGATTTAATTGATTTTTTTATAGCTCTGTCTCTTTTTAATTTAGAAAGATGATCAACAAAAACTATTCCATTAAGATGATCCATCTCGTGCTGAATAACTGTTGCAAGCATTCCCTTACATAGCATTTTTTGTTTAATTCCCTCTTTATCCATAAACTTAACTGTACATTCGTCAGGTCTTTCTATTTCTTCAAATACCCCAGGTACAGACAGGCAACCTTCCTCGTAAGAGCTTAATGTCTCATTAGGGTTAATTATTTCAGGATTTATAAAAAATAATGGATTTTTGGCTTCATCGTCACGTGAAATATCAATAACTAATATTCTTTTAGGAATCCCAACCTGAATAGCTGCTAAACCAATTCCTGGTGCAGCATACATAGTTTCAAGCATATCATCAATTAATGTTAAAATTTCACTATCAACAATATCAACTTTCTTTGATATTTTTTTTAACAAAGGATTAGGTACAGTTATAATTTCTCTTATGGCCATTCCTCTTGATAAACCTTCAATAAAAAGAGTTCAAGTAAGATAAGTATGTTTTTAAAAAGGTTGTCTTGATTGAAGGGCGGTCTGTAAAGTTCCATCATCCATATAATCTAACTCACCTCCAACAGGGACACCATGAGCGAGTCTAGAAACCTTAACATCACAGTCCTTTAACTGATCAGTAATATAGTATGCAGTTGTTTGACCATCTATTGTAGCATTCAAAGCTAAAATGATTTCTATTACCTCTGAGCCATTAGCCCTTTCAATCAACTTATTTATTCCCAGATTCTCTGGACCAACACCATCAATTGCAGATAATGTTCCTCCCAATACATGGTATTTTCCTTTGTGAACTGAAGCTCGTTCTAATGCCCATAAATCAGCAATCTCCTCTACAACCACTATTGTAGAGATATCTCTTCTATCATCCCTACAAATAGAGCAAATTTCCTCTGTATCTAAATTACCACAAATCTTACAATTCTTTATGGTGTTAGCTGTTGAAACCAAAGAATCGGCCAAAGGCTTCATTAGGGATTCTGGTTGTTTTAAGAGATTTAAAGCCATTCTTCTTGCAGACCTTGGCCCTATACCAGGAAGACGAGATAAAAGTGAAATTAAATTATCTATTTCTGAATTATTCATTATTACTTATCTTTTTATTATTTTCATTGTTAACTATTGATAATTTTTCTACTTCTTCAATTGACGTTATACTTATATCATTAAATTCAGCTGATGCTTTTTTATAAATTGGATGTTCTTTTATCTTTGCTCGCACCTCCAATGCATTATGATTTTTGATTTCTTTTATAGTTTTTTGGCCTTTCAACGATGAATTTAATATAATCCATTTTTTATTTGTCCATTCTAAAAGATTTTTTGATAACTTGAGTAATATATTTTCATCATCATTTAAAATATTTAATTCAATTTTACCCTCTTCAAAAGATACAAGGCTAACATTATTTTCTAAATCATATTGAAGACTTATATTTTTTTTTAACCTTACTAACTCGATAATTTCCTCGAAGTTTTTAGGGTTATTATTACTTATTTCCTCAATTATTTTTTCTTCCTGAGGTTTTTTGAAAGATGCATCTGTATCTATTTTTAAAGAGTTATCATTCTCGAAATTAGAAGTTTTTTTTTCTGGCAAAAATGAATTGCCTTCCTCTATTTTCTTTATTATTTCATCTGGTGTAGGAAGTTTAGAAATATAAGACATTCTTATAATAGCCATTTCAAGAGCGGCAAGAGGCTTGGAAAAATTCTTAATTTCTGCAGATGCTTTTATAATCATCTGCCAATAACGGGAGAGGTTTCTGACGGATGTTTTTTCGGTCAACTTTTTTACCCTTTGAAATCCCTCGGGACCTAAAGATAAATTATCATCATTATTTTCAGTTACTTTAAGATTAGTCAACTCATGAATAAGATCACCTAAGCTTTCAATTAAATTTGTAGGATCAACGCCAACACTAACTTGCTCTCTAACCTCCTCTAAGGCCTTTTCAATCTCCGCATTAATAATATATTCATACAAATCTATTATTCGCGCCTGATCAGATAACCCAAGCATCTGACGAATCTTTTCTTCTGATATATTACCATCATCTGCTAAGGCTATTGCTTGATCAAGTAATGATAAACTATCTCTAGCTGATCCCCCAGATACTCTCGCTATTAAAGAAATTATTGAGTCTTCAATAATAACTTTCTCTTCCTCACATACTTTATCGATAAGCAACTTGATCATATCGTTGTCAAATCTCTTTAAGTCAAATCTCTGACATCTAGATAATATCGTTAATGGAATTTTTTGTACTTCAGTTGTAGCAAAAATAAACTTCACATGTGCTGGAGGTTCTTCAAGAGTTTTTAATAAACCATTAAAAGCTGCCTTTGAGAGCATGTGAACCTCATCAATTATATATATTTTATAGCGAGCAGATGCAGGTGAATAATTAACTGAATCTATAATCTCTCTTATATCAGCAATACCAGTTCTTGACGCAGCATCCATTTCAATAACATCAATATGACGAGACTCCATTATTTCCAAACAATGCTTTCCTAATTCTAACATATCAATATTTGGTTCATTTATTATATCAGTTTCATAATTAAGTGATCTTGCTAAAAGCCTAGCTGTTGAAGTTTTACCTACCCCTCTTACTCCAGTGAGCATATAGGCATGAGCAATTCTATTTGTTTTAAAAGCATTTTTAAGAGTTTGAACCATAATTTCTTGCCCCATAAGATCATCAAATGTTTGAGGACGATATTTACGGGCAAGAACTTGATAAGCATTTTTTTTCATAGAACTATCTTGATCTATTAATGGCTGAGATAAGAAGTCATTTTGATTTTTATCAGTCATGGTTGGAGTTGACTCTAATTTTACTCCTTTTATTTCTTCTGCTTTATCTGATTTATCCAAAATATCCTCTTAACAAATTTATACATCAAACTAAAATAAGTTTATACTTTTATAGAAAAAACCCAATACCTTATTAGACTATTAATTTTTATTATCATAGAATACATCGAGGTTTAAATGAAAGTTTATCCAAATATATTTAGTAATAATCCTTTAGATAGAGTTTCCTATTTAAGGTCTAACCCTGAATGGATTAAAAAAACTATAAAAAAAAGCGATAGTACCTTTGTAATATTTTGGAGAGGTAAGCCATTTGTTTCGACAGTTTCTGGTTTAATCTCAGGGAATTCTGAACCACATCAACATAGCCCTGGTTGGTTTCCATTAAATTTTTTTGAAGAAAAGATTATTAGCATTTCTTCGGTTATTTTTTTAGGTCTTTTAGATGGAAAAGCATATTTCAGTATAGATATTTCAAGAGTTTCTGATCCAGAGAGCGAGGCAGGATTAAAAGATTTAGGTAAATTTGAGGATCTAATGGCTTTATCCTCTCAGGAAATTAACCCTGGTGAATTAGCAATGCTAGGTCAGGCAAAATCTATTTTTGAATGGCATAAAACTCACAAGTATTGCTCAAATTGTGGAGCCGAAAGTACAATGGTTGAAGCAGGATATAAAAGAGTGTGTCATAATTGTAATACTGAGCATTTTCCAAGAACAGATCCAGTAGTAATTATGCTTGCAACATTCAATGATACTGCATTCTTAGGGAGACAGAAAAGATTTCCTCCTGGGATGTATTCTGCGCTTGCAGGCTTTGTAGAGCACGGTGAGTCAATTGAAGAAGCTGTTGCAAGAGAGCTTAATGAAGAAGCTGGTATTTCAACAAAGGCAGTTTCTTATCATTCAAGCCAGCCTTGGGCTTTTCCATTTTCTTTAATGATTGGGTGTATTGCAGAAGCAGAATCAAAAAGTTTTAAATTAGATGAGATTGAGATTGACGAAGGAAGGTGGTTTTCACGTTTAGAACTTAAAAATGCAATCGAGGGGAGTAAAACTTCTAATTTTTTTGTACCTCCAAGCATGGCAATTGCACATCATTTAATTAAAAACTTTGTTAACGATAACTAGGGCCCTAATAAAAGATGAGGATTAATCATATAGAAACTGGAGGTTGCTTGTGTGGACACATAAGATATGAATTTAACAGGAATGATGTAGTTTCTTCAGGTCACTGTCACTGCAAGGATTGTCAAAAAATAACCGGTTCTGGAAAGGCAACAATAATATTTATTCCAACAAAAAGTTTAAAAATTAATAAGGAATATAAAATTTATTCAGTAATCGGTTCTGATGGAACAAATGTTCATAGAGGATTTTGTCCAAACTGCGGATCGCCGGTAATAAGTTATGTTAGTGAACAGCCGAATTTAAGGTTCATTAAGGCAGGAAGTTTGGATGACTCTTCCTGGGTAAAGATTGAGTCAAGTTTTTGGTCAGACTCTGCATGCAATTGGGATCCTGTAAATCACTCATTGCCTAATTTTCCAAAAAATCCAAAATGAGTGTAATGTAATTATTTCGGAGGCTTTCCATTTAAATAATCATGGAGTGTTTCATGAAAAAATCTTACCCGAGACTCTTGAGCAGATAAATAGGGTTCCTGATATCCCTTTGATCTCACTCCTCGTCTTAAACCATCTGTAAGTTGCCAATCTTGATAAACCACATGATCCCATAAATCTTCAACACCTTTACCACCGTCATAATCACGCAAATCAAGTTCAGCTTCCTGAAGCTTAACAGGATTTACTTTTGTACGACTAATAAACTCTTGATCATAACTATCACTTTTACCTATACCAGCTGATGTAGATGTAAATTCTTGACTTTCATCCCTACCAGTTTTACCTATCCCTTTTGCTGCGCCACCTATTGAATAGCCCATATCCCAAAGATCAAAAAAACATTTTTCAGGATCTGAGGGATGAGGAAACCAATTCAGAAGAATACAACCATCTGCTTGAACACCCATTGCTATATTTGGAAAAATAAATTGAAAGGGACTTTCTGTTAACTCTTCATCAGACAGATTTTCATAATGAAAATAACCCTTC
>MDSV01177562.1_pt1 | contig 18060 bp, 17 predicted proteins | sample 810851 | NCBI WGS metagenome assembly MDSV01 (sample SAMN05326640, study PRJNA326480) | marine metagenome | isolation source: seawater | place: Atlantic Ocean: North East | collected 2012 | reverse complement strand
GAAAGATATCAAATTGAATTCTGTAATGTCGAATAGCTTTGGTTTTGGTGGAACAAACGCAACTTTGATTTTTGAAAAGGTATAAGAATGGATCTAGTTAAAGGTAAAAAGGGTTTAATTATGGGTGTCGCCAACGAGAGATCTATAGCTTGGGGTATAGCAAAAAAGCTTTCAGAAAATGGAGCCGAACTTGCTTTTACATATCTCGGAGACGCGCTTAAAAAAAGAGTTACACCTCTTGCAGATTCACTTAAATCACAATTCCTTTTAAATTGTAATGTAGAAAACAAAGGTGATATTAAAAAAACATTTGAAGAAGTAAAAAATAAATGGGGACAAATTGATTTCATAGTTCATGCAATTGCTTTTTCAGATAGGACAGAATTATCAGGACAATACATTGATACCTCAAGAGAAAATTTTACAAAAAGTATGCTTGTATCATGTTTTTCATTCACAGAAATAGCAAAAGAAGCATCAAAAATAATGAAAAGTGGATCAAGCATGTTAACTTTAACCTACGAGTCTACCAAGGTAATACCTAACTATAACGTAATGGGTGTTTGTAAAGCTGCATTGGAGTCGAGCGTGAAGTATATTTCTAGAGACCTAGGTACAAAAGGAATTAGAGTAAATGCTATTAGTGCTGGCCCAATTAAAACTTTAGCAGCATCAGCTATTGGGGATGCTAAATTTTTATATAAATGGAGTTCTGATCACTCTTTTTTAAAAAGAAACGTAGATATTGATGACGTTGGAAAATCTGCACTTTATCTATTAAGCGATCTAGCTGCAGGCGTAACTGGCGAAATACATTATGTAGATGCTGGTTATAATAAAGCGGGAATGCCTGATCCTAAAAATATTACCTAATTAACTAATCATAAAAAACAAAAATGTCTAAATTAAATAAAAAAATTAGAGAAAAATTTGAAAACTTTTTTGATTGGATAAAGGGTGCTGAGTTAGTTGAGCTAGACACTTGTAATATAAAAGAAGATCCAATTAGACCCGAACTAGATTTAAAATTCAGAACAAGTCATGGAAGAAAGATATATGGTGTAAAGTATAAAAAAGAAATATGCGCAATAATGTGCTTTGGTTTTACCAATGAAATACCAAAAACAGTAGAGGAATTTGACTTAATGACTAAAGATGCTCATTTACAAAGTGCGTCTTGGAGAAATGAAAATATTGGAAAAATAGCAATAGCATACACAGTTTGGTCAAAGAAAAAAGGTGGGGGAAAATTGATTGTAAAAGAAGTGTTCAAAAAAATAAAAAAATCTAATCATCTCAATAGATTAATTACTTTATCACCTTTGACAGAGATGGCTAGAAATTTTCATTTACGTAATGGTGCGAAAGAACTTAGTGTAAATAAAGAAACTCAAAATTTTGAGTATAAAGTTTAAGATGCTTCTTTTATTGATAGTTTAACTTTTCCTCTGTCAAATCCAATTACTTTAACAGAAACTTCGTCACCTTCTTTAACTACATCTGTTACTTTTTGAACTCTTTTTGCCGCTAGTTGAGAAATATGAACAAGACCATCTTGTTTTCCTAAAAAGTTTACAAAAGCTCCAAATTCCATAATTTTTACCACTTTACCTTTGTAAGTTTTTCCCATTTCTGGTTTAGCAACAAGATCGTTGATCATTTGTACTGCTATCTTTCTGGTTTCCTCATTAGCTGCCGCAACTGTAACTTCTCCAGTATCCTTAACATCTACTTTTGCTCCAGATTTTTCAACAATTTCTCTAATAGTTGCTCCACCTTTACCAATTACAGTAGCTATATCTTTTTTATCAACTTTAATGGTTTCCATTTTTGGTGTGTGTTTTCCAACTTCTTTTCTTGAAGATTTAATAGTCTTGTTCATCTCATTTAAAATATGAACTCTACCTTCTTTGGCTTGATTGAGCGCTTTTTCCATAATTTCAAATGTAATACCTGTAATCTTTATATCCATCTGTAATGATGTAATTCCATCTTTTGTACCCGCAACTTTAAAGTCCATATCGCCAAGATGATCTTCGTCACCTAAAATATCTGATAGAATTGAAAAGTCGTCTTTTTCTTTTATTAAACCCATTGCTATTCCTGCAACTGGTTCAGCAATGGGAACTGCTGCATCCATTAATGCAAGTGAAGATCCACAAACAGTAGCCATTGAAGAAGATCCGTTGGACTCAGTAATCTCTGAGACAATTCTAAGCGTATAAGGAAAGTTTTCTTTTTTTGGAAGAGAGGAATTTAGTGCTCTCCAGGCTAACTTTCCATGTCCCACCTCTCTTCTTCCAGTTCCAATTCTTCCAGTTTCGCCAACTGAGAATGGAGGAAAATTATAGTGAAGCATAAATCTTTGTCTCTTTAGACCTTCTAAACTTTCAATTCTTTGTTCATCATCCGTAGTACCTAAGGTAGTAGTTACTAATGCTTGTGTTTCACCTCTTGTAAAAAGGGCAGAACCGTGAGTTCTAGGTAAGACTCCTACCTCACATTTGATTGGCCTAACATCAGAAAGTCCCCTGCCATCGATTCTTTTTTTATTTTTTAAAATTCTGGTTCTTACAATATTTTTCTCAAGTTTTTTTAGTTGCAACATAATTTCATGCTCTAGAAGAGTCTCGTCACCTTCGAACAAAGATTTACATTTTTCTCCAGCTGAACTTATCAAATCTGATCTTGTTTTTTTATCTTTTTCGGAAAAAGCTTTTTCTAAATCTTTTGTCAGTTCTTTTTCAATTTTTTTTGACACTTTACTAAAATCTTTTTCTTCAATTTTCCATTTTTCTTTAGAAGATTTTTTAGTCAGCTTCTCAATACCTTCGATGACTGCAGCAAATCCTTCGTGGCCAAATTTGACAGCCTGTAACATTTCCTTTTCTGTTAAACCTGATGCTTCTGACTCAACCATTAATACTGCATCTTTGGTGCCTGCAACAACAAGATCTAATTTTGAATTCTCTAGTTCTTTTTTTGAAGGATTAAGCACAAATTTTCCATCTATAAAACCCACTCTGGATGCTCCAACAGGACCTTTGAATGGTAATCCTGAAATTGATAAAGCTGCCGATGAAGCAATTATAGATAATATATCTGCCTCGTTTTCATTATCATATGATAGCACTGTTGGTAAAACTTGAACCTCATTCCTAAAACTTTCTGGAAATAACGGTCTTATCGGTCTATCTATTAATCTTGATATTAAAGTTTCTGACTCTGTTGGTCTTGCTTCTCTTTTAAAATACCCTCCAGGAATTTTTCCGGCTGCGTAATACTTTTCTTGGTAATTTACAGATAAAGGAAAATAATCTGTTTCAGGATTAACCTTTTTAGCACCAACTACTGTGGCAATAACAACTGTTTCCCCCCAAGTCGCGATTACCGCTCCATCTGCTTGACGGGCAATTTTTCCAGTTTCTAATGTGATTTTTTTCCCACCGAAGTCTATATTTTCTTTAAATTGTTTAAACATCTATTTTCTTAAATTTAATTGTTTTAAAATATCGTTGTATTTTTCTGGGTCATTTTTACTTAAATAACTAAGAAGTCTTTTTCTTTGATTTACTGATTTTGTAAGACCTCTTGCAGAATGTTTGTCTTTTTTAAAATTTTTAAAATGCTCGGTTAATTTTTTTATTTTTTCACTCAGTAAACCTATCTGAACTGCAGCCGACCCAACATCTTTTTCATTCATTGCCAAAGATTTGATTATGTCTTTTTTTGTTTTCATTTACTTACTATTTTCCTTAATCAACTTTTCTATCCGTTCAGCATAATCAAAAGACTCATCTCCAACAAAGTGTAACTTAGGCAGAAACTTAATATCTAATTTTTTTGACAATGCTCTTCTAACAAGATGAGAAAATTCAGTCAAGGTATTTACAGTTTTTTTTGTCTCTTTTCCACCTAAAGGTATTACATATGCTCTAGCAGACTTTAAATCTGAACTCATTCTAACCTCTGTAACTGTTACAAGTTTAGTATTTAAAGAGGGTATTTTTGCCTCGTTTCTTAAAAAAATTTCTCCTAGATTCTGTTTAACCAACTCTCCCACTCTAAGGTGTCTATGATTTATATTTGATGAATTAAACTTTCTGTTTATCACTTTAGTTCTCTCTGTATTATGTCAACCTTGTACGCTTCTATCTTATCTTTAATTTTAAAATCACCGTAGTTTTTAAATGATATTCCACATTCTAATCCATTTGTAACTTCTTTAACTGCGTTTTTTTCTCTAAAGATACTTGATATATTTCCATCGTGAATAACTGCTCCATCTCTAATAATTCTAGCTTTAGACGTACTAGTAATTTCACCTTCTATTACTTTTGAACCTGCTACTTTCCCAGATTTTGAAAGTTTAAAAATTTGTAATATTTCGGCAGTACCTTGAATGGTTTCCTTTTTTTCAGGCTCCAATAAACCTGAAAGAGATTTTTCGACAAATTCTAGTGCTTTATAAATGATATTAAAAAACTCTATTCTAATTTTTTGTTGCTCTGCAGAGTGTTTTGCTTCTCTATTAGGCTTAATATTAAAACCAATAACTATGGCATTTGATGCTTTTGCTAAAGATATGTCTGTTTCATTTATCATTCCAATATCTGATAAAATTATTTTTGGTTTAACCTCTGCATGATCAATCTTATTTATTGCATTTTTTAACGCTTCACTTGATCCTTGAACGTCTGATTTCAAAATTATATTTAATTCTTTTTTACTACTTATATTTTCAAAAATATTTGTTTTATCTTGAGAAACTAAAATATTTTTTTCTTTGTTTCCTGTTTTTCTAAAAGAATTTATTTGTTTTGCCTCTTCCTCGCTATTTACAACTGAAAATTCATCACCAGCATTTGCGCTTTCATTCATCCCTAGTATTTCAACAGGTGTTGAGGGGTTTGCTTCATTAACTGTTTTGCCATTAAAATCTATCATTGCACGTATTTTTCCCCAAGTAATTCCACAAACAAAATAATCTCCTTTATTTAACTTTCCGCCAGTAATTAATATTGTTGATACTGGCCCTTTGCCTTTGTCAATTTTAGCCTCCAAAACCACACCTTTTGCATTACCTTCTTTGGAAGCTTTTAAATCTAAAATTTCAGATTGTAGAAGAATATTTTCCTTCAATTTATCTAAATTAGTTTTATTTTTTGCCGAAACTTCAACAAATAAAGTTTCTCCACCCAAACTCTCTGCAACTAACTCATACCTCATAAGCTCATCTTTTATTTTTCCAATATTAGAATTAGGTAAGTCAGATTTATTTATTGCCACTATAATTGGAACATTTGCAGCCTTAGCGTGCTGAATTGCCTCAACTGTTTGGGGCTTAACACCATCATCTGCTGCGATTACTAGAATTACTATATCAGTAACTTTTGATCCTCTAGCTCTCATTTCTGTAAATGCTGCATGTCCCGGGGTATCAATAAATGTAATTGGCTTATTATCATCACCATAAACTTGATAAGCTCCTATATGTTGAGTAATACCTCCAAATTCCCCTGACACTACATCGGTGCTTCTGAGAGAGTCTAACAAGGAAGTTTTTCCATGGTCAACATGACCCATTATCGTAACAATTGGGGGTCTGGATTGAAAATTAGATTTATCAATGTTATCTTTTTCTTCAGAATTTTCATTAGGCATTTGTTCTATTACAGGAACATGACCAAATTCCTTAACTATATACTCGGCAGTATCTTTGTCTATTGAGTGATTAATTGTAGCCTTTACTCCCATGTTTAAAAGGAATTTTATGATATTTGCAGATTGTTCTGCCATTCTATTAGATAATTCCTGAATAGTAATTTGTTTTGGTATTTTTACGTCTCTTATTACTTTTTTAAACTCTTTTTTTGTGTCTTCACCAAATTTTAAATTTTTCTTTTCTTTTAATCTAGCTCTTTTGACTGATGCTAAGCTTCTTTGCTTGATTTCAAACTCTTCTACGTCCATTGCTCTTGATAAAGTAAGTTTGTGTTCTCTTCTTTGAATAGAGTTTTTATCAAAACCTTTTTCTCGATTTTTTTCAGATTTTTTTGGTTCAGGTTGAATAAAGCGTTTTGTAGCTTGTTGTTCTGCAAATTTTCTAGCAAAATTTTTCTTATTTAAACTGGTATTTGGTCTACTTTGATTTAAAAAGTTTTTATTTCTTGAAAAATTTTTATTAATATTCTTTTTCTTTTCAGGAATAAATACTTTTTTTTCACTACTACGAAAACTAGCTTCACCCAATTTTTTTTTATCAAATGAAGTTGAGATTGTAAGTGTTTTTTTCTTTTTATTCTCAGCCATATCAATTCTCAAATACGATCTTTCTGGCAGACATAATTAAGTTATCTGCCTCTTCTCTGGTAAGTGCAAAATCCTCTAAATATCCTTTTATTTTTATACGTTTTCCTTTAATCTCGTCCATACCTCCTATAAGTTCGTCTGATGATAACTCTGCAAAATCCTTAAGTTTTTTAATATTTTGTTCCCCAAGCACAACCAACATTCCTTGGGTCATTCCTTTTAAATTTATTAAAGCATCCTCTACTCCTAACTCTTTCAACTTGTTTGATATTTCAACTTTTTCTTTCTCAAGATATTCTTTGGCCCTTGAAATTAATTCTCCTGCAGTCGAATCTTCTATCCCCTCGATTTTAGAAATGTCCTCAATTTTTGATTGCGCAATTTCATCAATATTTTGAAAATTCTCGGATACTAAAAGTTGACCTAATGTTTCGTCGACCTCTAAATTTTTTATAAAATTTTGGCTTCTTTCCTTAAACTCAGCTTGTCTTCTCTCTGAGTCCTCCTGATCTGTTAATATATCAATTTCATAATTAATTAATTTTGAAGCTAGCCTTACGTTCTGTCCTCTTCTTCCAATTGCTTTACTTAAATTTTCTTCGGTTAAGATTACATCAATTCTTTTATTTTGATCATCAATTAAAACTTTTTGTATCTCTGCTGGAGATAGCGACTCAGCTACAAGAGTTGGTAAGTCTTCTGTCCATTTTATTATATCAATTTTTTCACCTTGAAGTTCATTTACAACTGTTTGAACTCTACTACCTCTCATACCAACACATGCTCCCACAGGGTCTAATGAGGAGTCTTGGGAGTGAACACAAATCTTAGCTCTACTTCCTGGATCTCTTGAAACAGCTTTAATTTCAATAACACCCTCGTAAATTTCTGGCACTTCCTGAAAAAATAATCTAGATAAAAATTGTGGATGAGCACGTGATAAGAAAATCTGATGGCCTTTATTATCTCTCTTGACTTCATAACAATATGCCTTGATCCTATCCCCATTTTTTAATATTTCTCTTTGAATTAACTCCTCTTTTCTTATTATTCCTTCTGCTTTGCCTAGATCAACAATGACATTTCCATATTCTAGTCTCTTAATAATACCACTTAATATTTGCCCCTGTTTTTCAATAAAATCATTGTACTGTCTTGTTTTCTCAGCTTCCTTTACTCTTTGTGAGATAACTTGTTTTGCACTTTGTGCCGCTATCCTTCCAAAGTCTACTTGGGGCAATTCTTCGTAAATTTTGTCTCCAATTTTTAAATCTTTGTTTTTTTTGTCCAGAGAAATTGCATCTTGCAAAGATATCTCTTTTGAGGAGTCCTCTACTTTTTCAACAATTAGAAGTACTTTTTGAATTTTTATACTTCCTTTTTCCCTATCTATTGTAGCCTCGATCTCGTTGTCAAAACCAAATTTACTGTATGCCGCTTTCTGTATGGCAGATTCCATAGAACTTAAAATAAGCTCTTTGTCTATCGATTTTTCATTTGCAACAGAATCAACAATTCTTAGCAGTTCTTGTTTGTCTAATCCTCTATTTAACATATTGTTAACCCTAAAAAAAAATGGGCAAGTGCCCATTTTGATCTTCCAGGTAATTAAGTATTACTTAATAGATATCTAGAATGTTTTCAATAATTACTTTTTAAAAATATCAATTTTATCAGTTTTTTCCCATGAAAAAGACCCATCGGATGCTGGTTTTCTTCCAAAGTGTCCATAAGCTGCTGTTCGTTCGTAAATTGGTCTATTCAACGATAGCATTTCTCTAATACCTCGCGGACTTAAATCAAAATTTTCTTTTATAAGTTTTTCAACTTTTTTTGACTTTGCTTCATCGCCATCAAAAAGATTTACATATATCGACAGTGGTTTTGAAACCCCTATAGCATAAGCAAGTTGTATTAAGCATTTGTCAGCAATCTTTGAGGCTACAATATTTTTTGCAACATATCTTGCAGCATATGCTGCAGATCTATCCACTTTACTTGGATCCTTGCCAGAAAATGCACCTCCACCATGTGGGGCCGCTCCACCATAAGTATCTACTATTATTTTCCTTCCAGTGAGCCCGCTGTCTCCGTCAGGGCCTCCAATTATAAATTGTCCAGTTGGATTGACATAAAATTCTTCATCTTTTAATTCTAATAATAATTTCTTTGGAATAGATTTTTCTAAGTATGGTCTTAAAATATCTTTAACTTTTTTTTGGTCTACTTCTGGAGAATGCTGTGTTGAGATGACTATGGATTTTACTTTGGTTGGTTTTCCATTTTCATATAACATTGTAACTTGGCTTTTTGAGTCTGGCTCTAAATCTTTTGCAATTCCTTTTTTTCTATCATGAGCCATTAACTCTAAAATTTTATGTGAATAATAAATTGGTGCAGGCATAAGAACCTCTGTTTCACTACATGCATAACCAAACATTATTCCTTGATCACCTGCTCCCTCATCTTTATTTCCTTTAGAGTCAACACCCATTGCAATATCTGAAGATTGTGAATGAAGATGAACATCAATGCTACAATTTTTCCAATGAAAACCTTTTTGTTCATACCCAATATCCTTAATACAATTTCTTACTTTTTTAATTAAATCCTCTTTTTTAGTTTCTGGCCCTCTAACTTCACCTGCTAGAATAACTTTATTTGTTGTTGTTAAGGTCTCGCAAGCCACTCTTGAAAACGGATCTTTCGAAATATAAGTATCTACAACCATATCAGAAATACGATCACATACTTTGTCTGGATGACCTTCCGAAACTGACTCGCTTGTAAACAAATAATTTTTTGAATTCATTATAGTTTAAGTTTTTTTAATATTATGAAAGTAATAACATAAATAATTAAAAGTAAAGTAAATATTAAATATTTGTTTACGTTGGTATTTTTTGATTTAGAGATAGGCAAATTCATCTCAATATTTCCAAACTCATTAGATTTCAAGGTTTTTAAAATTTTTCCCTCTGGACTAATAAAAGCACTTATGCCTTTGTTCGCTGACCTGAGTGTAAAACTACCAGTCTCAATTGATCTAAAGATTGCCTTTGCAAAATGTTGCTGGGGACCAATACTATCACCAAACCAAGCATCCTCAGAAATATTTATTATAAAGTTGAAATATTTTTTTTTACTCTCTAATAAATGAGGAAAAATAATTTCGTAGCAAATAAGTGGTAAAATGTTGATGATTTGTTCATCAAATTTAATTGAAATAATAGTGTCATCTTTTCCTTTTGAAAATGAATTATAGCCCGAAGTAATTTTTTTTAATCCTATTTTTTTAAGTATTTTTTCGAATGGTAGAAATTCGCCAAATGGAACTAATTTTTGTTTATTATATTGACTTATAATATTAAAATCTTTGTCAATGATTATAAAACTATTAAAGAAATCTGTATTAATATTTTCTTTTTTTTTTGTATTGGCACCAAGAATTATCAAATGTTTTTCAGAAAAGTTATCTTTTATCATTTTTTTTAATTCTTTCGAATTCTTAAAATTTTCATCTAAAATTACACCTTCTGGCCATACAAAAATTGTTTTTTGATCCTTATTTGGTTCACTCATTAGTATTAATTTAGATAAAACTAATTTTTGATTTTTAAATTCAGATAAATCTATACCAGCAGTTACTATTTTAAAATTTAACTTATCTAAATTTGTATCTATTTCTTTAGAATTTATTTTGTAGGAACCATAAAAATAATTAGAAAAAACCAAGATAATGAAAAAACCTATAAATAAATACTTGGATTTTTTTTTAAAAAAAGCTACTGCAGGTAAAAAGAAAAAAGTTATAACAATTAAATTAAAGGAAAAAATTCCAATATAAGACAATATTTGTAAACTTTCTTGCGACCAAGAAAAACTATAAGCCCAGAGATTCCATGGAAAACCAGTAAAAATAAAACTTCTTATAAAATCTGATAATGTAAAAATTAAACTTATTAAAATTATAGATGAAATTTCTGTATTTATAAAGTTGCCAATTATCACAAGAGGCAATGAAAAAAATAATGATAGAAATAAAGGAATCAGTATTAGAGCAAAAGGAATTAGAAACTTAAATGTGCCATCAAAAGTCAGTGAATACGAAATCCAATAAATACCGAAAAGAAAAAAACCAAATCCATAAGACGAACCAAGAAAAAATAAATTTTTCAAAAATGGTTTTTTCCTATAAGAACTTTGTGTTTTCTTTTTTACGTAAAAAATTAAATAAAATAATAATGACAGTGATAATGCGTTAATAAAAAATAAATTAAATGGTCTAAAACCTAAAAAAGTTATTCCGCCTAAAATAAAAGGAAAAATTAAAAGAATGAAAATTCTTTTATTGAAGAAATTTAACATTTTAATTGATTTATAATTTTATCTTCTAATCTTTTCATTTTAAAAAAATCTTTATTTTTGTAATGTTTATATCCTAACAAGTGTACAAAACCATGTATCCATAATTTATTAAAATTTTTTTTAAAATTATTTTTTTTCCTATCAACTTTGTATAAATTAAGCACAATATCACCAAGATAAATATTTTTTTTTAATCTTAATTTTTTTTTAATCTCTTTTGAATCGTAGTTTGGAAAGGATAAAATATCTGTTGATTTGTTTTTTTTTCTGAATTTTTGGTTAAGAGTTCTTATATCATTATTTCCTGTAAGCATTATAGATATATTTAACAATCTATATTTAAAATGCTTTTTTAAATTAATTTTCTTTGCTTGCTTGTTTAAGTATCTGGTCGGATCTGATAGATATTTTTTCCAATTCTTATCTTTAATAAGAACATCAATTTTGATCATCAAGATTTTTTTGGTATGCTTGTATAATTTTAGATACAAGTGGGTGCCTAACAACATCCTTGTGATCAAATTCAATCACTTTTATCTCTGTAATATCTTTAAGAATTTTCTTAGATTTAATTAATCCAGAATGATTTTTGTTTATCAAATCAATTTGAGATGGATCTCCATTAACTACCAATTTTGAATTTTCGCCTATTCTAGTTAAAAACATTTTAATTTGAGTTAGAGTTGCATTTTGTGCTTCATCAAGAATAGCAAATGAATTTTTTAGCGTTCTTCCTCTCATAAATGCTAACGGTGCTATCTCAATAGATCCATTATCAATTTTTCTTTGAATTTGATCATAACCGAATAAATCATATAGAGCGTCGTACAAAGGTCTTAGATAAGGGTCTACTTTTTCTTTCATGTCGCCAGGTAAAAAACCTAGTCTTTCACCTGCCTCCACAGCTGGTCTAGACAATATTACTCGGTCAATTTTTTTTTCCATTAATAAAGTTACTGCCACCGAAACTGCCAAGTAACTTTTTCCTGTACCTGCTGGACCTAAAGACATAACTATGTTTTCACTTTGAAGTGCCCTTAAATATTCAGACTGTTTTTTTGATCGAGGAATTATAGATCTTCTTGGAGTTTTAATTATTTGATCTATTGATCTCACATTATTTTTATTTTTTTCGTCCACTTCATTTACTCCCTGTTTAATTGAATAAATTATATCATTGTTTTCTATCGAATTGGTAACTAGAAATTTGTTGACTAAAAACATTAAAGAATTAGAAGCATTTGAAACTGAAGTTTTGTTACCTTTGACAGTTATTGAATTTCCTCTAAAAAAGAGCTTGGTATTTGTAAGTTTCTCTATTTGGATTAGATTTTTATTAAACTCTCCAACAATAGCCATCAAAACATCATTGTTGAATATTTTTATATTTGCGGTTTCATTATCAATTTTCTTTACTGAGATCTCTTTATTGAGGTTTTTTGCTTCTAACATTATGCGGCAGCCCCATTTTTTATGTTCTCTTTTAAACCAAATAAATTATTCCTGTTACTATTTTTGATTTTTACATCTATAATTTTTCCTACATCATTTTTATTTGTATTTTGAATTATAACTGGTGTTAAATTATCAAGTCTACCAAAGAAACTTTCTTGATTTTTAAGTTTGTTTTCAACCAAAACTTTTTTTGATTTTCCAATCTGACTATTATTTTCCTCAAGTTGTATAATATTTAGCAAATTTTGTAGAATCTTTAATCTTTCGAGCTGCGTTTCTTTATCAACAGGTTTTTGTTTTGATCCAGGTGTTCCAGGTCGTTGATTATAAATAAATGAAAATGAGTTTATAAACTTTATTTTATTAATTAAGGAAATAGTATCATTAAAATCCTTTTCTGTTTCACCTGGGTACCCAACAATAAAGTCACTTGAGAATTTGATTTCTGGTCTTGCTTGTTTTAATTCTGTAATTATATTTAAGTATTCTTCTCTTGTATGCTTTCTATTCATTTCTTTTAATATTTTATTTGAACCACTCTGAACTGGTAAATGCACAAACGGTACTAATTTTTTTGAAAATTTATGGCATCTAATTAAATCGCTTGTCATATCCTTTGGGTGAGATGTTGTGTATCTAATTCTCTTTAATTCTTTTATTTTTTCTAATTCAAATATCAAATTAGATAGTTTTGAAACTTTTTCTTTTTTTTCATATGAGTAGGCATTTACGTTTTGACCCAAAAGTGTAATTTCAATAACTCCATTTGAAATTAAATCTTTGGCCTCTTTAATTATTTCAATTGGTGACCTAGAATATTCAGGTCCCCTTGTATATGGAACAACACAAAAGTTACAAAATTTATCGCACCCTTCTTGTATTGTAATAAATGAAGATGTTTTAGAGTCGGAATTTCTTATAGTATTTAATTTATCAAATTTATTTACAACATCAAAATTTGTAAAATTTAATTTATTTTTTCTTTGGTTTATCTTTTGTAAAATTTTAGGGATATTTTGATATGATTGAGGGCCTATCACTGCATCAATATATGGTTCTCGCTGTAGCATTTCTTCATTTTCTGCTTGCGCAACACATCCTGTAATAAAAACTACTGGTTTTTTTTTATTTTTATAATTTTTTTTTAGACGACCAATATCGTGATAAACTTTTTCAGTTGCTTTTTCTCTAATATGACAGGTATTTAAAATGTAACAATCAGCATCATTTGGATCTTCAATTCTAGAATATCCAACTTTTTTTACTAAATCGGACAAACGATTACTATCATATTCATTCATTTGGCATCCGAAGGTTTTAATGTAAATTTTTTTAGGCAAATTATTAATTTTTTTTAATTTTTTGTGCGTATAGTTCTAATTTATGATCAATTAATTTATATCCTAACTTTTGAGCAACTTTTTTTTGAAGTTCCTCAATATCTTTATCTACAAATTCTATTATTTCGCCAGTTTTTACATCGATCAAATGATCGTGATGTTCTTCAGTTAATGGCTCATATCTAGATTTACCCTCTTTAAAGTCGTGTCTCTCAATAATTCCTGCTTCTTCAAAAAGTTTTACCGTCCTATAGACCGTGGCAATACTGATATTTTTGTCTAGTTGATTTACTCTTTTATGAAGTTCGTCAACATCTGGATGATCTTTTGAACCGTAAGTTACCTTTGAATCAGACATAACTTTTGCTATCAGACGCCTTTGGTCTGTTAATCTAACACCTTTGTTTTTGCATTTATCTTCGATTTTGCTCATCAAATTGTAATTTAACTTAAGTAGACTGGTTTAATCAAATTATTTTGTATTAATTTTTTATTAATTAATAATTCAATATTTTTAGCATCAAAATTAGCTAAATCTTGGTTTCTGAAGCCATATAATTTAGCCCCAGTTGATATTTTGATACCTTTTGCCACTGCAAGTGAGATCCTAACACCTGAAAAGCTTCCGGGCCCCATATTTACAACCACTGAAAAATTTTTATCAACATTAGCTTTTTTTTGTTTAATGAAATCAAATATATTATTCACAAGTGCTTCGTTACTTCTTATTTTAGTTTGAAGTTTTTTGAAAAAAAAATTATTATTTATTCTTAAAGCAATAATATTATTTTTACCTGTGCAATTTATTATTAAAAAATTTTTAACCATTATCCTGTTTATAGTTTTATTAGATAATTTAAACAATTCATATTCTTACGCAAAAAGTATTGACGATTATGGCGTTATCTCAATAATGTATCACCGTTTTGAAGAAAATAAGTATCCCTCAACAAATATTAGGATAAAAGACTTTAAAAAACACATAGATTTAATTGAAAAAAGCAAATTCAGTTTTATATCCCATGAGGAATTTGAATCAGCGATAAATTCAAAAAATCTAAATAAAAAAATTCTTTTAACAATTGATGATGGTTTTTCTTCTTTTTATGAATATGCCTGGCCAATCCTCAAACAAAAAAAAATACCTTTTATAATTTTTATTAATACAGAAACAATTGGTTCCAGTGGCTATATGAATTGGTCTCAAATTAAAGAAATCTCAAGTTTTAATTTTGTACATATTGGGAATCACAGTCATACTCATGATTACTTAGTAGATAAAAGTGATAAAGAAATAAAAAATGATTTAGAGACATCAATTAAAATATTTAAAAAGAATCTCAATCATCAAACTAAATTTTTTGCATATCCTTTTGGGGAATATAGAAAATCTTATATCAATATTGTGAAAGAATTAGGTTTTGAATATGGATTTGGTCAACATTCCGGGGTAATGGACAAGACAAAAAATAAATTTGAATTACCAAGATTCCCTATAAACGAAAAATATGGTGAAGAAAAAAGATTTAAAACATTATTAAATACTATACCTTTTCCTTATATAAAAATAAGTCCAGAAGAAAAATATTTAAAACCTAACGACAATCCCCCCGAAGTAAAAGTTATTTTTTTCAAAGACGGTCCAGATATAAAAAATATAGGTTGTTATTCTAATGAAGAGGATAAATGGAGAAAATCAAAAATTAGTTTTATTTCAAGTAATGAAATGAAAGTAGTACTTCAAGGTAAATTTGTTACTGAGAGAGGAAGAATAAATTGTTCTTTAAGGGAACCAACTGGTGAGTGGAGATGGCTTGGGATACAATTTGTTATATCTGACTTGTAGATTTAAAGTGTCAAAGTAGAAGATTTGTTTGAGTTCATCAAAACCGCTCCATCAAAATCTGTAAGCTGGTTTTGTTCAATAATTTTTTTTAAGGCTATAGTATATTCTGAACCTGTCGCAGCATAGTTGTGTAAATATTCTACAAGTTCTGTTCCAGAAATCTTTTGATTTGTTTTTCTTAATTCTGCCCGTTTTTCTCTAAATTTTTTATATCCCTTGTGCGTGTTTAAATTATTTTTATAAGCTTGAACGGATGATCTAAGAATTGGAAACTTTAATATCTTATGAGCCTGGTTTTTTTCTCTTTCTAGAGGTGCAATACCTTTCTTGCCCCAAGTCCACTGACCAAACATTGCATTTCCTTCTAATGCGAATCTAGAGGTTCCCCAGCCACTTTCTTTTGCAGCTTGAGCAATAGCTATTGAAACAGGGATTATATCCATTTTTATCTTCAATTCTGTTATATCCTCGTTTTTAATTCCATAGTCTTCAAATCTTCTTTTTAACCATACCCTCTCACCTCTTGTATTGTTGGGTTTGGCTAAAATCTTGAAAAGTTTTTTTCTATTTTCTATAATTTTATTATTTTCATCTAATATTAAAGGCATAACTATTTTGATGAAAGTATCCTTTTTTTTTTTTGTACTTTTAATTTTTTTTAAATCTTTTGGTAATTTCGATAGGTAAATAGGCTTTACAAGAGCTCCTGTTCTTATACTTTTTAGATCGTACTTCAAATCTTCAAAAAGGTTTAGAGTAACCTTAGTATCTAAACTAATTTCCTCGTCATTAGTTTTCGGTTTTTTTGTTTTAACTTGATTTTCAGCACGTTTGTTTTGAGAGCCAAAATTTGTTTTGTACTCTTTGGCTACATGGGTAAATTTGATTTCGTTAGTTACCAATTTTATATATGGTCTTATACTAATTAAACTGGTTATAAAACCTAGTAACGCTACAGTTAAAACTATATTTGTTATAACCTGTTCTTTGAATTTTATTTGGGCAACTTGTTTTCTATTATGGCTATTAACTGGTAATGGTATTTTGTTTTTAAATAATATTAACTCTAATTGTGAAGTTGTAAGATTTTTCTTTGATTTAAGATATGATTTAACTTCAGGAACTTTATAAAGCTTTGATAGCTCTATTAACTGATCTCTATAAGGGACATCTTTTTTCACTATATTAATTAGCCTCTACAGATTTAACTTCTTTCACGTAATGACATAGTAAATTTTGGACACCTTGTTTTAATGTCATTACAGAACTTGGGCAACCAGAACAACTCCCCTTTAATTTAACCTGAACTATTCCTTTATCAAAAGAGACAAATTGTATATCGCCGCCATCTTTTGCAACAGCAGGTCTTACCTTTGTTTCTAGAACATCTTTAATTTGTTGGATAGTCTCATTTTCTTCCAACGGTTTTATTTTAGGAGTTACATTTTCTTTTAAAACCATTGGTTTGTTATTTTTTTCAAAATAATCATTTATTGAAGAAATGATTGAGGGTTTAAGTATATCCCAACTTGTTTTATCATCTTTCTTTACACTCATAAAATTTTTTGAAATTAAAACCAATTCAACTCCATCGAAATCCAGAATATTTTTCACAAATTCGTTTGTGATTTGACTTAAATCTTTTTTTTGAAACTCTTGTGTTTCAACTTCTGAGAATTGTTTTTCAGAAAGAAATTTCAAAGCATTAGGGTTTGGTGTATTTTCTATTTGTATCATAGTGTTAATTTAGCATATTTTCATAAAAACTTAATATGAAATAAATCCTACAATATCTTTTAATTTGTTTATATTTGTATTTGCAATTTGTTTTGCTCTATTTGACCCACTTTTGAGAATGTCTATCAAGTACTTCTCATCTTTTTTTAGATCTTTAATTTTTTTTCCGATAGGACAAATTGTAGCTATCAGTACATCTGAAAGTTCTTTTTTAAGTTTAGAAAAATCTTTACCAGCCATGCTTTCTAAAGTTTGTTCTATAGTTTGATTTCTAATGAAAGAATAAATATTTATTAAATTTAATGCCTCAGGCCTATTTTTTAAATTTTCAATTTTAGATGGAATAGGTTCAGAGTCAGTTTTGGCTTTTTTTATTTTTTTACTAATTTCATCCTCAGAGTCTTGTAAATTAATTCTAGAATATTCAGATTCATCTGATTTGCTCATTTTATTTTTTCCATCTCTTAAACTCATAACCCTTGAAAGTTTTTTTTGAATCAAAGGTTCCGGAATAGGAAAGAAATTTTCTGATTTAAAATCGTTATTAAACTTTTGAGCTATGTCTCTTACAAGTTCTAAATGTTGTTTCTGATCATCTCCTACGGGCACATGAGTTGCTTTATACAACAATATATCTGCAGCCATTAAATTTGGATAAACGTAGAGTCCAACACTAGCGTTCTCTTTATTTGTTCCCGCTTTTTCTTTAAATTGAGTCATTCTATTCATCCAACCAATTCTAGAAACACAATTTAAGATCCACGCAAGTTCTGCGTGTTCACTCACTGAGGATTGATTAAATATGATACTTTTTTTAAAGTCTAAACCACACGCAATGAATGCCGCGGTTGTTTCAAGCATATTTTTTTTTAATTCTTTTGGATCCTGAAAAACAGTAATTGCATGAAGATCTACTACGCAATATATGCATTCCATTTTCTTTTGAAGCTCTACAAAATTTTTGATAGCTCCAAGATAATTGCCTAAATGCAAATTTCCAGT
>MDSV01176183.1_pt1 | contig 18065 bp, 11 predicted proteins | sample 810851 | NCBI WGS metagenome assembly MDSV01 (sample SAMN05326640, study PRJNA326480) | marine metagenome | isolation source: seawater | place: Atlantic Ocean: North East | collected 2012 | reverse complement strand
GGTATCACCCTGAGGACACAAGTCATCGATGTCATCCATTCCGTCATTATCATCATCATAATCTTCGGAATCGTCTTTACATCCATCCCCGTCGTTATCGGTGGTCGAATCCGAAATCCAATTCAAGTCGCCCATTGGGCAGGAATCACCCGTGTCTAGAACGCCATCATTGTCATCATCCAGGTCCTCTTCGACTCCTGCGTATATTTGGTCAAGACAACCATCGGAGTCATAATCTGATAAACCGAGAGGAGTCAAATCGAGCGGCCAATTATAATGCCCTCGAGGACATGAGTCTAAGTTATCAGGCACCCGATCGTTGTCATCATCAAGGTCTTCCGTAACATCTCGACACCCATCTCCATCGTGGTCTTCCGTAGTTGAAACACCGTTTCCGGCCTGCCAGTAGGTATCACCCTTCGGACATTGGTCGTCATTGTCATTCATTCCATCATTATCGTCGTCATCGTCTTCTACAATATCATTACAGCCATCGGAATCGTGATCGGTTGCCGGACGTGAAGTCCAACCCAATGCACCTCGATTACATTGGTCATCATCGTCGAGTACCAAATCATTATCGTCGTCGTCATCTTCTGTATCGTCCCTGCATCCGTCTGCATCATAATCAGTAATTGGAGGGCCGACACTGTCCGATATCCAGCCAAGTTCTCCGATTCGGCAATCATCACTGAGATCAGGCCTCGTATCGTTATCATCGTCGAGGTCTTCACCTGCATCTCGGCAGCCATCAGAATCGTGGTCAGTAACCGCATTTGAAATCCAACCCAAGTCACCCTTCGGACAAACTAAGTCATCCACATCAAGAACGCCATCATCATCATCATCGAGGTCTTCAGAAGCGTCTCTACAACCATCAGAATCGTAATCGTTCGCTGGAGTAGGCGTCCAACCAATTTCTCCTTTCGGGCAGTTATCAATAACGTCAGGTACTGAATCGTTGTCATCATCAAGATCTTCTGTTGCATCTTCACAACCGTCCGAATCATAATCAGTCGTAGGCCCGGCAACCCAACCAATGCTACCAGTTGGGCAATCATCAATTGTGTCTGGTACGCCATCATTGTCGTCATCTAGATCTTCTGTTGTACCGTCCTGACAGCCGTCTTGGTCCCAGTCAGTAAAGGTGTTAGAAGTCCAGCCTAAATTACTGGACATTCCAGAATCTGGGTCACAATCATCAAGATTGTCGAGCACACCGTCATTATCATCATCATCATCGCAAGCATCACCAGAGAATCCAAGGCCGAGACCTGCTTCATCGCTGTCGTAATCTTCTTGACCTGGGTTTACGATAAAGACACAATTATCCACGTCATCTTCGACACCGTCATTGTCATCGTCCGTATCGTTTGCATTCGAACATCCGTCACCGTCATTGTCTGTTGCGGGTGTCGATATCCAGCCGACCGTGCTCTGTGGGCATAGGTCATCGCCATCCAATACCGTATCGTTATCATCATCAGTATCTTCACCGGCATCTCTACATCCATCTGAATCGTAGTCAGTTGTCGGACCAGAAATCCAACCCAAGTCGCTGTTTATTCCTGAATCTGGGTCACATTGATCTACCAAATCAATCATCGTATCGTTATCGTCGTCATTGTCTTCTGATGAGGCGTCTTCACAACCATCGGTATCCCAATCTGTTGCAGAACTTGAGACCCAACCGAGATTGCCTTTCGCACAATCGTCATTTCCATCTGCGACACCGTCATTATCATCGTCACCATCTTCACCAGAATCTTGACATCCATCTGAATCATAATCAGCTGCTGGTGATGAAGTCCAACCAAGAGTACCTTGTGGACACAAATCAGGGATATCGTCATCAACTCCATCATTATCATCATCATCGTCACACACATCACCTTCTAAATCACTGTCATGATTTTCTTGAAGAGAATTTGAGTCGAGTTGACAATTATCAAGGTTGTCGGTTACGCCATCGTTGTCGTCATCAATATCTTCTGAACTGTCTTGGCAGCCATCGCCGTCATTGTCTGTCACTGGAGGCCCAACTGAGTCTGAGATCCATCCAAGGTCGCCAGTCGGACATTGGTCATCGTCATCGACCACAGTGTCATTATCATCATCATCGTCTTCGGTTGAATCTTTACAACCGTCAGAATCATAATCATTTACTGCGGTTGGCGTCCATCCAATGTCCCCCTTTGGACAGTTATCTGAGGTATCCGGATAGGAGTCATTGTCGTCGTCTAGGTCTTCAATTGAATCATCTTCACAACCATCGGAATCGTGGTCTGTCGTCGGTCCTGAAACCCAACCGAGATTGCCTTTAACACAGTCATCTGAAGCATCTGCAATGCCATCATCGTCATCATCATTATCTTCATCACTGTCTCGACAGCCGTCTGAATCATAATCAATCGAAGGGGTGGAAGTCCACCCGAGTAGACCGGTTGGAGGGCCGCAATTATCATCATCATCAAGAATAGAATCATTGTCATCATCGGTATCTTCACCAGAATCTTGACAGCCATCACTGTCATAATCAGTGGTTACCCCGGGGCTCCAACCTACATCGCCGGCAGGACAACCGTCAAGTGAATCTGTAATTCCGTCGTTGTCATCATCGAGGTCTTCTGAAGAGGCGTCTTCACAACCGTCTTCGTCATTGTCGGTGACTGGAGGACCTACCGGATCAGAGATCCAGTTGAGGTTACCGTTCATACAATCGTCATCATCGTCGGGAACACCATCATTGTCGTTGTCATTATCTTCAGTACTGTCACGGCATCCATCGCCGTCATGATCGGTTGTTGGAGATGGGGTCCATCCCATTTCTCCTTTCGGACATAGGTCGGGGTGAGCATCGAGGACACCGTCATTATCATCATCGAGGTCTTCGCTTGAATCGTCTTCACAACCGTCTTCATCATGGTCAGTTGTGGCTTGATTTGAAATCCAACCGACATTACCAAAATGGCAATCATCGTCAAGGTCAACAACCGTGTCGTTGTCATCGTCAAGGTCTTCTGAGGATGCGTCTTCACAACCGTCCTCGTCATGGTCTGTAGTCGCTTGATTAGAAGTCCAGTTTAGATTACCTTTAGCACAATCATCGTCTACATCGAGGCTGGTATCGTTGTCGTCATCAAGGTCTTCAAAAGATGCGTCTTCACAACCGTCTGTATCGTAGTCAGTCGTAGGTCCAGAAGTCCAACCCAACTGTCCTCGTGCACAGTCGTCTAGAAGGTCTGCAAGTCCATCATTATCATCGTCTAAGTCTTCTGTAAGGTCTTTACAACCATCTGAATCATGGTCGGTAGAAGAACTGGAAATCCATCCAGATTCTCCATCTGGACAGAGGTCATCAACGTCCAAAACGCCGTCACCATCGTCATCGAAGTCTTCAGCATCATCCTTACAACCGTCTCCATCGACATCGGTAATGCTTGTTGAAATCCAGTTGAGTTCACCGGTTGGAGGGCCACAGCCATCATCAACATCGAGAACGGTGTCGTTGTCATCATCGAGGTCTTCAGAAGTGTTGTCTTTACATCCATCGGAATCATAATCGGTGGCTGAAGATGGAGTCCAATCAATTTCACCAGCGGGGCAATCATCGTCTACGTCGAGGATGGTATCGTTATCGTCATCATTATCTTCTCCAGAATCTTGACAACCATCACCGTCGTTATCGGTAAGAGAGTTTGAAGTCCATCCTATTGCTCCTGAATTGCAATCATCATCATCATCGGCAACACCGTCATTATCGGAATCAAAATCTTCTGTGTCATCTTTACAGCCATCTTGGTCTTGGTCGTTTGTGAGGTCAGATATCCAACCCGTTTCCCCCTTAGGGCACAAATCATTTCCATCTATGATTCCATCATTGTCATCATCAGCGTCTTCCGTGTGGGAATCTTTGCATCCGTCTTCATCATGGTCAGTTGTCGCCTGGTCAGAAACCCAACCTAATTGACCTGTAGGGCAGAGATCGGGGGTTAAATCATCCACGCCATCATTATCATCGTCAAGGTCTTCTGAAGAGTCTTGACAGCCATCAGTATCGTGGTCCGTTGTCGCTTGGCTTGAGGTCCATCCTAAATCACCGGTTGGACAGTCATCATCGATGTCGAGAATTGAATCGTTATCATCATCTCCGTCCTCTGAGTGGGAATCTTTGCATCCGTCTTCGTCATGGTCGGTCGTTGCTTGATCTGAAGTCCAGCCTAATTCGCCTTTCGGACAGGTGTCAGAAACATCCTGCACCCCATCGTTATCATCGTCGGGGTCTTCAGCGTGTGCATCAAGACATCCGTCTTGATCATGGTCATTTGAAACCGTGGAAAACCAGCCAGTCACTCCATTTACACAATCATCATCAACATCGTCAACACCATCATTGTCAGTGTCAAAATCTTCATCACTGTCTCGACAGCCATCGCCATCAAAGTCATTTCCAGAATTTGATGTCCAGTTCAAAGCTCCTGTGGGGCATAAGTCGGGGAAAGAGTCTGCCACACCATCATTGTCATCATCAAGATCTTCAGCGGAATCCTGGCAACCATCTTCATCATGGTCAGTTGTGGCTTGATTTGAAATCCAACCCAAATTTCCGAGGGCACAACTATCATCTACATCGAGAACGCTGTCATTATCTTTGTCGTCGTCTTCTGTTGAATCCTTGCATCCATCGGAATCATAATCGGTGGAAGGGGAAGATGAAAGCCAACCCAAACTACCTTTCGGACAGAAATCACTCAGATCGTCTATTCCATCGTTATCGTCGTCAAGATCTTCGCTACTCGAATCTTGGCACCCGTCCGAATCGTAGTCGGTTAAGGAATCTGAAGTCCAACCAATATCTCCATCAGCGCACGAGTCGCTTGCATCGGTAATGCCATCGTTATCGTCATCAGTGTCTTCACTCGAAGCGTCTTGACAACCGTCACCGTCGTTATCAGTAGCGCCGTTTGAAATCCAACCTAAGTTACCCGTAGGACAATCATCATCGACATCAAGGACATCGTCGTTGTCTTTGTCATCGTCTTCTGTAGAGTCGCGGCATCCGTCACCATCGTAATCATTGGATGGTGTGGACGTCCAGCCTAAATCACCGGTTTGGCATATGTCTGGGAATAAGTCAGCAACGCCATCGTTGTCATCGTCCAAATCTTCGCCTGAATCTTGACAACCATCTTCATCGTAGTCTGTGGTAGCTTGGTCAGAAGTCCAACCTATACTTCCGGCTTGGCATGAATCGCTTGCATCAAGTACGCCATCGTTATCGTCATCATTATCCTCTGATGATGCGTCTTGACAACCATCTCCATCGTTGTCAGTTCCGCCATTCGATATCCAACCAGTGTCACCATCAGCACAGTCGTCATCGATGTCTGGAACGCCGTCGTTGTCTTTGTCATCATCTTCAGTGGAATCACGGCAACCATCGCCGTCGTGGTCATTCGTTGGAGAGGAAGTCCATCCTAAATCACCAGTTTGGCATTCGTCAGGGAATAAGTCGGCAACCCCGTCGTTGTCATCGTCCAAATCTTCGTTCGAATCTTGACAACCATCTTCATCGTGGTCTGTAGTGCCTTGATTTGAAATCCAACCGGTATCACCAGTGGGACAATCATCGGCACCGTCCAAAACATCGTCGTTATCATCGTCTCCATCTTCTGCATCAGAATCAAGACAACCGTCTGAATCGTGGTCGTTAACGGACGTTGAAGTCCATCCCAAGACACCTTTGTCGCAGGTATCGCTTGCATCGGGTATGCCATCATTATCATCGTCGGTGTCTTCCGAGGAAGCGTCTTGACAGCCATCTGAATCATAATCAGTGCTGGAGTCGGATGTCCAACCTTTGTCACCGGTTTGGCACAAGTCTGGAGCTGAGTCAAGCACGCCATCATTATCGTCATCATCATCCTCAGTTGCATCTTTACATCCATCGGAGTCGTAATCGTTAGACAGTGAAGGCGTCCAGCCGATATCGCCTTCTGGGCATGAATCAAAACTATCCTGGACTGAGTCATCGTCATCGTCAGTGTCTTCACCTGAATCTTGACAACCGTCACCATCGTAATCGGAAGCGCCGTTTGAGGTCCAACCAGTTGTTCCCAGAGGACACGTATCTGACATGTCGACTACACCATCACCGTCATCATCAGGATCTTCAGAAGAATCTTTACAGCCATCGCCATCAAGATCTGTTGAAGGGTTTGATGTCCAAGACGTCGCACCTGTAGCACAAGAATCGCTAACATCGGCAACCCCGTCGCCGTCATCATCACTGTCTTCAGTCGAATCTTGGCAACCGTCTCCATCAAGGTCTGTTGAAGGACTCGACGAAGTCCAGCCAGTATTGCCGCGAGGGCAGGCGTCGTCTAAATCTGCAACGCCATCGCCGTCATCATCCGTATCTTCTGAACCATCATCACGGCAACCGTCTGAGTCATGATCGGTTCCTGAATTTGAAGTCCATCCCGTATCACCGGCAGGGCAGGAATCGCTGCTATCACCGAGCCCATCATTGTCATCATCGTTATCTTCAGTAGAATCTCGACAACCGTCTCCATCGTTATCGGTCGATGAATTTGAAGTCCACGAGGTATCACCCGTGGAACAGCTATCGCTACCATCGGCAATAGAATCGTTATCATCATCAGAATCTTCTACATCATCTTTACAACCATCACCATCGTGATCAGTAAAAGTATTGGAAGTCCAGCCTGATTCTCCGTCAACACATGAGTCTGCAGAGTCAAGGACACCGTCACCATCCGTGTCAGAACGGCCGTTCGCAAAAGCCTGGTTTTCGTCATCCAGTTCAAGGTCAATGAACATTACTTGAGCCGAGGAAATTGAGGAGAACAAAAACATCAGCAGGGCCACAAAAGAGGCAAACTTGTGCGTACGCTCCGCTAGCATGGAAGTAGGGGGGAGAGTGGTCTTTTTATCCTTCCGTTTCGATTCGCAATGCTCAACAAGCATAATGTCTTCTTTGAACCCGCTTTAAGTTAATACTTTCGACCCCATGAGAGGGCAAAGAACTTGACTTAGAATCCATTGGAATTACTATGACGCGGCTGCTATACTACGGTCGCGGCGGACGGATATTAGACGCCCTACTAAACGAGGGTTGCACTCGAGTCGAGGCAGTTGAGAATGCGGATGCGGTTGTTGTTGAAACATATGACAACCAATCGCCAAACCCAATCAAAAGACTGTCCGGCACAATCACGTTAGTTCAAGAGGCTCTTGATAAAATAGAAAATTCCACTACGTCTCAAATGATTGTCATCACAGACCATTCTTCTACAAACGGTATCAAAAGAAAGGGGACACCAACAGGTGCAGCCATTGACGGAATTCATGGATTTGGAAGTCTCACTGCTGAAGTATTGAGTCGTAGGGCTGCGAATTTAGGTATCGCTACCAAAGTATTTCGCATACGTTCAGACACAACAAAAGAAGCGATTGCCGAAATTAAGTCCTCTTTGAATGAACCGAATGAAGCTCCTGAATATCAAGTGGTCACTCTTGGTGCATAGCCTCAAGTAGAGTGACAAAAATTGTATTTCATGGGCGAGGAAATACTCTTTGAGCATGCGAATTCAAATTCAACCGAGTTCCTCATCTACACTGGCAATTTCTGCGGATATTGCACTGCAGCAACTCGATTACTTGACCGTAAAGGACTTTCATACACTGAATACAACTTCGATGATATCCCTAATTTGAGGCAATCAATTGTTGAAGCAACTGGGCATCGAACCGTGCCTGTCATCCTCGACATACGCAACGAACAACCTGTATTCATCGGTGGATACGACCAATTACAGCCGTATCTGCGACAACGCGGTTAACCATTCTTTCAAAGATTCATGATGTTCCATTGGAATCATGTGGCCCTTTGGATGTTCGATTAGTTCCATTGCCCAACCTGCAGATTCAAACACGTGAGCAACTGCCCAACCATCTTGGATGGAAACTCTTAGATCTTTTTCGCCATGCATCCAAAACAGATGTTTTGGCTCGAGTTCAGCAAGTCGAATTCGCAATTCCATCTCTCGTACAAGACGAGTCCCCATCGCAACCACACCTACGATTCTGTCTGCAAGCGGCAACTGCAGCATTTCTTGAGCCATTGCACCACCTTGAGAAAAACCTCCGACAACCAGAGGCCCAAGTGGTGCTTGTTCAGCAATCAGTTGTTCAAGTTGTGAAAGGGAAGAATCGACGTCAATCAATTCTCTGCGAGAAAGGGTCATTCGACGTGTAGCATCTGCATCCTCATCTTCATACCGCCACCAAGTTCGACCTCTTAGAGGGTGATTATAACGTGCTTCTGGCACAATCAATGTCCAACCTTCGGGGAGTATTTTTTCAGCAAAGGGACGCATCATACCGGCATCGCCGGTCATTCCATGCATCATGATGAGCGTTGGCAAAGGAACACCTCAGAGTGTCCATTGGAAGACAAGTGCACCAGCAACACGCAGGTGAACAAAAGAACCCGGTCCCCGAACTGTCACAGTGAGCGAGTATTCGCCCGTGTTCGACGGGATGGTACCGATAGCGCCTTTCTCGGTCGCCCCTGAACCCCATGCTCTGGTGAGCGGTGAAGCACCAGCGTGATCTTTCATCGAAAGTGAACCTGAACCACCTTGGCTGATTTCCACATCCAAGTACCAAACAAGTGTGTTCCAATCTCCTTCAGAAGAATGTCCTTCGTCAAGGAATGTATCGTAGAGTTCTTGGTCGTTTTCTTCATAGAGACTGTCGAGTAAATCTCCTGCTCGGTAAAAGAAAACGTCACCAGAATAGCCACTTCTTGCAGCATTCAAATCCATTCGCAATTGACGCACTCCGTCACCGTCCCTCCAAACAAAAGACTCCATGAACTCTTTACTGCCGCTGAAGGTGTAGGTGATTTGATGTCCCTCCGCAGAGGTTGCCGAAACTCGAGCATTACCATTGGTGATTGAATCTGTCGAAGCAGTCCAGTCTTGACCAAACAATGTGAATGACCAGGTATCGCCAACCGTCCATGGGAACGAATAAACCGCCTGTGGCTCTCCATTTTCATAGACCGACAAGCCGTCAATTGTCATGCGCCCGAGGAAAGGATTGTGGTTGATAACAGCGTGACGTTGCGCCTCACGTTCTGAAGAGATTCCGAGGCGGTATACGCCTGCTTCATCATCGATTTCAGCGACGACCAAACGAGCGCTGTCTTCACCAAATTGTGGCGTGATGAAGGTGTAGAGCCACTGGTCACCTACTTCCCATTCAGGAAGCAGTTTCTGCTCTTCAGTCGTCGTGTCCTCGGAGGAAGACATTGTAGAGCCAGAGGTGCATCCAGCCAAAACACTGGTACACAACAGAAGCAACAGCATTACGCTTGCTTCAAACCTTCGACCCATGTTTGGCCGAGTTGGGCTTTCTTCAAGAGCCTAACGCTTGGAAGGGTCTCAGACAAGTTGCCCAGTTCCAGCCAAAACAACTGCTACAATGGACATCAATTTGATGAGAATGTTGAGTGAAGGACCGGAGGTATCCTTGAACGGGTCTCCAATCGTGTCGCCAATGACAGCTGCTTCGTGAGCATCGTCGCCTTTCTTAGCGCCATCAATGTGACCTTGTTCAATTGCTTTCTTTGCATTGTCCCATGCACCGCCAGCGTTTGCCATGAACAAAGCCATGAGAACTCCAGTGACCAAAGAACCTGCAAGAAGTCCGCCTAGAGCGTCTGCACCAAGCGCTAATCCAACGATGACCGGTGCAAGAACTGCAACCACACCTGGACCTACCATTTCTCGTAGAGCAGCCTTGGTTGATATGTCAACACAGGTTTGTGAGTCTGGGTATGTCATGTCGCCGGAAACGACCTTTTCTGGCCATGTTGTAGCGTCTTCTAAGTCACCTTCAAACGAGGAGTCCTTTGACAAGCTTTCTCGCATGATAGCGAATTGGCGTCGGATTTCAACAACCATGTCGCCTGCAGCCTTGCCGACCGAAGTCATGGTCATAGCAGCAACAACGAACGGTAGTCCGCCACCAATGAGGAGTCCGATGACAACCATTGGATTGGTCAGGGTGAGGTCGAGGTTATCTGGGCCTACTGCGGCAGTGTATGCAGCGAACAGTGCAAGTGCAGTCAATGCAGCAGATCCAATTGCGAATCCTTTTCCGACTGCAGCAGTCGTGTTTCCAATTGAATCAAGTTCATCGGTAATTGCTCGAACATCGGAACCAAGTCCACTCATCTCAGCAATTCCACCTGCATTGTCAGCAACTGGCCCGTAAGCATCGACAGTCATGGTAACACCGACTGTAGCGAGCATTCCCATTGCAGCCATTGCAATACAATAGAGGCCGTAATCATCTCCACCGAAATGGTTTGCTCCAAAGATACCAGCGGCAATCAGAATGATTGGGATAAAAGTTGACATCATACCAACTGAAAGTCCAGCGATAGCGTTGGTTGCAGGTCCAGTCTTGGACATTTCACCAATGTGAGGGATAGCTTTGGTTTTGACACCAAAGACGGGTTCAATACCAGTATAGTATTCGGTAATGAGGCCAATTGCGATTCCAACAACACTGCCCAATACAACCGAGTGCATGACACCCATCTCAACGTCAATGAGGCCTTGATTGATAGAGAGGTATCCTCCAGCCCAAAACAGAATTGCTGCAATGAATGTGGTGTTACGTAGTGCAGCAGCTGCGTCTTTGCCGTTCTTGAGAACAAACATGGAGAATACACCGATAATTGATGCAACATAACCAATGAGTCCAAGCATAATTGGCATCATAATATAATCAGAAGCGCCTGCAAAGTCATCAGAACTTGCAATAATCATTGCTGCAATGATTGAACCAACAAAGGATTCGAAGATGTCTGCACCCATTCCAGCAACGTCACCGACATTGTCACCGACGTTATCTGCGATAACACCAGGGTTACGAGGGTCGTCTTCAGGAATACCCGCTTCGACTTTGCCAACAAGGTCAGCACCGACGTCAGCAGCCTTTGTGTATATTCCACCACCAACACGAGCGAACAGAGCGATTGATGAAGCACCCATACCGAATCCTGCTGCAGCAGAAAGGTCTGGATTTGCATCTCCAGCTCCAAGCCAGTATGCGACAAGAGAGATACCAAGCAGACCCAGACCGCCGACTGAAAGACCCATAACGGCTCCTCCGTTGTAAGATACGGCTAGTGCGCCAGCCTTACCGTCATTCTTGGCAGCCATAGTGGTTCGGCCATTGGCTGAGGTTGCAGCACGCATTCCTGAGAATCCTGCAGCAACGGATGCAAGAGCACCACCAAAGAAGGCAAGAGCGGTATTTACATCGTTGAGTTGGGTAAGTGCAGCACCAACAACAACCACGAAAATGGCGAGGACTCGGTATTCTGCAAACAGAAACGCCATAGCGCCTTTTTGAACTTCTTCAGTGATGTTGGCAACTTTCTCGTTGTCAATTTTCACTTTGTTTACTTGTTGGTACAGCATAAACGCAACAGCAAGTCCGAATAGACCTGCAGCAGCGGCAATCATTGGTATATTATCCATCATTATAGAACACCTTGTTATTCCGGCGACCTAAGAACCCTTGATAAGAGATTCCCCCATTAAATCCCCCTCTTTACGGCTTTTTACCGGTTCATTCGCCTCGCCGATAGCCCTTCCGAGCCTGCCAAATGAAGCAATTCTTCAAAGGGGAGAGGCGCACACACTGTATCGATGAGTCTCACTGCAGAGGATATCTTGGCCGAAATTGGCCCAGTTCAAGACATCCTTGATGAACACGATGGCGTTGTCACCGTCTTGGATACAACCGATGGTAACATCATGCTCTCACTCGATGGAGGATGCAACGGTTGTTCCTCTACTCCAATGACGGCCATGCAAATTTACTACTCTCTCAAAAAGTTGGAATACATCAACGATGTGATTTTTGTCAACGGCGAACTTCCAGAATATATGCGCACCTTCATCGATCAAAAGATGGCAAAGGAAGCGTCGAGCACAGAACAAGTGGATACTGACTCATCACAGCCTCGTGGCGAAATTGTCTAATCACTCATCTTCATTCGATTTTCCAATCGTATGCGGATTCGCACCAAAAGATACGTTTTCACCCTTGATGTTCATTCTTGCTGAAATTGCAATGACAATACATACCAGTGAGAGTGGTTTTGGCAGATAGTTCGAACCCCACAATTCACCACCTGACAGAGAAAGCCACCACAATACACCCGCAGCGCTCAGAAGTAAAACTGCAATGAGATTTTGAACGAGATTTTCGGCTTTTTCTGAACGTGAAAAGGTAGCAATGAACGTGAACAGAAAGGCTGAAACTCCGCAGAGCAACTCAGCAAGATGTTCGATGAACACGACGCTGACCATGAACAAGCCTATCGCTTGTGGTTCTTCAACATGAAGTTTAGCCGTGAAGGTTGAGAGCAATGTTTGAGAAGGGTGGAGTGTATCAACGCTCATGGCAGGCGGCGGTGGTTTTGTTCTCCCCAAGGCTCGGCCGAAAGGCCCACCATATTTTTCTCGAAACCAAGTCGCAACAGTGCTTCACCAAGTCGCAGTTTTACTCGAACTCAACGGTGCAAATGTATTCCGAGTTCGCTCGTATCAGAACGCAAGCCGGATGCTCGGCGGACTCACTGAAGATCTCGGAGAATTGGTCGCAACTGGTCGTCTTTTTGATATGAAAGGTATTGGAAAAGGGCTTGGTTCCGCCCTAACGCAAGCCATTGGTGAAGGGCGATGGCCAAGTGATTGGCAGGACCTGCATGAACAAACGCCAAAGGGTTTGATCGAAATGCTCGGCATACCAGGGCTTGGTCCAAAGCGTATCAAACTGATGAATGAAGAATTGGGGGTCGACTCAGTTGCAACCTTGAAGCAAGCAGCACTTGATGGCCTCATTGCTCCAATGAAAGGTTTCGGAGAAAAGTCTCAAAATCGAATGTTGGACGGCATCGAACTACTTGCTCGATTTAGAGCACGAAGACGACTTGATGTCGGTTTGAAGTATGGTGAGGCTTTCCAATCCAAAATCGCTGCTCTTGATGGCGTTCTTAAAGCCCAATTAGCTGGAAGTGCTCGAAGAAGAAAAGAAACAATTGGAGACTTAGATTTGGTTGTAGCCGTTGAAAGTGAGCAGCACGATATGGTCTCAGAAGCAATTCTTGGATTACCAGGAATTGCAGATGTCAAAGGTGCTGGCGATTCAAAAATCAGTATTATTCTTGACACGAGTGTCTTTGAAGGCGGATTTACTGTAGGTCACATTGACCCAAATGTATTGGAGGCAATTGGAGGCGATGATTACGAACAACTGGAAAGTGGCGGAACGATTGACGCTCAAGTTCGTTTAGTACCTCCAGAGGTTTTCCCATTTACTTTGGCCTATTTCACCGGAAGTAAAGAGCACAACATTGCCATGCGCCAACGCGCCATTGACAGAGGTTTAAAACTCAACGAATTTGGACTCATCCCAGATGAAAAGGCAGGGGATTTGAAAGGCATGGCTGCAGCGAAATTTTCACTCCCTGCCACAGATGAAGCCGACATCTACCGGCATCTTGAGCTCGATTGGGTCACTCCCGAATTGAGAGAAGATACGGGTGAAATTGCAGCTGCCGAATCCTCCGGACTTCCCTCACTTCTCACAGGAAAGGATATTCGAGGAGCCTTGCATAATCATACCACACTATCGGATGGGGAAGCCACGCTTGAAGAAATGGCAGATACGGCTCGAAAGATGGGTTGGAATTGGCTGGGTATTGCGGACCATTCACCGACGCTCAAAATTGCAAATGGAGCCAGCGCAGAAGATTTGCTAAGCCAAGGCGAAACGATACGCCAATACAACGCTGCTTGGAAAGAAGAAGGTGTTGACTTCAAATTATTCCACGGTGTTGAATCCGATATTCTTGAAGGTGGTAAACTCGACCACCCTGATGACGTGCTCGAACAATTGGACTATACTGTTGCTTCAGTTCACGCTCTTTCAAAATGGAAAGCACGTGATGAAATTCAAAACACAGAAGAGTTGATTCGTTGCATAGACCATCCCTCAACTACTGTTCTCGGCCATCCAACTGGACGAATACTTCAGGGAAGGGATGGCTATGAAGTCGATTTATTTGCGATACTTGAACACATGGCGGAACACAACGATGAAGGACGACTCAAAGCGGTTGAATTGAATGCAAGTCCTTACCGTTTGGATTTGGACTGGCGATTGTGTAAGCATGCCAAAGGATTGGGCGTTCCAGTCATCATCAACCCGGACGCGCATTCAATACGTGGTTTGGCTGATGTTAGCTACGGAGTAATGGCGGCTCGCAAAGGTTGGATTGAATCTCAAAATGTTCTCAATTCGCTCTCTGCAAGTGAGTTGACGCAACGCCTTGCGTAAGCGAATTTGAACCACACCTTCATGCCACACCGCCTGTTGGACACACCATGCGCCTTCTAAGGACCCTCATTATTGGTGGAGTCATGCTGATTCCTGGTCTTCTTTTGTCGATGATTGTGTGGTACCTTGCTGGCCAGCCGGTTACGGAACCTATGGAGTCACTCATCTGCAACGGCATACCGCTTCTTTCGGTGAGCATCGGGATATTCTTCGGTTGGAAAACCGGTGAAGCATACGCAGTGAAAATGGAATCATGAGGTGATTGGATGTCCAGAATGAATATCGAGCACTGGCCTGAATTATGCGAAGCCTTCGAAGTTTTTTTTACCAAAGTCAACGGTGAAGTCGAATACAGTGGAGATGCTCTTCGCTTTATTTCACCACCTGACCAAGTCCAGACAAGTCTGTTTCTCTACCGGAAAGGAAACTTTGCTGCGTCAATGCCATTACATGGCATCGATGCAAAAGTGGAAGAGATTCACTTCAATCAAGAAAAATTTGAAATCCAACTTTTAGGAGATGGGGTTGATTATACCTACAAAGTCCCTCCACAACTCGTGAAGGGTGACTGAGATGAAACGCAGTGAAAAAGCGCGACGAATTGCCGTTATGCTTGAGGAGTTCTATCCAGAAACACCCGTTCCACTCGATCACGAAAATGATTTCCAACTTCTCGTAGCAGTGTTGATGAGCGCTCAAACGACTGACCTCAAAGTCAACCAAGTAACTCCTGCCCTCTTCGAGAAAGCACCGACTCCTGAAGCGATGGTCAAACTCAGTGTTGAGACCATCCTCAACGATATTCGCCAGGTAGGCCTCGCTCCAACAAAAGCGAAGAATATTCATCGATTATCAGAATTGCTCGTCGAACGCCACAATGGCATTGTCCCACAAACATTTGAGGAACTCGAGGATTTACCAGGTGTTGGTCACAAAACAGCAGGTGTTGTCATGGCTCAAGCCTTCGGAGTTCCCGCTTTCCCAATCGATACGCATATCCATCGACTTGCTGCTCGATGGGGACTTTCAAACGACACTACAGTACAGAAAACCGAGCACGACCTCAAAGCGATTTTTCCGAAGGAAATTTGGAACAAATTGCATTTACAAATTATTTTCTTTGGGAGAGAATACTGCCCAGCGCGAGGACATGACCTTACAAAGTGCCCAATTTGCTCTTGGACTGCAACGAAAAAGCGAATTGCTCAAGAGATGAAACGCTGATTCAGAAGATGGTAATACTTCGAGAAGCAATGTTTACCAGAACCAAAGCACCAACGATAACGGCAGTGACTCGCAGTGCTGTGTGCTCATTGGTATCGTCATGAGATTCTCTCAGTAGTGCATAACCAATCATTCCAAGTCCGATGGCTTGGAGAATTGCACTAAAGGAGCCTATAACGCGATTCAAGTCAGTATGTGATTCAGTATCTTCCAGCATCTGATCCATTTGGCCTTCAACTTCCATGTCATAGTCAACCAAAGATGGTGCTCCATCCATCTCAATAACTTCAACAAAGACTACCGATGCAAGAATAAGGATTACACCAATCATGAGACAACGGTGAAACGAGTAACTGAGAACAGACTGTTGGAAGCCTGCTGCTGGCTGATAAGGTGATGGCGCAGCTGCGATTGCGGGTTGAGTTGGCGAGACTGGGACGGGGGGTGGAGGGACTTGCATGATAATTCATCTTACAATCGGGTTATGATTGTTGGGATATTTCACACATTGAACAGTGCTGCAGCAGATTCAAGAATCAGCGAAGTGACATACGAAGTTATTCCGGCAATCCAAAGCAGTTGAATCGATTGCCCCAGTGCGGTAGTCATACCACCACCTCGGAGTCGATTCGAAATGACTGAAACCGCCCAAACTTGGAAAAGGATTAGAATGGAAACAATGATTTTGAACAAGCGAATGTTTTCACTGACTCCTGAAGCATCGTCCATAATCGGTAATGCAATTTGAGCACCGAACTGGGCGAGGTCGACATTGCTGTTCTCAGTGAATGTCGTTGCGATACCTGCAATTGAATCACCGAGACGTACGACAATAGAAATCGTAACATTCAGGCTGGTTACACAAGCAATGAGTAAACCAAGCGCTACGCCACGCATGGTGTTGGCTGAAAGAGATCTGCGGCGGCGCAGAGAAAGAAGACTGCCTACCGTTCGAGAAACCATTTCGGCAGTTCGTGCCGGTTGACCCGAAGATTGAGAGCCTTCGATGTAAATTCGAGTATAACGAGAGATAACAGCAGAGTTCGTATCCGCATTGAAGTAATCCCATGCTCTATCCGAATCGATTCGGGTCGAAAGTCGACGTTCCAAACGGTCGATAGAGTCGTCAAGCATTCCAAAATCAATGCCACGGAGTGCCTTGATTGTAGCAGAAGGTTCTGCCGAACGTGCCTGAGCGGTTCCACCAAGTGCTCGAATAAAATCGGGATAGGTTTCGTCTCTGCGAAGAATTTGTCGCTCTTCTCGTCCAACCATAAGTGCAGGAATGAGCAAGGGAGATAACGGAGCAGCGATGAGCAGCAATCCATAACGGTCCCACTGAGACGTGACCGCCTGCCAAGCTGAAAGAATAGTGATGATGGTTACAACCAGAAGTATGCCTGTAAGAACGAAGGACAATACAAGCGAGCGAACGAAATTAATACGAAACGGAGTATCCAAGGTGTCACGAGCAAAAGTTGGGTCTTCAGGAATAGAGGCACGGAATGCAAAAACAGCACCAACCTGAACGACGGTAAACAACAAACCTGCAAGCAGTAAGAAGCGCAAGCGACTCGCAACCATAATCGGTGTATCACTTGCTGAACCAACTTCGAAAAGAACAAGGTGAATTCCTGCAATAACTAAACCAAATAATCCGGCAGAGACCAAAGAAACATAGATTTCTTTCATCGTATCGACCGATTCAAGGCGAGTGTCGTAGAGCGTAGCGTATTGTTCGGAAACTGTTTCTTGTTCTGAACGCATAAATTCGTCAATCGGTTGACCTGCCTCAATTGAAAAAGCCATTCGATCAAGGAAATCAGCCCACAGGGGGCTGGGACTTTGCTGAGCAACGATTCGAGATGCTTCAGGCAATGAGGTATGCCATTTGTCGACAAGAGTTTCAATCCGCTTCACTTCAATAGCGAGTTCACCATAATCACTCATCTGCTTTAAGATATCGAAAATCGATTGGGCTGCGACTTCACCCAATGATAGAATTCCCATTCGAGTGATGAACATGTGCATCTCTTTTTCGATCATGGTCGCCGAACGACGGACCTCAAGTAACGGGAATACGAAGGCTGCCCCGCCTGTGATGAGTGGGAGTAAGAGGGCCAAAAGAATACTCGAACTACCAGTAAAAAGACCTTGATCACCAGTACCACCGGTGACGGATATCAAAATGAAAGAGAAGATAAATCCTGTAAGGGCAGCACCACCAACGAAGAACAAAATGAATTGTGAAATGGGCATTTCTATGCGACGCAGAGCGATTTGCCAGGAAGACATTCGCTGCATACATTATCCCTCAATCATGGTTTACGCCTTTCCAACTATCAACGGCTTTATCGAAATGATCCCATCCACTGTTGTAATAAATT
>MDSV01129598.1_pt1 | contig 18065 bp, 12 predicted proteins | sample 810851 | NCBI WGS metagenome assembly MDSV01 (sample SAMN05326640, study PRJNA326480) | marine metagenome | isolation source: seawater | place: Atlantic Ocean: North East | collected 2012 | reverse complement strand
CCAAAGAATTATATTGAGTTGGTAAATACGGGGCATTTTTCTTTCTTGGAAGCACCCGAAAGTGTCGCAGACATCATTAAATCCGAGACCAAAGCTGGCGACTAAGCTCTGCTACTTGCCAGAATTGCGCTCACAAAACAAGAAGCTGCTGGAGCCAAGGGTATCTGCACACCGGTCAATATAGGCTAGAGCTGGCTGAGGCAAACGGTTCCCTCAGATATAAAGTTCAAGTAATTAAGTGTATATACACATATTATCGAGGTACAAAATGACTGAAGAGACAAGTAATAAAGCGTATCGATTTTTTGAAATCGTGACGTTAATGCCAAAAAGAATAATCTTGATTGGACTAATGCTTATTGGTCTTGCAACTGCTTTTATTCCTCAACTATCCAAAGACACTACAGCGGATGCTTTCATCGCAAAGAGCAACCCTGCACTCATTTACAAAAATAAAGTTAAAGAGATATTTGGACTAGCAGACCCGATGGTCATGGCAATCATTAATGAAGGAGGGATTTTCAACCCTGAAACATTGGAGCTTATTTATGATCTAAATTCCCAAATTGAGAACCTTCCAAATGTAGATATTGATCGCGTCACCAGTCTGGCCACCGAAAGCAATATCTATGGCGACGAATACGGAATGGTCGTTCAGGATTTCTTTGATCCCCACCCACCTGAAACACAGGAAGAAGCTGACAAGATTAAAACCGCTATTGAAAAACTGCCCCTATATCAGGGAAATCTGGTATCACGTGATCACACCGCAACATTAATCATCGCTGAGCTAATTGATGAAGAGCAAGCCGAAGAGACCTACAGAAATTTCATGGAAATTGCGGATAGCGCACTAATCCGAAATGGGGAGAAAATCCATGTTGCTGGTGAAGGAGCGATCACTGGTTATCTAGGGGCCTATATTGACAACGATGCGCAACGCCTTAACCCTATGGCCGGCGTAATCATTACTATTGTTCTGTTCATCGCCTTTCGCACTGTACGTGGTGCCATTTTGCCCAATATTATTGTCGGTGCGACGGTTGCATCTGCAATTGGACTCATGGCAGCTTTTGGCATCGCCTTCTTTGTTGTTACCAACGCCCTGATCGTCATTCTAATTGGTATAGCCGTTGCCGACTCCATCCATATTTTTAGTCAATACTATGAAGAATATGCCAAACGTCCGGAAGCGGATGCCCGTGAAGTCGTGATTCATACAATGACAGAAATGTGGAGGCCCATCACATTAACAACCTTTACGACAGTTGCTGGCTTTATTGGTTTGTATCTTGCGTCGGAAATGCCGCCATTCAAATACCTTGGGCTGTTCTCTGCGATCGGGGTGTTTGTTGCCTGGCTCTATTCTCTTACCTTCCTGCCTGCAGCCCTAACACTGTTAACGGTCAAACCTAGCAAGGCCTATAAAATTAGTTCAGTTGGCAACCGCGAAGTAGATAATTTTGGTCGATTCATGGGGAAAGTGGGCCAACTGGTGATCTCCAATTCTACTCTCATCGTAGCGGTAGGGCTGATTGTTACCACCCTCGGAATTTATGGAGCCTTCAGCATTGAGATTAACGAAGATCGCATTGAAACCTTCCATACAACGGAACCTATTTTTATTGCAGATCGTGTCATCAACGAGCGGATGGATGGCACTAATAATCTGGACATTGTCATTGAAACACCGAATTCGGAAGATTTGTTTGAACCTACCAATCTTGCGAAGATTGAGGCTCTTCAAGCCTACGTGGAAACCTTGCCTAGTGTGGGCGGATCAACATCGGTCGTAGACTTTATCAAGCAAATGTACAAGTCTTTGAATGAAAGTGATGAATCTTATTACATCATTCCAAACAATAAGGATTTGATCGCGCAATTGTTTCTTCTTTATAGCGCCAGCGGTGACCCGACAGATTTCGAAGAAGAAATTGATTATGATTATCGCTTGGCGAACATTCGTGTGAATATCAACACCGGTCTGTTTTCAGAAAACAAAAAAGTCACCGAACACCTGCAACGTTATATAGATAGTCAGTTCAACGAAGCCGGAGTGATCAAGGCCACATTAAGCGGGCGAGTAAAATTAAATGTTAATTGGGTCGCCAACATTGGTAACAGTCATTTTCTAAGTGTCGCCATCGCACTTATCCTGATATTGATCATGGCTAGTCTCGTTTTCGGGTCTTTTACTGCCGGGCTATTTTCGTTGATACCCGTGGTTTCTGCGATCTTGATAATTTACGCCATGATGGGGGCCTTTGACATCTGGTTGGGTATCGGCACGAGCATGTTTGCCAGTATCGCCATTGGTCTGGGTGTAGATTTTTCTATCCATACAATTGACCGTGTCAAGCACCTGTTTGCCAACCGAAATATTGAAAGTTTTGAAGAAACAATCGCTGAGCTTTTCCCATCAACTGGTCGTGCATTGTTATTCAATTTTCTGGCGATTGGCCTAGGCTTTGGCGTTCTAATGTTCTCTGACGTGGTTCCACTTTTCAGATTTGGAGCCATCGTTTTATTGGCAATCTCTGTAAGCTTCGTCGCCAGCATGAGCCTATTGCCAGCTTTAATCAAAGTCATGCGACCGAACTTCATCCCAAACATTCATTTTTAGGGCCGCATTCAATGTATCGAAACATTTAAAAAGGAGGCATCGTGAATTTTTTTGCTAAAGCCATTGCTGTGAGCGTGGGCGTATTGGTGTCGGCGGCGATTGCGTCAGATTACCCAACTGGCGTTGAATTGATCGAGCGCGTGAACGCCCTTGATGAAGGAACACATGTGACCCGCAACCTTCATATGAAAATGATCGACCGTCGCAAAAAAGAGCGGGAGCGGCATACAGTCTCCCTACGCAAGTACTTTGGCGACGACAAAAAGACAATCATCTTCTATACAAGCCCGTCAAATGTAAAAGATACGGCCTTTTTAACATTCGATTATAAAGATGAGAGCGCGGATGATGATCAATGGCTCTACCTACCTGCCATGCGAAAGGTCCGTCGAATTTCATCATCTGATAGGGGTGACTATTTCTTGGGCACCGACTTTACATATGAGGACATCAAGAAAGAAGGGAAAATTGCTCCCAACGATTATGGCTTCACCACAATAGCTCAAGAGACCATCGATGGGGTTAACACCTACAAGGTCGAAGCCATCACTATTAATAATAAGACCGCTAAAGAACTGGGCCATTCCAAGGTAATCATTTGGGTAGACCCTGAAATCAACCTGATCCGAAAATCCTTATATTTCGACCTGAAAGGAAACGAACTCAAAACCATCACAACTGGTGATATACGTCAGATTGATGGCATCTGGACTCGTCATATTCTGGATGTGCAAAACCATAAAACTGGACACCGCTCAATCTTCACGTTCTCAGAAGTCGATTACATTACCCCTGTAGCTAATCGAATGTTCACCAAACAGTCTTTGAAGAAAGGGCTATGAAACATTTCCTTTCAACCTTCGCGATCACCATACTTATGTGGTCCATCGCATCTATGACACATGCACAAAATTGGTCGGAGTCCATAGATTTTTCCGCGACATTCGAAACGGAAGGTGCCAACAACATCCGTCATGGAGGAGAGCAAAAGTTGGAAGCTACCTATCAGCCCGAAATCAGTACCTCTCTGACAGACGATGTCAGTGCAACTGCCCTACTGCGTTTCAGGTGGGATTCCTATGATACCTTAGAACCGAATCAGCCCTCACAGGGAAATCGCTCAGATGCTTCGCAACGCTGGTTTGTTAACAATAACGCTGAAGCTGAAATACGTGAACTTTATTTTGATGCCTATGTAGGTGACAGTTACCTGATCGCTGGTAAACAGCAAATCGTCTGGGGTCAGGCAGATGGGCTAAAAGTGCTTGATGTTGCCAACCCACAGTCGTTTCGCGAGTTTATTCTGGATGACTTTGATAATTCCCGCATTCCGTTATGGGCGTTAAATATAGAAATTCCGGTTTCAGATGAATCTGCCCTGCAATTGATCTGGATACCGGACAATACCTATCACGATATTCCTGAAACAGGTAGCGCTTATGCCTTCGCTAGTAGTCGCCTAATACGGCAAGTTCCAATTAATTTTACAGCAACAGTGAATGAAGCACAAAAGCCAAGTAACGCGTTACAAAATTCAGATGTCGGAGCACGTTTCTCCACTTTTACCAATGGGTGGGATGTAACCTTTAATTATCTTTACCACTATCATGATTTTCCCGTTCTTTACCGGAGTGTTTCTGGCGCAAATATAACAGTCACTCCTAAATATAAACGCACGCATTTGTTTGGCAGCGGTTTAAGTAACGCCTTTGGGGATTACATATTCAGATCAGAAATTGGTTATTCGACCGACAGCTATCATATCAACCAATCATTAAATAGCGCAGATGGTATCGAGAAGACTGGTGATTTCTCTTATATCCTTGGCCTCGACTACACCGGATTTAAAGACATGCTCATCAGTGCGCAGTTTTTCCAATCCATCATGACCAGTGACCCAGCTGACGTTAGCAGAGATCAGGTTGAGAATACTGTTACATTTTTGGCAAATCACAGATCCGTCAACGAAACATGGGTGGCTGAAATACAACTTTTGCATTCGTTAAATGATGAAGATGGGCTAATCCGACCGAAGATAACTCATGAATATATAAGTAATCTAAACATGTGGATTGGCATGGATATTTTCTATGGGAATTCAAACGGCATATATGGGCAGTTTAACGAGGTAGACAGAGCCTATATCGGCCTTGAATGGGGTCTTTAAATCTTGTGATTAATGCATTTGATATTAGGTTTTAGTGACACTGTTAGTAACACTGAAGAGTTTATTAATTTAATAAAAATCGGCAAATCATATGGTTAGCATACAGATTGAGTTCCCGCCGTCTGCACCATAATCACTTTTAAGGAGTCTCAACGCGCATGTTTATTGTTGAGATTCATACACTTATTTAAAATTCAAGATTTAAGACACCCTAAAAAAATTAAAAGCATCTTCACCAAATATTTTTTACAACCGATCGTCTTTTCAAAATAAAAACCGTTTAAGTCTTTGTACTTGCTTACACGACTTGAGCCAAAATAATGTCTGACCCACCTCATCGATCGAGACTTCATTATGTTCCTTGTCCAGCTTGGGAAACGTCAGATACTTTTTCATGGTTCATTTAATATTTGTGTAAAGTTTCGTCATAGCTAGCGCTTTCTTGCAAAAAAACTAAGAGACCACGACTACAGTCATTTGTACGCGGAATTTTATTCGATAAAAATTTTTAGCGAGTCTGCCTGATTGAGGTGGCTCTGTAAGCTCGTTAACAAAAAGCCGGGGCCTTCGAATTGAAAAAAATTTCAACATTAATACTTGGGTTCACAATAACTTGAAATTACAGATTGCTGATATTTTTCAAGAATTTGCACAAAAGTAAAACTCGCAGTCTCTCCAAGATAATCAATGAAGTTTTTTTGCAAATGTTCAGTTAGCTCGGTTGGTAATTCTAATATTCCTGGTTCTTTTGTTCGGGATAGTAGCTCTGTTAATTCAAGAATTTGGTCTGGCTTGAGCCGTTCCATTGCCGATCTCGAACCCCACTCACGAGCGGATTTTAGCCCCTCTATGACGCCGTCTACAACCGGGATATTCCTCATTTTGACGCCGTCTACAACCAGATATTCCTCATTTTCAACACACGCCGTTTCCAGAATACTCAATATTTTATTGATGCTTTGATGAATTTCTAACGTCTCATAAAAGCTCGGATTTGCAACGACTTTTTGGGACCGAGAGCTTTCGGGTCGAGACATCCTCAGCATTCTTTCATATGCAATCCAAAATGATTCCTCGTTCTCCTTGAATAGTTCCATAGGAAGAATAACCACCTCGGCCTCAAACTGTTCCCAGTACGCTACCAGGGCTCTCAGATCTAAATTTTTCTCTATCGATACTCTAAAATCACTTATATATTCGTCAGGGCCCAGAGATCCGCCCTCTTTGAGCGATTGGGAGTAGGCAGAGCGAATCCAATCTATTGGATTTCTTATTATAATAAGAATCTTATCGGCAAGCGGCCCAAACATGGTTGCTAATAACTTCTGACGTTTAGGGATATGTTCTGATAGTTCGGGCGATTGGCAAAGCCAGCTAGAAGCTAGTCCCTCCCCACTCAAGACTTGCAGTTTATCATTGGCTTCAAAACCGAAAGGTAGTGGTGTGCCTTCCAATTGAGCAACTAAGCCATCGATGTCATTTCTATATTCATTAAAAAATGAATCGGTTTTGTCAGTTATCCCTTTAAGATTCTTTTCCACGTAGTTATCAGAATGTGTCCAAAGCATCTGAAGAGTTGTGGACATAGATTTTGCAAGGCCGATATGGATTAGTTTTTTGGGTTTTTTCATTGATCAATATTTCCGATGATTGTCGGACTGGGCCTCTGATTGATCTGGGCCTAATATTTTTACCTTCATTCGACTATACCGTCTCATATGATATAAAAAGCAAACTTCCTGAATAATAGCGAATTAGGTTCCTGATTATTCGTGTTTATAAAGATTAAGGAAAAGGCTATACCCCCGCAAATGAACTCGGTAATTATCGTCTTATCTAATATTCCTTTAAATTTTAACCAATAACCTCTTTCTTTCATGATCCAGAAGAACATTCCAGTTTTTGGATTAAACTTTGCGAGGTAACGCTCAAGCTGTGCGTATTTTCGAGCGCCCATCCGAAAGTCTCTTAGATTGTTGGCATTCCAACATTCCTGATAATGAGCACTGAACCCCGGAAAAACCATCATCAGGTTTGTATTTAAAAAAGTACGGAAAAAATTTAACTGAGTTGTTTCATATTCGGAAGATATGACTATCCGGCTCACCGCTCAATCCTAAGGGTTGGTCAGGGATAGCCGTAGATCGATGAAAGACGACAGTGGCGAAAGGCATGCAGAGTTGGATGACTACTAGGCGAGGATCTTTGACATAAAATAATGTTATGTTTTGTAGGCTGAAGGAACTTATTTAGATTTATAATTTTCGGATGTCAATCGGTAAGCGCGCGGTTTCAGTCCCCAACGTCCCGCCGCATACCATGATAAAAATAAAACCGTATTTTCAGTTAGTTAAAGTCCTGTCATGGGCCAGTCGATGGGGTATGTATTAATCCTCAATAGCCCTATCTGATGCGGAGAACCTTTGACAATCACGTCTTTGAAAGAAAAAATTGGAAATTGCCTTCATTTATTGAAGTCAATCTATTTTGTGCTACCTTTCGCCTTCTGAGCTTCTCAACAGAACATTTGCGGAGAAATGAGATGACGGATCGTACTGCGAGCGGTGGCCTTGAAGTTGCTACCGTGCTTTATCGGTTTATTACTGATGAGGCGGTCCCAGGCACTGGCATTGATGCTCGTGAATTTTGGACTGCGATAGACGCCCTAATTCATGAGCTTGCTCCCATTAATCGCGAACTTGTTGCTAAACGAGACGAGTTGCAAGAAAAAATAGATTCCTACCATAAGTCTCGGATCGGTCAGCCCCACAATGCCACTGAATATAAAGCGTTCCTAGAAGAGATCGGTTATCTGTTGCCTGAACCCAAGAACGTATCTATAACAACAGAAAATGTTGACCCCGAAGTTGCAACCACTGCGGGACCTCAGCTGGTCGTTCCGGTAATGAACGCACGGTATGCGTTGAATGCAGCTAATGCGCGCTGGGGTAGTCTATATGGTGCGCTTTATGGGACGGACGTCATTTCCAACGATGGTGATGCATCGCCTGGGCTCGAATATAATCCCATTCGTGGTGAAAAAGTCATCACATTCGCAAAAACTTTCCTCGATCAAACCTTTTGCCTTGAGAGTGGAACCCACGCTGATGCAACGTCTTACAAGGTTATAAGTGGTTCACTCAAAGTTAACCTTCCTACCGGACTGGTTGGATTGAAAAACCCTGAACAATTTGTTGGACATCAAGGCGATGAAGGTTCACCAACCGCGGTGGTACTCAAAAATAATGGTCTACACGTTGAGATTCAATTTGACAAAGCAAGGCCGGTCGGTAATTCAGATCCAGCCGGTATTGCCGACATGCTTATCGAATCAGCATTAACTACCATCATGGACTGCGAAGACTCAGTGGCGGCTGTTGATGCTGAAGATAAAGTACTTGTGTACAAAAATTGGCTCGGTCTGATGAAAGGTGATTTGACTGAGTCTGTGTTCAAAAATACAAAAAATATTGTTCGCCAACTCAGCAAGGATCGTGTTTATAAAGATCCTGAAGGCGGGGAATTAACGTTGCCCGGACGTTCGTTGATGTTTATTCGTAATGTTGGCCATCTGATGACCAATGGGGCAATTCTCGATAAAAATGGCCTTGAGGTACCTGAAGGAATCCTTGATGGTATCTTCACGACACTAATCGCAATTCACGATCTTAAGCGTGTTAACAACAAGAATTCACGTGAAGGCTCTATTTATATTGTGAAGCCGAAAATGCACGGCCCAGAAGAGGTTGCTTTCACGAACCGTCTGTTTAGCTCAATCGAGGATATGTTGAGGCTCCCTCGTCACACTGTAAAGCTAGGCATCATGGACGAGGAGCGTCGGACTACTGTAAACCTGAAAGCGTGCATTAACGCAGCAGCCGACCGCGTTGCGTTTATTAACACTGGTTTTTTAGATCGGACAGGCGATGAGATGCATACGTCCATGCACGCCGGACCAATGATCCGCAAAGTGCATATGAAAAGAGCCACATGGATATCCGCATATGAAAATTGGAATGTCGACATTGGATTAGAATGTGGACTTCAGGGAAAAGCTCAGATCGGTAAAGGTATGTGGGCAATGCCAGATTTAATGGCAGCCATGGTCGAACAAAAAATCGTGCATCCGCAATCGGGAGCGAATACCGCCTGGGTTCCTTCTCCGACTGCCGCGACTTTACATGCTCTGCACTACCACCAAATTGACGTACTTGCTGTGCAGAACGAAATGAAAGGCAGTCGTCGAAATACGGTTGATGAAATACTCGAAATACCACTACGCGAAAATCCAAACTGGTCACCCGAGGTGATTCAGCAAGAGCTCGATAGCAATGCGCAGAGTATCCTCGGTTATGTAGTTCGTTGGATAGATCAGGGAATCGGCTGCTCAAAGGTCCCAGATATTAACAATATTGGCTTGATGGAGGACCGAGCAACGCTCCGTATTAGCTCCCAAGCAATTGCAAACTGGTTGACGCACGGGATTACTAGCGAGCTCCAAGTGCGAGAGACCATGGAGCGGATGGCCAAAGTGGTGGATGGTCAGAATGCAACTGATCCAGCCTACCAACCGATGGCACCCCATTTTGATCAATCCATTGCGTTTAACGCTGCGCTCGATTTGGTTTTGAAAGGCGTAGATCAGCCAAACGGCTACACGGAGCCTGTCCTTCATCGTCGTCGTTTAGAACTTAAACAAAGCGCCTAGCAAAACTTGACACACCCTTGTGTGGGCGCATATTTATATCGCGCCTTGCCGGAGGGATCTATGTCAAAAACGATAATACGATACTGTTTCATTGCATTGACCTGCTTCATGCCTCCAACGATGCAGGCTACGGAAAGTCCAGAACCCGTCCAACAGGTCACTACGTTTGACACGTTCGAGCTACCTGAATGGTTCAAAATTAGCTTCCTCGATCTGTCGGAAGACAACCTCGAGGCCGTGGAGTCGAACAAACATTTAGTTATATTTTTTTGGCAAGACTTTTGCGGATACTGCAAAGATACCATCGAGAAAAATCTTACCCAACAATCCATCCGAGAGATGTTTGATGAATATTTTGAAGTGGTCGCACTTAACATTTGGGGTTCAAAAGAGGTCTTCGGGTTAGGTGGTGAAGTAACGACTGAAAAGGATATAGCGCGTGCACTCGAGGTCCAGTTCACGCCGACAATCATCTTTTTTGATTCAAACGGTAAACCGGTTCTCCGACTGAATGGCTATGTATCGCCCGCAGAGATGAAAGTTGCTCTCGCCTATGTAAATGCGGAAAGGTACCATTCACAGACCATTTTTGAATATCTAGCGGCAAATAAACCAAAGTCAGTAAATGCTTCTCTAAATTCTCAACCGTTTATCCAGGTTGACGACGATCTAGATGCATCGGGCCAACCAAGAGCAATATTATTTGAACAGACGAACTGCCCAGATTGTGATCTTTTTCACCGCTGTGTATTGTCACTTGATGCAGTGAGAGATCGATTCAAACCGTTCCACACTGTACAACTTAATATGTGGTCAAAAGCCCCTGTCATTACCCCGTCTGGTGAGATAACGACCACGCGTGATTTCGCCCGAGACTTGAAGATCACATATGCGCCCAGCTTGGTATTATTCGATACCGAGGGTCGCGAAATTATCCGCGTTGAATCGCAACTCAGGAGCTTCCACACAGAGGCAGTTCTTGAGTATGTCGCTCGAGGTGTATACAAGCGCGAACCAAACTTCCAACGGTATATCGAAGAACGTGGCGACATCATCCGGTCCAAAGGTGAACAAGAGAAAACGATAAGTACTCGCGATATATGTCCTGAACTATACGAATAACATTCTAGGCCCGCTACGTGTATACTTTGGTCCGCGGCAGGGGCGCACAAGCTGAGAAGTACCCTTCGAACCTGATCCGGTTAACACCGGCGTAGGAAGCCATTAGCAACAAGCCTTCCTTTTGTTGACCTACTGCACGCAACTTTTGATCAGGAGGCAACAATATGCATATCAAAATTTATCTCCAGACACTTGTCACCACGCTGTCGCTACTGGTGAGCTCAATGAGTCATGCTGCAAAAGAAGAGATAACGGTACTTTTAGATTGGTTTATCAACCCAGACCATGCGCCACTGATAGTGGCTGAACAGACAGGGTTATTTGATAAGGCAAGGCTGAATGTGACTCTGGTGGAGCCCGCGGATCCATCGTTACCCCCCAAGTTGGCCGCCGCAAAAAAGGCCGATGTCGCCATCAGTTATCAGCCCTCTTTGATGGTGGACCTAAATAATCAGCTTCCTTTGATGCGAATTGGGACGATCGTCAACAGCCCACTAAATTCGCTGGTGGTACTCGCTGACTCAGGGATTCAACGTATTTCTGACCTCAAGGGTAAAACTGTTGGATTCTCAGTCGGAGGCTTCGAGGACGCAGTCCTCGGAGCTATGCTGGAGTCTCAGGGTCTGACACTCGATGACGTGAATCTGGTAAATGTCAACTTTGCACTTTCACCATCTTTGTATGCCGGAAAAGTCGATGCTGTTATTGGTGCATTCCGAAATTTCGAACTGAACCAGATGGACATTGATGGTCGTCCCGGTCGTGCATTTTATCCAGAAGACTACGGTGTTCCCGCTTACGAGGAACTTATCCTTGTAACTCACCCAGACTTTGCGGGAACAGACAAACTAGAGCGATTCCTCACCGTTCTTGATCAAGCGACACGCATGATCATCAATAATCCGGAGACGTACTATCGCTCGTTTGTCAGTTTCCGGCCCGATGACCTGGACAACGAACTAAATCGTAGAGCCTGGCGAGATACGTTGCCGAAACTTGCTCGTGAAACTCGTCACACTGATCCAAACTCCTGGAATCATTTTGCACGTTTCATGAAGGACAGAGACCTCATTGATAATATCCCCGATCAAAAGACCTATCTCTTTCCTTAAGGAGCCTAATGAGCGACGTCTTTAATATACTTGCCCCGGTCCTTGTGCTGGGGATGATCGGGTACATTGCCACACGGCTTGGCTTATTTAACAGTACTCATCGCGATGGTTTATCTAAGTACGTCTTTGATTTCGCCGTTCCGATGCTATTATTTTCGGCAGTCGTTCAACTTAACCCGGCTAAAGTATCGACGATCAATTTATTCGCCAGTTATTACATCCCGCTCGCATTGGTGTTCATGGTGGGCTTGTTTATTAGTTGGCTAATATTTAAGCGTTCGGCCGTTGAAGGCATAATCATCGGGCTCGGCGCCTCCTTTTCAAATACTGTCTTGCTAGGTATCCCCCTGATTCCCCGTGCGTTAGGTGAGGATGCTCTGTTCCCACTACTACTTTTGATATCAGTGCATGGCATAACCATTTTTACAGCTGTGACAGTGGCTATAGAGATTGCCCGCGGCAGGGACAAAGGGCTTTTCAACCTACCAAAACAGGTTCTCCTCGGTCTCATATCCAATCCCCTGATCGTCAGTTTAGTAGCGGGCTTCTTGTGGAAACTAACAAACATCGGGCTCCATCCGGTTGCTGCCGATATGTTTCACCTCGTTTCAACCAGTGTAGTCCCAGCGGCCCTGTTTATTCTTGGTAGTTCATTGGCTAGCTATTCAATTTCCGGCTCCGTCGGGCCAGCGGTTCTGATTACTGTACTGAAAAATACTGTCCACCCAGGAGCTGTATTCTTTTTAGGTTCTTGGTTGGGTCTCAGCACACTCTGGCTATCGGTAGCAACGATGTTGGCTGCGATGCCCACCGGCATGAATATGTACCTTTTTGCAAGTCGCTATCAAGTGTCACCGTCAACAGCGACAACCAGTATCTTTATTTCGACCATCTCGTCGATCGTAACGATTAGCGTCGTTATCGTAATGCTCGAGAATGGTTAGGGTTCAATCAAAATCGCTCTAAAGTCGTTGACGTTTGTCCCAGTCGGACCAGAAACCACCGAACAATTAATAGATTGAAAGAAAGTGTGCGCATCTTGGCGTAAAAGGGCATCCCGATGATCGAGTCCCGCCGCCTTCGATTTTTCAAGGGTCTCGTCGTCGATACAGGCTCCGGCAATTTCTGCGGCTCCGTCAACACCATCGGTATCACAAACGATTGCGGAAATACCTCGGGCTCCATCTAACGCATCAAGCAGGGCCAATGCGAAATGCGCATTAGGACCACCGATACCGGTACCTGTCACCTTGACCGTGGTCTCACCCCCAGACAACAAGCATAGGGGCCGGTCCAATTTCTGATGACGCTGCTGCCATAGTGCTGTCTCTGCCATCACGCGAGCAATAGTTTCCGAATCACCCTCGATCGCATCGCCCAAGACCCAACAGTCCACCCCTTGCGACTCGATGAATGACTTAGCGGCTCCTAACGATTGTGACGGCGCAGCCACAATGGTGGTTTTCACTCGTCGAAAGCAGTCTGAATCGGGCGCTGGTGTTGCGTGTTGCGCATCGTTCAGCCATGGCAGAAGCTCGTCAAGAATATCGATCTGGTGACGGGCTAACACATCAATCGCATCTTGTTGATTTGTGTTCGACGGAACGGTGGGTCCTGAAGCAATAAATTCGGTACGGTCTCCAGGTACATCTGAAACTAGGAAATTCAATACCTGGCCTTGACACACCTCTGCAAGCCGACCGCCCTTGACCAGCGACAGTTGCTTACGAACCGTATTTAACTCCGAAATCGTCGCCCCTGACGCCAACAGTGCCCGGTGGGTGCGCATTTTAAGGTCTGGATCCATCGATGGCAGTGGCGCTGACATCAGGGCCGAACCACCACCCGATATCAAACAAACGAGCCGATCCGATGGGCCGATTGATCGTGCTAACTTAAACGCTTGTTCAGCAGCAGCGAGACTGCCTGCATTCGGAACAGGATGGGAGGCCTCGATAACATCGAGACTGGTATTGATTTTGTGACCCTTCGGAATAATACACAGCCCATCAATCGCGCCGAGGCACTGGGCGGCAACAGTAGCTTGCTGCGAGGCAGCTTTTCCAACCACCAGAAACACTGTTCGACCCTCGATTGACTCTAATTGGGTTAGGTGGGGGACGAGGCAACTAGCCTGGGCAGCGTGTACTGCTTGATCAAAGGCAGCTCTCAGCAAATCCTTTGGGCTCAAAGGGCTCGCACCGATTGAGATTCGATGGTTTCTGTAGACCCAACTCTGACAACATCGATTGCAAAAGTACCAAATATTACGACTGCAACGAAGAGCGCGAACCACTCAATAGAGGGCTGGGAGCCAGAGAGATTTGAGGCATCTGTAACCACTAATACGGCAGTGATAGGCACGATACAATCCTTCGACAGCCCAACCAATTTCATACTGAGTTCATCCATCTCGACGACCATGCTATGCCCAACGTATACGTAAACATGACTACTCGGGGACTCTGCGATGGGTTTGAGTTATGACGTGATGAAAGCTAATAAGCCTAGAAACTGCGACTAAACATACAACCATTTAAGACGATAATCGCATCCCATCAGAATGCTAGCATCATGACAGTCGCAGCCATCACGATTAGCATGAGTGCAAATCCCGTATCGCCGTGAGTTAGTTCTCTCAAAAACTTCATTTCATTCCTCCTGTAAAGCAAGGTTATACCAAACTTCGCAAAAAAAATTTAGTAATCGCGAAAGATTAATTCTCTGCCGATTAACGAGAAATACCGAGCTCCAGCACGTTATTAATCTATTTCAGTTCTGATGACCTTATGAATAAACTCATGTTTGTCCTTTTTTTTACTATAACTCAGCGTGAGTGGAGATTGGCTGAAGATCAGGACACTGTTCGGTAAAATGGGTACAAACCTCTAAGAAATGTTAAAGAAAGCAAACGCAAAAGGGCCCGATCTCCCGGGCCCCTCACAGCTAAGCGTCGCTCTCGATAAGCTTTCCAGTCTCGATCGAAATTACGCGAGGTTTTAAGGCCTCGGGTAATTCCCGATACAGTTCGATGTACAACAAGCCATGTTCGAGGTGTGCACCTTTAACATAAACATGGTCTGCTAACTGGAACTTGCGCTCGAAGCTTCGTGTCGCGATGCCACGGTGCAGGAACTTCTGCTCATCTTCCGATGCCGATTTTTCTCCAGCAACAGAGAGCTCGTTCTGCTCGGATTCGATCGACAACTCATCGTCAGTGAATCCAGCTACAGCCATCGTGATTTGATACTCATCATCACCGGTTACTTCGATGTTGTACGGCGGGTATCCTGCACTCTCGAGACGATTCGCATTCTCAAGCATGCTTGCCAAACGATCGAAGCCAATTGCGGTGCGATATAAAGGTGAAAGGTCTACTGTCATGTGATCCTCCTAAAGCGATCAGATTGTTCACTCTTCTTAACGACAGAGCGATTGGTTTGCCGGGACCCATTGTGGCGTCCACCTTTATACCTATGACCACTTCAGAATTTTTCAAGCATCGGGATTTAAACGCCTTTCTCGATTTTTACCAGTCAAATAATAGAGGATAGGAACAACGAAAAGCGTCAGTATCGAACTGAAACCAAGACCCCAAACAATTGCCGTGGCGACTGGGCCCCAAATTAGTGAGGAACCACCAAGCCCGGCGGCCAAGGAAAATAATCCAGCGATCGTTGTCATTACAGTGATTACGATTGGTACGACTCTCCTCCGCCCAGCATACAAAGTCGCATGTTTCAAGCTCATCCCCAAAGTCAGGCGATCGTTTGCTGCACTGATTAGGACGATCGCAGAATTCACTGCAATCCCAGATAACGCGACTACTCCGTATAAGGTGTACAGAGACAACGGATTACCCGTCACGAACAACCCCAAAACTACGCCAGTAAATGCAAGCGGTACCGTCACCAGAATCAGTAATGGCTGGCCGTAACTTCTGAACTGTGTTCCCAAAATGAGATACATCACTCCAATTCCAAACAAAAACAAGATACCTATAGAATCTAAACTTTCCTGAATATCATCTAGTTCACCTGAGAAATCCAAATTTACGTTCGGGTAAGATGATTGGAATTGAGTCCAGGCATCCATCACTGCCTGATTGGCGCTTACGGTGTCGGTCAGCTCCGAGTTAATATCTGCCTCTACGGTAATCGTTCGTCTAAAATTATAGTGTCGGATGGTAGCAAGTGCCGGTGACCGCTCAGCATCAACGAGCTCACTTAATGAGATCAGCTCTCCTGAAACTGTTGGCAACTGCACTGCTAACAACTTCGAGGGCGAAGAGAACTGTCCATCGGCAGCCACGACTCGGATATCAACGGTCTCTCCTTGGTCCTGAACGGATTGAACGATCTCGCCATCCACAAGAATCCGAATATTCCGAGCAATAATTTCCGGGCTAATCCCAGATCGCGCAACTTGGTCAGGTTCCAGCTTAAGTTGTAATGCGAGCCGACCATCCTGCGCATCATCAACAATATCCCTGATGCCGGGGGTCTGACCGAGAATGTTTCTGACTTTATCAGCAGCTGAGCGGAGTTCTGTAAACTCAGAACCACGCACTTTAATAGAAATAGGCTTCGCCGCGGGTGGCCCGCCAGCCAGCTCAAGAAAAGTAACATTTGAGGGACCAGGAACCTGAAGGACGACCTCTCGCATGCCTTCAACAATCTCTGAAACCTCCCGTCCCTCTGGATTCAAGCCAACCAGCACCTGACCCCTATGACTTCCCCGTAGCGGCTCCGTTTCCGTGAATTGCTGACCAGCGTAAGTGACAATTCCTCGCGCTTCGTTGGTTTGTAGATTAGATCGCACGACTTGCTCAACCGCGAGAGCTAGGTCGAGTGTCCGCTCAAGTTGCGTGCCTGACTCTGTCTCGATATTGACATAGAAAACCCGGATTGGATCAGATGCAAAGAAATCTGCTCGAATTTTGCCACTCACCAACAAACCAACCGCGCCACTCAACGCGATTCCAGAAATCGCTAGTGTCACGATCGGACGCCGCATCGCACCAATCAATAAACCAACATAGATGTGCCGGATACCGCGATTAAGCCGGGTACGGAACCGCTGCATATGGCCTGTACGATCCATGGTCACGTTAGAGCCGAGAACGTGGCTCGGGAGCATCCAGAATGCTTCTATCAAACTGATCAACAGAGCGATTGAGACCACCAATGGAATAACCATCATAAATTTGCCGAGAATTCCCGGTAGTAGCATCAAAGGCATAAACGCAGCGACGGTGGTTAATACAGCAGCCGTTACTGGCGCTGCCGTCTCAGACAAGGCGTCAATCACTGCATCAATCCCAGAGAATCCGCGCTCAATTCGGTAGTAAATCGCCTCAACGACAACTACTGCATCATCAACCAGCATACCAAGAGCAATGACGACCCCGAGCAGTACTGTGACGTTCAGTGTCTGATCCATCCCCTGCAAGATCCAGAAGGTACCTGCTAGAATGAAGGGAATACCGATCGCTGTAAGTGCCGCGATTTTAATCCCCAAAAATATCCAAGCGACAATCAGGACCAAGATCAAACCAATCAAAGCATTAGTTTGCATGATCGTCAGGGCTTTCCGAGTAGGAATTGTTTGATCGTCGATCAAAACAAGCTTAGTACCTGTCACAGACTCAAGTTCGTTTCTGGTACTGATATAGGCCTTCACTTCATCGACGAGTTCGAGAGTATTGGCGCCTTCGGCTTTCATGACGGCCAACAGCACAGCTGGTGAGCCTCTATAACGAACGAGTTCCGACCGCTCCGCCTGTGTGCGAGTTACTCGGGCAACATCACCAATTCGCAGGCTGCCGTCTAGTCCTAAAATTGGAAAACGATTTAGATCAAAGGCATCTGTTGATTTACCTTTTAACCTTACCAGCCAGTTAGATCCTGCAACGTCTAGCTCGCCTGCAGCCAAGTCTTGAAAATAGGTTTGCACTGTTGTGGCTATATCGGATGGCGCAAGCCCAAGGGCAGCAAGCCGTGTGGCATCAAATTCGATCCTAATCTCTGGATCAGCCATGCCTTGGGTATCAATTCGATCGATAAGTTCGCGGCGTTCTAGTTCTTTCTCGATCAGGACCGCCTGCTCACGAAGACTGTCGTCATCACCGGATCCAACCAGCGCCATGGTTGCCGCAGGGAATGCATTCGATGAGGTTATCTCAATAAATATTGGATCCCCTGCTTCCTCGGGAAAACTACCTTCCGCTACGTTAACTTCACGGCGCAGATCACCCAGCCGGCGTTCGAATACATTCTCTGGAATGTCTTCAAAGCGGACGAGAATCGAAGCCAACCCTTCTCTTGAATAACT
>MDSV01098155.1_pt1 | contig 18065 bp, 16 predicted proteins | sample 810851 | NCBI WGS metagenome assembly MDSV01 (sample SAMN05326640, study PRJNA326480) | marine metagenome | isolation source: seawater | place: Atlantic Ocean: North East | collected 2012 | reverse complement strand
TGTTTGACAACTAAATCACAGTTTTTTAAATCATTAATTGCATATGCTACATCTATTTGTTTATCATCGCATTCAAATGAAGGGGCATATAAAACATTATAGTTACTTTTTCGAATTTTGTATTTTTTTTCGATCTTTTTACTCTTTTTTTTTAGTAGTTTTTTGTTTAAAGTTATATCTGCTTTAGGCCATCCACATTCAAATACACCGTATTTAGGTCTACACTTATAAAACCAACTTGTCTTTTTCCACATTTGTGTCCAAGTTTTTCCAGGTAAAAATCCAAGATTAAATTTGTTCCAGTTTTCTTTTTGCCATGCGTTTGGCCAATTTTCTCTTCCCTGGTCCATGCCACCTAAAAAAATTATAGGATGTTGAGATTTAAGATTAATGCCATTAGATCTGCAGTAAAACCCTATCTCGGATGATTGATTAAAGTTTTTAGTAAATTTAATATCGAAATTCCTTTTTTTTGCTTCTTCTGCAATAGGTAGAAAAATATCTTTTTCACTATTATCTTCAAAATAAAAAGTTATACAATTTTTCATTAAAAGTATTTATTAAAAATTTTTGACTATCTCTTTAAAATCTTTTGGTCTTAATAAATTTTCAAAAGTACCAGACCCTACGGATATTTCAAAAAAAGAAGGGCCAGGCGACGTATAAAATTTTTTAAATTGTTTTTTAAAGTTTATCAAATTTTTTGCAAAAAAATAATTTTTATACCCACAACCCTTAGATAACATTTTAAATTTTATTCTTTCTGAAGGTGTTTTTTGACCACCCACAGACTCATGTTGTTTATTGTTTATGACAATATGTTTAAAATTTTTTGCCACATACTGGCCGTTGACTGCCATTGCCCCCATGTGCATAATTATTGAACCGTCACCATCGATGCATAAGACATTTTTTTTTGAATTTACTGCATATCCATGGGCAATGCTAGATATATGACCCATCCCACCTACGTTTAAAAAATCTTTAATTTTTGATTTATTTGTTTTTCTAATTTGGTATAGCTCTCTTGATGTATAACCCGTAGTTGAAAAAATTTTCAAATTCTTTAACTTTAAATTCGTAATATGTGAGATTATATCTTTTCTTGTAAATGAACTTTTAAAACTTTTTTTCTTATTACTTTTTTTGTTTTTTGATACTAGTACTCCTCTTCTTATTAAGCACGCAACTACTCTTTTTTTACTTTTTGAATATGAAATGAGTTGTTTTAATTTTTTTAAATCTTTTTCACTATTTATAATACAATTTTTTATTTTCAAAAGAGCCAGAATCTTTTTGGTAATTTTTCCCTTAAGTCTATGTTGTGGCTCGTCGGCACGATTATCCATCGGTGACCCTCTCCAACCAATAATCAAAAGCATAGGAATCGAATAAACATTTTCATCAGCTACAGATGCAATCGGATTAATGGTATTTCCTAAACCAGAATTTTGTAAATATACGGCTGCAATTTTTTTAGTACTTAGATAATATCCAATAGCTGTTGCAATGGATCCACCTTCGTTATGGGTAATTATATTTCTATTTTTTTTTAGTTTTGATAAATAATAATCATTGGCTTTTAAGGTACTATCAGGGACTCCACAAAAAAAGTTGATTTTATTTTTTTTTAAAAAAGAAAAAAAAAAATTTGACCTTATCATTTTATCATTTGAATAATCTCTTTAATAGAAATCATGTCTTTTTGTGCTTTAAAAGCTTGCCCATTTTTAAGAATACTCATTAATGTTTTTTTCATAGAAAGATAAGATGTTCTCAAAAGATGATTTGCGTAAATAACAATCTTAAAGCCATGTTTTACCAAATCAGTATCTGTTACTGAAGGATAAGTTGAAGGCACAGCTACTAACGGTTTAAAATATTTACTTTTTTTAAATTGTTTGGCAAATTTAAAAATCTCTGCTGGTGTTTTTTTATTACTATGAATTAAAATCATATCAGCGCCTGCTTTAGAATATGAATTAGCCCTTTTCAAGGCATCTTGAACTCCCTTGCCGAGTATCAAAGACTCAATTCTTGAAATAATTATAAAATCGTTGTTCACTCTTGAATTGCACATAATTTTAATCTTTTTGCAAAAATTACTAATCGTATCCTGTTTTGTATTAGATTGATCTTTGAACAAAGAATTGATTTTAATACCAATCTTATCCTCAATAACTACAGCAGATACTCCTATTTTTTCCAATTTGTTAACTAGAAATTTTAAATGTTCTTTTGGCCCACCATTATCTGCATCGAAAATAACTGGCTTTGACGATACTTCAAACATTTCACCTAACCAGTTGCTTCTGGTAGTTAAATCTAGTGAACCATTATCTGGCTTTCCTCGAGAAGTTGAGTCTGTCAAACTTGAACACCATACTCCATCTATTTGATCAAACTTTTTTTCATCGCTGTACGATAAGTTGTCTATCAACAAACCTCCAATTGGGTTGTGTGCTTCTAATATTTTTACAATTTTTTTACTTTTTAAAAGTCTTTTAAGTTTTGATTTTCTTAATTCAGCTGTTGTTGAATGAGAAAGAAATTTTAAGTTATTGGCAGATTTTGGAATATTTGCTGTATACTTCACCTCTATTAATTTGCCTGACCACTTTTTTAATTCTTCAATTACTTTATTTCTAATTTTTTTTTGATGACCAGCTTTCCAGTCATCACCATGAACTACTATGTTAGGTTTGTACTTTCTAAGGTTTCTTGTAAAATCCAGAGTATCTTGCGGTACTATAGCTTTAACCAACCTATTTTTTTTTAAAAAATTTTCTCTTTCTTTGTAACTAAAATGGGGGAGCTCTGTATATTCTAATGCTGCTTTATCAGTCATAAGACCAATAATTATTTGTCCATATTTTGATGCAACCTTTAATATATTTTTGTGACCATCATTAAGATCATCGCCAACCAAAGCTACATAAACAATTTTTTTTTTTTTCATACCTAGTAAATGTAATTTAAAATTTTCCCCTTAGCATTTTTGCCTAAATGTAATTCTCCTAAATGGTTGACTACCGATCCAGATATTTTCGAACGAGACTCATATAAAATTATTTTTTTGGATTTTCTCTTTATTTTTTTGTTAACATAAGTGCACAATTTTGGTTGATTTTTTTTTAAAAAAACAAGATTTTTTTTCATTTTATTTATAAAAATTTTTTTATTATTAAAAACGGATTGTCTTATTCTGCTATAATTTTTTAAAACATGATAAAGTGAACAAATTGTATGGTAAGGGCCTGTCATTTTTTTAAGCTCGTGATTATATATATTTAAATAAAATGAATTTTTATAGTAATTTGGTTTTATTTTATAAGATATAAAAGAACCACCAGTTAAACCGAATAATCCTTTACAGGAACTAAATGATAGAACGTCGGCCAAATTGTGATCTTTCTCAAGTCCTATAGATGCAGTTGCGTCTAACATCAATTTAGATTTCATCTTTTTTGAAATTTTCCAAACCTCTCTGATTGGAATATGCAAACCAATGCTCGTTTCTGTGGGGCAGTAAAAAATCCAGTTTGTTTTTTTTTTTATATTTTTAATATTTTTCCAGTGAATGTATTCTAAAGATTTAATTCTTTTCTTTTTTTTTAGTTGCTTACAAATAAAATTCAAACGATCAGAATAATATCCTGTATTAATTATAGTTACATTTCCAGTTAAAAAATTTAAGCACATAATTTCAATAGCTAAAGAACCTGAGCCTTGTAGAGCAACAGTTTTCTTTTGGCCACTTATTTTGGATATCTTGTTAATTACAAAATTTTGTATCCTTTTATAATCATTATCATTACGACCAAAGCAAGGTCTCAAGCCCAAAATGTTTTCTTTTAGAAGACTTCCTGGCCCCGGAGTAAATAGCTTTATATCGTTGTTTCTCTTGGATATGAGGTTATTTATTGTTTTCAAAGAATGATAATTTTTTTAAGTTTAACAAGCTAAAGTTAGCTAATCTATTTAAAAAAGTAAACAAAAATATATTATTTGAAATTAATATTATTTAATGAGATAAACAATTAATCTAAAAAAGAATTTGTATGTACAAAAATGATATATTTAACAACCAGCATATTTTTTATTCAAATGATTCTTTATTGATATAATAGCGTAAATTACTAACAAAATTTTGTAAAAATAAACGACAAATTCATGTCAAAATTAAAAAAAATAAAAACAAAAATTTTAATTAAAGAATTTCCCAAAAAATTTTATTTGAATTTTAAAAATGAAAAATTTAAATATTCTGATTATTTAAATTTGAGCTCAAAAAGAATAAGAGAAATTAAATATAGAAACCGTGAAATTAAGAAATGGGTAAATAAAATTAAAAATCAATTAAAATCTAATAATCCAGCAATTTTAATTGATCTCAATAAATCTTTACAATCAGACGATGATAAAATTTCAAATTTTAGATTATTTAATATTTTTCTTACAATTTTTTTTGGTGAAGTATTAGTTCAAGACGAAAAAAAAAATAAAGTTATTACTGTATATGATCGTGATAAAAGAAAGACTATGAAACGGGGTGCAAGATACCACCAAACACATGAAGGAGGAAGTATTCATACAGACAATGTCAATATTCCAGAATATTGGGATTTTTTAATTTTTTCCTGTGTAAGCCAATCACCAATAGGTGGAAATAGTTTAATTGTTGATGGAAAGATTATTTACAATGTTCTAAAAAAAAAATTCCCAAACATACTTAAGACTCTTATGAAGAATTTTTGGTTTGAAAAAAGAGGTTTAGGAAACTCTTGTTTTAAATCACCAATTATATCAATTAGAAACAAAAACGTTAGATATAGATATTTAAGAAATTACCTTGAATCAGCGCATAAAAAAAAGAAAGATTTTCTTAGCTCAAATCAAATTAAGGCGCTCGATAGGTTGGACTCTTTATTGGAAAATCGGACATATCAAAAAAAATTTAAAATGAAAAAATATCAAATTTTAATTACTCAGGACTCTAGGATCTTGCACGGACGAACTTCTTTTGTAGATCACAAAAATGCAGTGCCTCTCGATAAATATAACCCACTAAAAAAACAACATATCAAACGTACAATGGATAGAGTGTGGATAAGAGAAAAATAAGCAAAGAATTTGCTGCAGTTATATTATGCGCAGGTACGGGCTCTAGAATAAAAAATTTTACAAAAAAACCGAAGACACTTCTTAAAATTGGATCGAAAACAATAATTGAAAGAATTATTTTAAGTCTTAAAAAAAACAATATTAATAATATAAATATTGTTACTGGTTATAAATCTGCTTTATTAAAGAAAGAAATTATAAAATTGTTAAGTGCAAAATTAAAAGTAAGATTCATTAAAAATAAAAATCCTAAAAAATTTGGCAATACCTACTCTCTTTATCTAGGAGTTAAGAATTTAAATCAAAATACTATTATTATAGATGGTGATTTGGTTTATGAAGAAAAACTAATTGGTAGTTTGCAAAAACAAAAAAAGGATCTGCTTGTAGTAGGACAAGGAAAAATATCTGATATTGAATGTGCAAAAACGTTGGTAGATAAAAAGGGGTTAGTAAAAAAAACTATAGACAAGAGAGCTCTATATGATTATGAAAAAAAAAAATATAAATTTATTGGTGAAGCTATAGGCCTGATAAGAATATCTAAAGAATCAATGTATAAATTCAAATCCTTTTGTAAATATTTTTTAAACAAAGATACTTACAAGCTTAATTGGGAACATTTTATTAACTATTATACAATTAAAAACAAATTTTATCCTTATAAGATTGCAAATAATTTTAAATGGATAGAAATCGATACTTATTCAGATTACAAGAAAGCAAAAAAAATTTTTAATAGATGAAATTCTCAAAAATAAGTTTATTCTTTTTAATTGTCTCTGTAATAATTTTTTTATATATATTTTACAGATCCCAAATTATATATGAAGGAGAAAAGTCAGGTTACTACTATCCATATTATGTAATTTCAATCATATCAATTTTTTTATTTATAAGTTTTTCTTTTTTAAAAAAAAGGAAACAAGAAAATATAAACATTATAATAATATCACTGATTATCAGTTTATATTTTTTAGAAACGTTTTTTTATTTGAGTTCTAATAATAAGATATTTTTAGGTAAAGACTTGGATAAAAGAACGAGATTTGAGTTTTATAAAGACAAACTTATACAAAATCCGGATGCGGTAATTTCAATTTTTCCGAATTACTTTTTTAAATTAAAAGAAAAAAAAATTTTTCCCTTATCCGGTGTATCAAAATCTGAAACTGTTACTTGTAATGAAAATGGATATTTTGCAACATTTATGAGTGACAGATACGGTTTCAATAATAGAGACGAAGAATGGAATAAAAAAAAAATTAATTATTTGATCTTTGGCGACTCTTTTGCTCATGGCGAATGTGTATTTTCAGATAAAAACTTTGCAGGAAATTTAAAAAGAATTGATAACTTAAAAGATAACGTATTAAATCTTGGTCACTCTGGAAGTGGGCCTCTTGTACAATATGCAATTTTAAAAGAGTATTTCCCTACAAAAAAAGTTGATAAAGTTCTTTGGTTTTATTATGAAGGGAATGACCTCAAAGATTTGAATGAAGAATTGAAGGATTTGATACTTAAAAGATATATTGAAGATGTAAATTTTAGTCAAAGCTTAAAATCTAATCAAGATAATATAAACAGAGTTTATAAAAAAATTACAAATGAATCTGTTAAAACACAGTCACTAAAGGCTGAAAATGAAAAATATTTAGATTTATCTCAATTTATAAAACTTTTTAAGTTGAGATATTTTATAAGTAATTTTTTTATAAAAGATCAATTGAACATTGATTTATCTGATTTTGAAAGAATAACGTTAGCAATTAAAGAGTATATTGATAGCAAAGAGTCTCAAATCTATTTTATCTACTTGCCATCAAAAACCAAATATATAAATCCTAAACTTAAATATGATTTTAAAAAAAAAGAAGTGATAAGTATAATTAAAAATCAAAACATTCCTATAATTGATATAGAAAAAGATTTTTTGACAAACTATGAGAAACCTAAATCAATAGTAGGAAGAATGAAAAGAGTTGGTCATTTTAATGATATTGGTTACATGGAAGTTACAAAAGAGGTGCTCAAACAAATTAATAAAATAGAGAGGGACTAAAAAACTATTTGATATATGGGATAATTTTTGTTTTTATGTCAAAATAATATTTGTCTTTTAAAAAAGACTTATTTTTAAGATTTTTATTTATAATTCCAAAATATAGTTTTTTATTTTTATCATTTGTTGCCATATTAGGTATTATTTTTGAGTTTTGTTTCCAGCGATATTCACCCATCAAATAAAGTGCTTTTTTAGCTTTTTTAATATCTTTTGAACTTAGTTTAAATTTAAAACTGTCAAAGTGTAACTTATTAAAAAAATCTTTTTTAGTATTAGTCTTAAGTGAAATATCTATGTCTGAATAAATAGATGCTCCGCAAGTTAAAGGTCTCTTTCCTAAAATTGCTGACTCAACTGCTATAGTGCCTCTTCCCGTAACAACTGAGTCGACATGATTTAATAAATCAATTGTGTTTATCTTGTCTGGACATAAAAAAATGTTCGGAAAATTTTTATTTTTAAGGTAGTCTTTAATTAATGAATCTTCATTCCAAAAATGTCTTGTGGGATGGGGTTTGATAATCCAAAAAATATCTTTAATGTCTTTAATTTTTTCAAATGTTTCAACAAAAAAACTATAGTAGTGTAAAAATGGAAATGGTCCCCAAGTATGACATGCGTCCGCAAACACATGGGGAGCAAAAAGAATTATTTTTTTATATTCTTTTTTTTCTAAATTAAAATATTTGATAAACTGATCTTTATCAAAATTTTTAATTTTGTTTGCAAAAGCATTTTTAACATCCAAATGATCAATCTTCCCGTCAAATCTTTTTTTAAGATAACTATTAATTTTGTTATTGCTTATTTTTGAATTTATATCTTTATTTTTTATTGCGTATATATGATATTTATAATCATTTTGATTAGAATAGACTTTAATTGCCTTTCTTACTGACAATATATTTGTAATTTTCTCTTTCTCTGAAATTTTGAAAATAATAGATGAGTCGTTCAAGTAACAATCTGTCGATACAACAGTATATTGAATTTTATTATCTTTTATAAAATTCTTTATGAGCTTAATTTTAAAAAAAGCTACAAAAATATTCTTGAAGAAAGAGAATGTAAAAAAACCTCTTTTATATGATTTATCTGCTCTAATATAATGATCAATGATTTGATCGGCAATTTGAATTTTTTCAATTTCAAAACTTTTTTGAAATTTTTCAACTCCAGTTATTAAACATTTAAAAAAAACATAAAAAGTTTTAAATAAATTAATTGGTAAATTAGTAACAAAAAAAAGTTTGTTATATCTTAAATTTGTATTAAAAATTTTTTTTATCCCAAAACTTTTATAGACTTTTAAATAATCAGAATTAGGATTAGAGGTAGCTAAAACTGGAATATATCCCTTGTCGCTAAAAATTTTTGAAATTAGGCTTTGTCTAATACATGAGTCAAATCTTTGTCTATCCGCTAATAATACAAATTTTTTTGAACCTCGATTAAAATTTATTATCTTTTTATTCTTGGATAAAAATATTTTCAAGTTTTTAAACATTATTGATATATTAATTTTTTTTAATTTAAAATTTATAATTTAGTAAGTAATTATTAGTAGAAATAGACTTTAAAAATAAATTATTATTAAATTTCTTTTTCAATTTACAATGTCCAATAAAAAAATTGACACTTTTTTCTAAAGATCTATCAAAATCTTTTTTATTAGAAATATTAAATTTTTTGATTAAATTTGGATATTTATAAAAGCCCTTTTTGTTTAAATTTTTCGCCGGCCCGTGAATTGAAATTGAATTATTTGATTGTTCTAAAGATCCGTTTTGAAATAGGAAATATTTTTTTGTAGATAAACACGATTTATAAGTGGAAAAAATATCAATAACAGCATTATTTTCAGTATAAATCTTTGAATGAGTGGTGTCATAGGATGTTCCTAACTTGGAAAGATTTAATAAGATAGGCTTATCAATTTTTTTAATTTTAAAACAAAAATTAATTAAATCGATAAAGTGAATTTGAACAGTTTCATATATTCCAAGGGGATTTTTTTTAATATTTGACCTCCAGTTTTTTTTATAATCTTTCTTATAAGCCAGACCATGAGAATTAATTATATTACCATAAAGAAGTTGTCCTAAGTTGTATCTTCTAGATAATTGTAAAATATCTATAATTTTAGAGAATCTAAAATTGAAGTTAAAATAAATTTTTCCGCTATTCATTTTTTTTAATTTAACTAAATCGCTAAGTTTTGAAACAGGAGGTTTTTCACAAAAAACATATTTTTTACTTAGATTTTTAAGATATTTAAAATGTGTGGTGTTAGGTGAGGTTATAAAAAAAATGTCAAATTTTTTTATTTTATTGTAGAATTCAGAATCCAATAATAGCTTATTTTTTGGTTTATAAATATCATAATTTATATTTTTTCTTTTTAAAATTTTCTGGATTTTTTTTGATTGTCCTCCATTTCCAATAATAACAACTTTCATTTACAAAACGATGTTCCACATCTATCGCAAGGAACAATTTTGTTTCTGCTATTAGACAAATGTTGATCCCTTAATTTTTTTAACTTTTCACCATCCCAAATTTCTTTAATTGTATTATCTTTTACATTTCCATAACTTAAGTAACTTTTATAATCAGCATCACACGGATTAACTTTCCCATCAAACCAAATATACATTCTGTCCCAAATATAATCACAGGGGTCATTTATATCTTCATGGGGAGTATTTTCATAAGTATTCCACCTTTCTACAGGATACCCTGCTGCCACATGATCAGATCTCTTGATCCAAAAATCATGAAATTTTTTTCTATCCAAATTTCTCTCATTATCTATGCCAGTAATTCTTATTTCGGTAACTGAATTTGGATAATTTTTGGCTCTAATATCGTAAAGTAAATCGACGTTTTGTATGATTTTTTCAAAATTTGCACCAAGTCGTAATCTCTCATAATCGTCCTTAAGATAATGATCTGCTGAAATTACAATTTGTGTTACATTATTTTTTAATAAAGTGTGACATAGCTTTTCATTTAAAAAAGATGCGTTTGTATTTATTTTAATTTCAAAAATATTTTCTTGTTTTGATAAAAATGACAACATCTCGTCTAGGTTTTTATGTAAAGTTGGTTCTCCTCTACTACCCATTGTAACAGCACCAACCTCTAAATTATTTAGTTCAATGACAATTTTTTTAAATAAATCTAAATTCATAACGCCCATAAAAGGTTTTTTTGTAAATGATTTATCTGTTTGAAAGCAAAATGGACATCTCAAATTACATGTAGAAACAGGCTCAATTAAAACATACGGTGGATGACCTAGATCAATTTTTTTACTTCCACATAAATAAAATTTATATCTAAATTTTAGATATTTAAAAATTTTAATTAAGTCATTTTTTTGGTTATTAATAAATATTTCTTCATGTTTATTAATTTTATAAATTAGTTTTTTATTTTTTAATAAATTTGAAATAATTTCATCACCATAAATATCAGGATTTTCTTTTTGATAATTTGAAATTTGTTCAATTCCATTAATTAACCTTGTCTCTATAGCATTTACGTTTACATCAATTGATATTGACTGTTTTGGATGATTGTCTTGTCCAAGGTTTTTTGAATTTAAGCTCATAATAGTAGTAAAGTAATCTGTTCAATTATATATATCATTTTTAAGTAAAAAAAGATTTTTTTTATCAAATTTTAGTATGGCCAACATTTATTTTTCCTGTTCAATCTCCGCCTTAAGTTCGTCATACTCTTTCATTTTTCTTTTCATAAAGTTAAGAGTGATTTTGGTTTTTGCCGAGACTCCTTTGGGAGTTAAAATGTATGCATAACGTAATTTATCGGGGTTTCTCTGAAAGTTTTTTATTTTTATCAAGCCTTTTTCCTTTAGGGCTTTAAGACAATAATTTAATTTTCCCAGGCTGAAACCTAACTCCAAAGCAAGTTCTCTTTGAGAACTATTTGGCTTTGACTTTATTTTTCTCAAAACGTTAAATTGATCTGAATTATCTCTCATTTGTTCAAAAATTGAACATTTTTACCGTTCAATGATTGAACAGTCAAGCAAATTAATATACAGTTAGTCAATTATTAATAAACTTTATTACTTTTTTTTAATTATTAAAATATATTGTACGATCAATAATTTTAAAGAATGTTTTGAGTTAAAGATATTTATAAATAAATTTACGCTTAAGAAAATTTAATAAAAAAAATGAAAAAAAGAACAAAAATTTCTATTATCGGAGGCGCGGGTCATATTGGTCTTCCATTAGCAGTCAAATTAGCAGAAAAAAATTTCCTGGTTAACATAATCGATAAAAATATGAATAACTTGGTAGAGATTAAAAAGAAGAAACCCCCTTTTAAAGAAAAAGATTTGAAAAAAAGATTATCAAAAGTCTTAGATCAAAACAGATTAATATTTTCGAATAAACTTAAAACAATTAATAATTCGAAATTTGTTATAATTTGTGTGGGTACGCCAATTTCTAAAAAACTAATTCCTGAACTTAAATCTTTTTTTAGTCTCATAAAAGATATTAAAAAATATATAAAACAAGATAGTAACATAATAATAAGAAGTTCTGTTTTACCTGGAACATGTGAAAAAATTTATAAATTAATTAAATCAAATTGCAGAAATCTTTCATATTGTCCCGAAAGAATAATTGAAGGTTTTTCTTTAGAAGAGTTGCCTGTAATTCCCCAGATAGTTTCTGCTTCAAACAAAGCAACACTTTCTGAAAATAAAAGACTTTTTAAAAAGATAACCAATCACGTAATTGTTTGCAATTTTAGAGAAGCTGAATTATCAAAAATATTTTCAAATATGTATAGATATATAAATTTTGCAATTCCTAATGAAATGCATTTAATGTCAAAAAAATTGAATGTTGATTTTAATAGAGTGAGAAAAATTATGAAATTCAATTATCCAAGAAACAAGGGTCTTGCTAAGGCTGGTTTAGTAGGGGGTCCTTGTCTAATGAAAGACTCAATGCAAATGAGTTATCTTTTTAAAAAAAAATCTAGTCTTGTGAATGCAGCATATCAAACAAACGAAAAATTACCTGAAATGATTGTGAATGATTTGAAAACAAAAAATAAGAATAAAAAAATTGGTATACTTGGATTAACTTTTAAGCCAAATAGTGATGATGTAAGAGGGTCGTTATCATTAAAATTATTAAAAGTTTTGAAAAGAAAAGGTTTTAAATGTTTGTATTCAGACCCTTATTACAAATTGAGTAAAGGCATCAGTACAAAAAAACTTATTGAGAAATCTGACGTAGTAATAATTGCTACCAACCATGGTTGTTACAAAAACTTAAAAATAAAAAGAAATAAAACGATAATAGATTTATCGGGTCATTTAAAATAATTTATGTGTGGTTTTTTTGGATCATTTTCACCAGAGGGGAAAATAGATAATAACGTAAAAAATAAAATTTCGTTAGTACATAGAGGTCCTGATAGCCATAAAATATTTTGTGATCAGTACTTTGATGGTGACTTTTTTAGACTAGATATAATTGGTGGTAAGGCTGCAAATCAACCGATGATGTCTTATGACAAAAATTTAGTTATGTTTTTCAATGGTGAAATTTATAATTATTTAGAATTAGCGAAAGAATACCAAATATCATACCAGAATGGCGACTCCAGAGTTGCTATTGAGTTATTTGCGAAAAAAGGAGTTCAAATAGTCAAAAAATTTAATGGGATGTTTTCAATAGCTCTTTATAATAAGAGGGAAAAAACACTTTACTTAGTAAGAGATAGATTGGGCACTAAACCCCTTTATTATACTAAAAAAAATAACATAATTTATTTTGCATCAGAGATAAAAGCTTTACCAATTGTAAAGAATGTTAATTATGATGTAGTAGAAAATTATTTAAATTTAGGTGACTACCCAGTCATAAAAACATTTTTTAAAAATATTTATAATGTTCCACCTTCTAACATAATTCGAGTCCAGAAAAAGAGTTTTGATAAGTTGAAGTATTTTGATTTAAAAGATGAAGTTTCAAAGCATAAAAGTAAATTCAGCCAGGAAAAATTCGAATACTTATTAAAAAATGCGATTATGATTAGACAAAGGTCAGATAAGAAAATTAATTTTCATTTAAGCGGCGGAATTGATAGTACTGCGCTTTTAATTTATACAAAAGATAATTGGTCTTCAAAATATAATTTGAATACCTCTTCATTTTCATACTCAGGTTACAAAGAGGATGAATATAAATTTATCTCAAGGATCTCGAAAACAATAGGAGTAGAAAATCAAAAAATAACTCTCTACCCTGACGAAGTTCCTGAATTGGCCAAAAAACTTCAGTACTATCAAGATGAACCATATGGGGGTTTGGCTTCTGTTGCAGAATATAAACTCAATATAGAGGAGAGAAAAAAAGGAAAGATAGTTTCATTTGAAGGTATGGGTGGAGATGAGATTTTAGGTGGATACAACTCTCACTCTTTACTTGCGCTCAATGAAATGATAAAAAAAAATAAATCAACTAATATCATAAAAAATCTAAAATCATATTTAGGAATTATTAATAATAAAGATAGGTTAAACAAAACAAAGAAGCTATTGATGGCAGGTTTTTATGCAAATACAGATTTATCTGATTTTAGAAAATCTAATAAATTTGAAAACACTGATTTAAAGATTAATTGGTTTAAAAAAATAATGTTTCACGATTTGATTAAATCTAAAATACCTAGAACATTAAGATTTAGAGACAGAATTAGCTCAGCTTGCTCGAGAGAGTTGAGGTTCCCATTTTTAGACCATAATTTTTTAACTTACGCTTTATCATCTCCAATTGAATATAAATTTAATTTTGGTTTGCCAAAATATCCATTAAGAGAAATTGTTAAAAGATATTTTAAGGAAGACTTTAAATTTAATAAAAGAAGTGTTAGTTCGCCTCAAACAAACTGGATACAGGGGCCTTTAAAGGATTGGACAATAGATAATTTAAATTCGTTAAAAGCAAAAAATTTGATTGATGTAAAATACATTGTTCATGGGGAAAAAATGATTGATAATAAAATTAATAACTCATTTTTTATATGGCAATTAATAAATCTTAACTTATTTTTTGAAAATACAACATTACAAAATAACTTGATAAATGATAAAAGGTAAAAAAGTAGTAGCAATAATTCCTGTCAGAAAAAACTCGAAAGGCATTAGAAACAAAAATTTAATCAAAATTGGTGGGTTTTCATTATTAGAAAGAACAATTTTAATTGCAAAAAAATCACATCTTATTGATGATGTTTGGGTAAGCACCGATTGTAGAAAAATGTTCAATATCTCAAAGAAACTAAGCGTAGATCTCGGTAAACTAAGATCAAGAAAACTGGCAACCTCTAGAGCACTTACTATTGACGTTATTAAGGACGTTATAAAGAAAAAAAAAATTATAAATTCTTATATTCTTTTATTACAAGTTTCTTCGCCAGCAAGAACTCTTAAAATGACAAACTCATTTCTTAAAAATTTTAATAAAAACAAGAAAGCTTTGTCCAGTGTTTCTCTTACAAAATTGCTCCATCCCCATCCAAATAAAGTTCAGGTTGTGAAAAAAAACTATATCAAATCTTACTTAAACAAAGAGTCAATGGTTCCAAGACAATTTCTGCCAGAAGTATACTTTTTAAATGGATTGTTCTATATTGCAGAGTCTAAATATATATTAAAAAAAAATTCCTTTTTTACTAAGAAAACTTCTCCTTTTTTCGTTGACCATAACAAAAGTCTAAATTTAGATTCAAAAGATGACACTATAATTCTAAAAAATAGAATTAAAAATAAGGATATAAATAAGAAGTTTTTAAGTTAAAAATGCAAAAAATCGAAACTAAAATATAAAATGAAGATAGCAATTATAGCAAGTAATAATGGATTGGGTCACATACGTAGATCTGTATTATTAGCTAATCGTTTAGTTGAAAAATTTAATGTAACTATTTTATGTTCCAGTGAGAAAGTCGCAAAATTTAGATTAAGTGAGTCCGTAAGAGTTAAAAACTTTGACATTAAATCTTACAAAATGAAAATACTTAGTAAAAGAAATAATGTACATAAATCTTTTAATTTGAAAGAGAAATTTGATCTTTACTTGAGCGACAATTACCCAGAAATAGCTCTTAAAAAAGAAAATAGTTTAATGCTCTCAAATTTTTTTTGGCATGATATCTTAAAGGTAAATACAATTTATTATAAAAATGTTGAAAGAAAAATTAAAAACAGACCCATAATTGCAAATTATCTTTTTGTATCTAAATACATTAAAAAAAATTTTAAAATTAAATCAGTTGGGTTTTATGGAAATTTTAGTAGTAAACCGTTTAACCCACGTAAAAATGGTATACTGATAAGTTTTGGAACTGCGGAAATGACTAATAAAAAAAATGTACTTAGATTCATCAATCAAATCAAAAATCAAAAAAGAAGAGATATTCCAGTTTTTTTAGAGCCAAGATTTTACAAAGCAGAGTTAAAAAAATATAATGTTTTCAAAGCTACTTATGACGAAAAAATGTATAATAGGATAGCTATAGCAATAATTAAACCTGGGTTAGGAACTATAACAGAATGTTTATCGAGAGGTATTGCAATATTTACTTACACCAGAGGATCGAATAAGGAATTTTTGTATAACGCCCGAACATTAGAAAAAAATCATTTAGGTATCAATTTTTTTTATCTAACTTCAGCTATTGAGTTCGCGTATTCAATGGTAAGGCAAAAAAAAATTTTAAAAGAGAAGTTTAATATAGCAAAAAAATTGAAATGGAATGGTGAATATGAGGTCATTGCCATTATTGAAGAACTCTTTAAAGATAAAATTTTAATACTACCAAAGAAATAATGAAAATATTTTTACCAACAAAAAAAAATTTAAAAGATATCAAAATATTTTTTAAACAAAAAAAATTATTTGATTTGGTTAAATTTTCTCAGCAAAAAAAACCTGGTGTTAATGACATGACTCAAAAAAATCTTTATAAACCAGAACTTAAAGATTTATATTTTTTATATAAAATAATAACTTTAAATAAAAGAATAACAGTTTTAGAGATCGGGTGTGGATGGTCTTCTTTAATTATAAGAAAGGCATTAGAAGAAAATAAAAAAAAATATTTAAACAAAATTAATAACTTGAGGAGACAAGACCATTTTAGATGTGTTTCATTAGATAATGAAAAAAAATGGATTTTAAACACAAAAAAATTACTAAAGGCGTATAAAATCAATTACAAACTAAAAGATTTTTTTTTCTCCAAATGTGAAATGACTGAAATAAAAGGTAAATATGCTACGCGTTTTAAAAAGTTTCCATTAATAAATCCAGATTTCATATATTTGGATGGTCCAGACCAATTTAATATAAAAGGAAAAATAAGAAATTTTACTATATCACACAAAGACATGATGCCAATGGTAAGTGATATACTTAGCATGGAGTACTTTTTAACTCCAGGAACAATTATATTGGTAGATGGCAGAACTGCGAATTCTCGTTTCTTGAAAGATAATCTTAGAAGAAAATGGGTTTATAAACATTTAGAATATCTAGATTTAAATATTTTATACTTAAATGAAAAACCATTAGGAAAATATAATAAAAGACAATTAAAATTTTATAATTTTATATAAAATTAATTAAGTTAATATTTTTAAATACTATGATAATTCACAAATTTTTAATATAATTATTAAATGGGAAAAAAAATCACAGTGATTGCAGAATTGTGTCAAAATCACAGAGGTGATATTCAAATAGTTGAGGAAATGGTCCATGCAGCATCAGAAGCTGGAGCAGATATCGCAAAAATACAGTCCATTGACTCAAACGATCTTACTCATAGAAAAAAATTTGATGAAGGATTAATACTCGATGGTGAAGTTAAAGTAATAAAAAGACCCTTTAAAGATGAATACGAAAGATTAAAACTTTTAGATCTAAGTATGGATCATCATATTAGATTTATAGAAGTTTGTAAAAAATATAATATTATTCCTATGACCACAATTTTTAATTTAGGTAAAATAAATTATGTAAAAGACGCTAAATTTAACGCAGTAAAATTAGCAAGCTATGATTGTGGTTCGCATTCTTTAATCAAAGAAATATTAAAAAAAAAATTTGATAAAATAGTAATATCTTCGGGTGCTTCGTATGATACTGAAATAGAAAAAACTTGCGAACTAATGAAAGGTCACCAAGATTTTTCTTTACTACATTGTGTAACTATCTACCCTACTCCCTTAGAAGATGCCCATTTAAATCGAATAAAATATTTGAAAACACTAACTGAAAATGTTGGCATTAGTGATCATTCTGATCCAGAAAAAACAGGCTATAAATTATGTGTTGGAGCCGTAAGTTTAGGTGCAACAATTATTGAAAAACACTTTACAATTTTAAAAAAAGATCAAACTAGAGATGGGCCTGTGTCTGTAAATCATAAACAACTTAAAGAATTAATTGAACTAGTTAATCTTAACAAAGAAGATCAAAATAAATATATTGAAAAAAATGTTCCTGAATACAAAAGTATGCTTGGAAAAGAAAAAAGGAGTTTATCTAAGACTGAAATGTTAAATAGAGATTATTATAGAGGTAGATTTGCAAGCAAAGATAACAAAGGAATTATTATAAATAACTGGGAAGAAACTAATTTAAATAGTTTAGTATAATCAAAATTTTTTTCAGTGCATAAATCAAGCCAATTGAGCTATTAGTACTGGTCAGCTAAATACGTTACCGTACTTACACATCCAGCCTATCAACGTGGTGGTCTACCACGGCTCTATGGGAAGAACTAGTTTTGAGGTGAGTTTCCCGCTTAG
>MDSV01076096.1_pt1 | contig 18068 bp, 25 predicted proteins | sample 810851 | NCBI WGS metagenome assembly MDSV01 (sample SAMN05326640, study PRJNA326480) | marine metagenome | isolation source: seawater | place: Atlantic Ocean: North East | collected 2012 | reverse complement strand
TCACGCAGTGTTCTTAGACATTATTTCTCAACTGAAAACGATGCAAAGAGGCGAAGAGGATTGGGACCTAGAAGCCCAAGCCCATCGCATCATGAACAATGCCTGGCATTATCCCGAGTTCTTCCCTCAACTTCGTTGACCCATCACTCCCACAAATGCAACCCATCGCAACCGCAATCATCACGCTTAAACCCGTGCGTTTCCTCACCGGCTACCTGCTGTTCCTGTCCCTTGGTTTCATCCTTCTGGGACAGTTCCTAGGCCACGTTGACGCCAACCGCTGCATCGAACGCCGCGGCCTGTCCTATGGCCAATGCAGAGCCCTCAACGGCTGACCTATCACTCCCACTACTGCTACCGATGGCAACACTCAAACGACTGACCAAGGTCGAGGCCGTCCACCTCTTTGCTGAGGAGTGGATGCAAATCCTCGAACACCAACCAAATTGGAAAGGCGACACGATCGCCAAACGTGAGGCGTTTAGCAACTTCGTCGACTCACTCAACAAAGATCATCTGATCTCTGACAACCAAGCCAACCGATGGAGTAACCCTTACTGATGGGACAGGATTACATCGGCTGGCGACAAGTCGAAGCCAACATCGAAGCATCAAAGGCTCAGGCACTAGCCGCAATAGCGGACCCCTCAAAAGTTGCCAACCTCACCGGCAATGCCCTGGCCATGTACAGGCATCAAAAACGTTTAAGGGACAACCTCAAACTGATGGGTTGTCTCTGATTTCTGAGGCCGCACCCATTGCCACCGGGTCGGCCCCTTTTTTTGTGCCCTCAACGTTTCTTCCGTTTCCACAATCACGCCCTTAATCAGGGCCAAAACTCAATGAATCTTCTACAAGCCGGTCGAATCATCGGTCTCGTGGTTCCCGCTGTTGCTCTTGCACTCAAAGCCCCAGGGGTATTTGCACAACAACATGGTAAACACGAGTCCTCACCTGATCCTGCTGCTACCTGTCATCCCGATAATGACTCTTTGCTTTTCGTTGCGACTCCTGAGGTCTACGAATTGGCAAATCAGTAGGAATGCTTAAATACCGCAACTAACCCGCCTAGCTGACCTAGATACCAGTGCTTCAAAAGCAGATCAACGAAACCTCTAGTCGGCTCGCAGCTTTGAATCGTCGGATTCTCTCTATTTATCGAGAGTCCATCACAACCCCAAACAGCGTCGATCTAGACGCGCTGTGTCATGAGCGTGACGCTATTCAGACCGAGCTTCAAACCCTTTTTTCCTGTATCACTCCCACCTCCGAAATCGATGGATCCAGACGAAACGGACAACGAATCTTATTCCGAAAACGCAACGTTTAAGGAACGGATGGTATGGTATGTCTCGCGCGACCAAGAAGACAAGGCCAAAGCCTTAGTTAAATTGCTTACTCAACTGGAATCGAACCTCGAATGGGAGATCTCGATCTTTGTTGAGGATCGTGACTAATGCCACGGAATCAACGAGAGGCTTCCCCTAATGTTCAGCAAGAACGATTCTCATTCTCACTTTTGGCACTGACTGAACTAGGCACTCTTTGTCTGGCAGTCAACCAGTTCAAGGTTGCAGCTGGCGCTAACCCTCCCCTTCAGCTTTTACAGGTTTTCTGTTTCGTAGCGGCCCATCCGGGCTGCCTGCAGCAAGAAATGCAAAAGGTGACAGGCATGAGCGAGTCAAGCTGCAGCCGAATGGTGAAGTGGCTTGGAACTACAAAGGCTGATGGGGCTCCTGGTCTTTGTCTCATCAAGATCGACACCAACCCTAAATATTGGAAGCAGAACGTCCTGACGTTGACACCCAAGGGCGAAATGCTGGCTGATCTCATCGTTAAACACCTGTAAATCTCGCAATCACATCAACATGCCTACCAGCACCAAAAGGCGGAAGGTATCAACAGATACTGTCACTCCCACTTCTGACATCGACGACATCAAAACGTTCGGTGAAGCTGCCCGATATACGTGGCGGTACAAGTGGAATGGCAAGCCATCAGAAAAAACATCCAAGATCAACATGGATCACTGGATGGCTGTCGCTGGCTACTCCACTCCCTTAATCAGGGCCAAAAAGGGCGCGTGGTGGACCCAGAAAAAAGAGGAGTTGAAAGACGATCACCCCGAGTGGTCTGAGTCAACACTCAACCGGGTACTCAGTGCAGGAACCACGATGGTCAACTTCTGCCGGGACCAAGGCCTGTGCGATGTAAAACCACCCAAATTTGAAAAGGGTGAGGAGGGAGAGCACCGCTACACCTACTTCAGCAAAGAAGAGGTGGAACATCTCGCGTTCGTGGCGGTTGACGTATTCGATCGACCGGACCTAGCCGATGCCCTCGTTTTCTCAGCTTACACAGGGGTCCGCCAAGGGGAACTCCTAAAGGTGAAGGTTTCCGATATTGATTGGATGATGCGATGCGTCTGGGTCGGCGGTAAAGCCCACCTCAGGACCAAAGGCAAGGACTGTCGAGCCATCCCGATCACAGACAGGGTTGAGGACCTCCTACGCAACCGCTGCGAGGACTCACACCCCAAGGCAACGCTGTTCGGTAGGGACTACACCAATAAAGACCAGTTGTATGGACTCTTCAAAAAGGTCCGCAAGCAAGCGGGCTTTAACGAGGACTACGTGTGGCACAGCCTGCGGCACAGCTTCGCTACGTGGCTCGGTGAGGTGACACACCCGAGACAGATCATGGAGCTGATGGGACACAAACAAATCGAGACAACCCTGCGGTATTGCAAGCCATCCGATGACGCTATGCGTCAAGCGATGAACAAGCTTTGACAATGATGCACCAGGGGAGACTTGAACTCCCACACCCGAAGGCACATGTACCTGAAACATGCGCGTCTACCAATTCCGCCACTGGTGCGTGACGGGATGAACCATACATCACGGGCGCTGGGGTTGACAGCTGACATTGCCCCGTTAGAACGGGCTATCCGTCGAACTACGCGGATCTACCACCCCAGCCAAGGGGGCCTTTAAGCCCTGCCCGGTCATGTTGATGACCGCTTTCACCATCATGAAACCCTGTGAAGACCAGGGAACCTGTTCGTTTCATTACATTCAGGTTCTAACTAGCCTCACCTGTCATCAATGCAAGCGACCGGGTCACAAGCCCGGTTTTTCAATAGGGGGCTTCACTCCCGCTTCTGCAAGTGAGTAATGACAGAATCTAATGAGTATTTGACTCAGGAAGAAATAGACAAATTGTCTCCTGAAGATTATTCCTTTTATCTCGCACATGGTCGGTTGCCTTACATCGCTGATCAAGAAATAGAAGAGTTGTTTTTTAGGGAATCAGACAAGTTTTACGACGTTTAGTTCATTAACTCGCGCAACCACCCCTCGAAATAAATGACCGAAACACAAGTTGATCCGTATTCACGTCAGCTTCACCTTGAAACAGTCGAACAAAAAGAGGAGGCCCTTGCCCGTCTCAACTCGAGAACGACGAGAGCCGAACAACGCAGTTATGCCTCGTCAGCCGTGTGGGGTAAGCACGCCCTCAACGGGCATTTATCCGCGTGCGCCAACGTGGTAGCTGAACGACTAGCCCAGATTGGTAACGGGCGGGCAGGCAAGCATTACGCGGCTGTCCGGTCATGTGTCGGGGAATGCGAACCAGAGGTTCTTGCCCTACTGGCGATGAAGACCTGCCTCGATGTGCTGGGTAAAGAATCGCGGCCGACCTACATCGTGCTTTGCACTCGTGTGGGTCATTCGGTCCAGTCCGAACTCCGGCTGCGCTTCTACCAGAAAGAGGACCCGAAACTGTTCCACAACATTGAGGGCAGGTTTCATGCCTCTACAGGCAGCCGTCAAAAGCTGACGGTCTTCCGTAAAGGCTTCAACGACAAGGGCATCCCCTGGGATACGTGGTCAACTACCACACTCCACGAGGTGGGTGCCTGGCTGATTGAGTGCATCCAAAGGGCACGGGGTTGGTTCTCCACCCAGACAGCCCAGGAGAGCAAGCGGAGACGCGCCACAATCGTCCGATTCTCCGATGAGTTCCTTGACCTCAAGGATCAAATTATGGAGCGGGCTAGGGAGCTTGCTAGCTGCCTCTGGCCAATGGTTCATGAGCCTGTCGATTGGACAAATGAGTCCATTGGTGGATACCTAACAGGCGTTGAACGCGGCTACAGACTTGTGCGCGGGGGTTGCACATTACCGCAGGGGGAACTGCCCCTGGAGATGGTCAATCGTCTTCAGAAGACTGCCTACAAGCTGGACAGGCGTGTGTACGAGGTGCAGGAGCATTGCTTCCGCAACATGATCTCGATCGGAAAATTTAAAAGACAAGAACGGAAAGAGATTTCAAACCCTCTGACCGAGTCATCGTCCGAAGAGGAGATCAGGGCCTACAAACGTCAACGTCGAGAGCTTGAGGACAGAAACGCACAGCTTGAGCGAGAGAACGTCAGGACAACTGAGGTGATGTATATCGCCAAACGTTTCATTGATGAACCTCGAATCTGGCTTTGCGCAAATTACGATTATCGGGGAAGAATTTACTTCGTTCAACCAACACTTACACCGCAAGGATGTGACCCAGAAAAGGCACTGTATTACTTTGCTGATGAAGGACCCATTAACAGATTTTGGGTAGCCTTCCACGTTGCCACCTGCTATGGATGCGGGCTTGATAAAGCAACGCTAAGTGAACGGATTGAATGGACTGAATCCCATCCCGATCTCATCACCCAAATAGCCACTGACCCCATTGGCAATATGGACCTTTGGGCAAACGCTGATGAGCCTTGGTGCTTTCTTCAGAGTTGCTTTGAATGGTATGAATGTTGTCTTGCTTGCACCAAACCAACGTCAGGTTTGATGTGTGGGGTAGATGCCACCGCCTCCGGGCTTCAGCATCTCAGCTCTGCCACATTGGATCAGACAGCGGCCAGCCTTGTGAATGTTTGTAAGACAGATAAACCTGTCGATGCTTACGCGATCATTGCTGAAAAGGCAAAAGCACATGTACGACCTGAGGTTCGCGATTGGCTCAATCGCAAAATCACCAAAAGGCCAACTATGTGTTTGCCTTATGGGATTACTAGGCACACTGCCAGAGGACACATACGGGACGCATTGTTAGAACAAGGCAGGGATTTAAGTGAGAAAGGTTTACTCACCGAGATCACTACTGCCATCTACGAGCACGCAATCCCTGGTGTGTTTACTGGTCCTATCAAAGTGATGCACTGGATCAAACAGGTTGTCCGTCAAAAGATGAACAAGCCTGGAGCAGAGCATCTCCAATGGGTCACCCCTGCAGGTTTCATCGTCCGGCAGGACTTGCGGAAACCAATCACCCGCCGAGTCAACACCCACCTCATGGGCGTGGGTCGCATCACCGCCAGTGTCTACCTAGGCCCCGGTGAGGTTGATGTGAATCACCACTGCTCAGCTTCGTCGCCAAATTTGGTGCATAGCTGGGACTCTGCTCTCCTCATGTTCACGTTCTCCTGCTGGGGTAAACCCTGGACTTCCATCCACGATTGTGTGATGGCCAGGTCATGTGACATGGACGCCTTGTCTCGGGAGATTCGTCTGCACCACGCCGAGATGTATAAGGGCGAGCCCCTCAAAGAATGGGCAGAACAGATCGGGGTCGAAGTACCTGACGATCTGATGGTCGGAGATCTGGATGTTGATGAGGTGAACGACTCACCTTATTTCTTCTGTTAATTGAAATCTCGGACAGCACTCACCAAGGTTCAGTGGCAACCCGGTCCGCCTAAAAAAACTAGACAGGGGCAGGGCCGGCACTCACTGAAAAACCACGGACGCAAAAAAACACGCGGCCAAGGCCGCTAATTTCTCATGCCTAATCGCTACACGTTCAACACCACTCTCGAAGGCTTCATCAACGTCGGTGAGCCTTCAGGCAAGTACAACAACATGTGCTTCGCCTTCATAATTCCCTCAGATGTTCTTGAACAAGTTGAGCAAGACTATGAAGGTTTGATGGACTGGGCTAAAAGCAAAGTCCCAAACCCGAATCGAGTTTCTATCAACGCCCGTAAATGGGGTGAAGATGGTCTGGTTAAGTACAGCTTTGGTGGTGACACCAGTCGCCCTGATCTGGTTTTTGTAGACACTGACGGTCAAATCCTTGATACCGCAACGCGCAAGTCGATTCGCAAAGGCACCAAAGTGCGCCTCATCTGCGACCAAAAGCCGTACACCAAACCTTCTGTTGGAACGACTATTAAGGTTTTGGGCGTTCAAGTTATTGAACTTGTCGCCGGAGCCGTAAGCGACTCTGGTGAAATGACTACTGATGACATCGTTTCGATGTTCTCAGAAGATCCTGTTGATGGCTACAAAGCTGCATCGCCATCACCTAAGGCTGCTGTTGGCGCAAAAGCTGAGGATTACGAGGACTTCTGATGCGCTTCCGCTCCAAATTTGAGGAGCAGGTAGCAAAGTCATTCGATAAACAGGGCCATACATATTTGTATGAGCCCTCTAAAATTACTTACGAGTTATCCTGCTCATATACGCCTGACTTTTGTCTTCCTAACGGTATTTATCTAGAGACCAAAGGTTTCTTAAAGCCGTCAGATCGACGGAAGCATATAGCGATTAAGGACCAACATCCAGACCTTGATATTCGATTCGTGTTTATGAGAGATAACAAGCTCTCTAAAAACTCCAAGCACACTTATGTGAGCTGGGCAGAAAAGCACGGGTTTCAAGCATGTGTCTGGCCCAACATCCCACCCGACTGGTTTGATGACTGATCCTTTCAAGGACTATGTCCGACGTGCCACCAAATCTTTGGTGAATCACTTTCTTGATATGGGTGTTCCAACAGACGACATTCTTCCAGCGATGGATGATGAACTTGACTTCTTTGAGACTGTTGTCTTTGACACGCTGAGTAATGAGGGATGAGGAGTCTTATCCCGTTGAGTCACACATCGCCTGTCCAGATTGTGGCTCTAGCGATGCCTTGACTATCTACAGCGATGGTCATTCGTTCTGTTACTCCTGCGAAAAATTGACACCCGCTGATGATTCCCGCGTACCCACCAACGCGGGTTTTTCCTACACAGGAGAGCATCTAGCGATTCGATCTCGCAAGATCTCTCTCGATACCTGCAAAAAGTTCAATGTGCGTGTGGCTGAAGGGCCACGATTACGCTTCCCTTACACCGCTGAGTCCGGCCAAGTGGTCGGCTACAAAGAGCGTGATAAGGAAAAGAACTTCCGCTGGGTTGGCAAGAACGCTGAGAAACGGCTGTTCGGCCAGAACCTCTTTGGAGGTCAAAAGAAAACTCTCGTAATTTGCGAGGGCGAAATGGACGCGCTTTCCATCTGGGAAGCCAGGCCCAAGTGGCCAGTGGTGTCCATCTTTAGTGGGGCTGCCGGTGCCTACAAGGATCTTCAAAACAACCTGAAGTTCTGTCTTGAGGCAGATCAGATAATTCTGATGTATGACCAAGACGATGCCGGACAGCAGGCAGCAATCAAATGCGCCTCTCTCTTTCCACCTGACAAATGTCTGATCGCCCACCTCGCTGGGTATAAGGACGCTAGTGAAGCCCTTCAAGCCGGTGATGCTGAGGCTATCCGTCAGGCGATATGGAATGCGGCCCCATATACGCCGAAACAAATTATTGATGGACGAGACCTCTTTGATGCTTTACGTGCGCCAACGGTTGGCAGGGATGCTGATTGGTTTGTCGATGATCTCAATACCGTTACTGGTGGTCTTCGATTCTCGGAGCTTGTTCTTCTCACGGCCCCAACCGGTGGAGGCAAGAGCACCTTTTGTGGTGAACAGTGTCAGTCCCTTGTTCAGCAAGGGTTCAACGTTGGCTACATCGCTCTCGAAGAAAGCGTAAAGCGGACTGGTCTACGGCTCATGACCGTGGAGGCGAACAAGCCTCTTCACCTCGATAACTCCATTGATGAGGATCTCTTTAGAGATGCCTTTGATAAGAGTGTCGGATCAGGACGTGTGTTCCTGAGAGACGGCTTTGGTAGTTGTGACCCCGATGCAATCATCGCGGACATGAGATACCTAGTCAAAGCGAAAAATGTTCAGTGGATCATTCTTGATCACTTGTCGATTCTGCTGTCGGGCAACGCAGCACACGACGAGCGACGTCTTCTAGACGAGTCAATGACCCGTTTAAGAGCCTTTACGGAAGAGACCCGTATTGGATTGATTTTAATTAGCCATCTCAGGAGGACTACTGGTGACAAAGGTCACGAGGATGGTGCGATGGACATCTCGCTTTCCCATCTACGCGGCTCGCACAGCGTGGCGCAACTGTCTGACATTGTTGTCAGCCTGCAGAGAAATGTATCGGCAGGAGAAAATATGGCAAAGCTTAAAGTTCTCAAGAACAGGTTTAATGGTTCGACTGGCTCATCGGGTCAGCTCTCGTATAACGCTGAGACCGGACGAATGGTTTCAGTCAAAGGGCAAGAAAGCGATCAAGAATATGAATTTGGGATCGTTTAAGCCCAATCACATGGTTCTTGTTCTTGATTACAACAAACATCAGCACCTAAAACTTGCTGTTGATGAAGCCTTGTGGGGGACTGAAGGTCGCCACCTGATCAGCGTGTTGTTTCACCAAAACCACAACGCAATCCTGGTGTCCTACAAGATCAAAACGTTTCCGACACTAATGATCTTTAACTCAAAGATCGAGGAGGTTACACGTATCTGCGATGAAGACCTTCTTACTGTCCCGTTCTTCCGTAAAGCCCTTGAGATTATGAGTCATGAGGTTACTGTTTGACATTGAAACAGATGGCCTCTTGCGTCAAATGTCTGTGATCCACTGCCTTGTGGTGATGGACATGGACATTGGAGCTATCTACAGATTTGACGATACGGGCCGTGAGTCACCCATTCATGAAGGTCTGACCTTTCTGATGGAAGCTGATGAGCTATGGGGACACAACCTGTGGGGCTTTGACATCCCCGCAATCCAATCGATCGTTCCGTACTTCCACCCACGGTGCAAGGTCTATGACACCTTGATCCTGTCGCGCTTGTTTTTTAATGACATGCTCGATCGGGACCTGCGGGCTCGTCCGGCAAACATGCCAGGCAACCTGTACGGACGCCACAGTCTTGAGAGCTGGGGCTATCGCCTCGGTGTCTTTAAGTCTGAGTTCGGCAAACAGCTAGACGGTGATTGGTCTACCTACACCCCGGAGATGTTGGAGTATTGCGTTGCTGACGTAAAAGCCAACCTCCCCCTGGTCGAGCTGTTCGTGCCCAAGATCGAGAAGTACCAGCAGTCGATTGATCTGGAGCACGCTTGCGCCAAGATCATGACCTGGCAGGAGATGGAAGGGTTTCCCTTTCACATCAAAAAAGCACAACAACTGGAGAGCAAGCTTCGTGTGGAGCTGGAAACGCTTTCCGACGAGATGCGCTCAACCTTTGCTTTTGTCAAAGGAAACGAGTTCACACCTGCCAGAGATAACAAGACACGGGGCTATGTAGCGGGAGCTTCGATGACGCGGATCAAGGACTTTAGTCCGACCAGCCGTGATCACATTGCTTTCGCATTCAAAGAGTTTCGTGGCTGGGAGCCTACCGAGTTCACCGATTCGGGTCGTCCCAAGATCGACGAAAAGGTGCTGAAAGAGATCGGCACAGACGAGGCACTTAAGTTCGCACGTCTGCTGGAACTGCAGAAGGCCCTTGGCCAGCTCAGTGAAGGTAGGAATGCGTGGCTAAAGCTTGTCGAGTCTGATAACCGTATCCATCATTCTTGCTTCTTAAATACAGTCACGGGGCGTAATTGTCATGTTCGACCAAATCTTGCTCAGGTTAATTCTGAGCATGAATACCGTGAACTTTTCCATCCAGGTGAAGGAAGAGTACAGCTCGGCAGTGATGCCGCAGGGTTGGAATTACGCTGCCTTGCCCACTACATCGCAGGCTTCGGGAACACGGATTTTGGCAAAGAAGTCGTCGAAGGTGACATTCACCAAAAGATGGCGGATATATCCCAAGTCCCAAGAAAGATCCAAAAAAGTATTACTTATGCGATGATGTATGGGAGCGGCTCAACCAAGTTAGGCTTAGTTGCAGGCGCTAGTAAGAAAGATGCTGCCAAGCGTGGGGCAGAATTAAAAGAAAAACTGCTGACAGGTATTGATGGCTTTAAGGAGCTAGTCACTGCTGTTCAAGCAAAAGCTGAGTCTGGTTATTTGCGGGGGATTGATGGTCGTCCCCTCAAGGTTAGGAAGGCTCACGCAGCACTTAATACGCTGCTTCAGGGGTGTGGATCCTCGATCACAAAAGCTTGGGTTGTCCGTGCTAACGAACTTCTCAAGGAAGCAAAGATCGACTATTGGCCAATGGCCTTTGTCCACGATGAGATGCAACTAAGCGTCCACCCCGACCACGTTGAGATGGCGTCAGATCTAATAAAAATGGCAATGAAAGATGTTGAGCATACCTTTCTATTTAGGGTTCCTCTCGACTGCGACGTCCAAACAGGAACCAACTGGGCCGACACCCACTAAGCAGTGTCGAAAGTGTGGCTACACATTGCCACTCGATGAGTTCCCACTTTTCTCCCAGAAAGGCACCACAGGCAGACGCAATACCTGTCGGATGTGCGGCAATGAAATGCAGAACATTCGGCGGAAACTCAAGCGAGACAATCCAGCACCACCTCCTGGACCTTGCCCCGTCTGCGGTAAACACACCACCCACTGGGTCTTAGATCACTGTCATTTCACCAAACAGTTCCGGGGTTACATCTGCAATGACTGCAACCTTGCACTGGGAAAGTTTGATGACAACCCTCATACGGTCTATAGCGCCTGGCGGTATTTAACCCGCACCACCAATGATTCTTTTGGTTGACGGTGATCCCATCGTCTACAAAGCAGCCGCTGCTGCAGAGGAGGAGCTGGACTTTGATCCAGAACTCACAATCATCACAGGCAATTTCACCACTGGAAAACGTGTTGTTACTCAAGCCATTAACGATCTTCTTACTCGGTTCGACACGGGTAAGTGCGTCCTTTACTTCACTAGCACGACAAATTTCCGTAAGGAGGTTTGTGAGACGTATAAGGGCAACCGCACTAAGAGAAAACCTTGCGGCTACAAAAAACTCAAGCGGTGGGCAATGGAAACGTGGAAGTCGGAGCAGGTCGAAGGGCTTGAGGCAGATGATCTTCTCGGGATTGCGGCTACCTCTGGCAAATACAAAAGGTTTGTTCTTTGTTCCCCTGATAAGGACCTGGAGCAATTTCCCTGCCGTATTTGGAATGGCAAACAGGAGTTCACGCAGACTCCAGAAGCCGCTGAACTAAAGCGGTGGATGCAAAGTTTGACCGGCGACTCAACTGATGGCTACAAAGGCGTTCCGCAATGTGGACCTAAAAAAGCCGAGGCAATCCTCAAAAAGGTCAAAGACGGCAAGTATTACGAGGCTGTTCTTAAGACTTATTTAGAGGCTGGTCTTACGGAAAAGGATGCGATCACCAATATCCGGCTAGCGACCATTCTTTCCTCAGATGACTGGGATGCCGACAAATGCAAACCTATTCTCTTCACTCCGTAAATGCTTATTGCTTTTACGCTTTTATTCTTTTTGCTGCCATCATCATTATTGATCCAAATGTAGTTGAGTATGCTTTCTTGCGTCTCAAATTGCTGCGGATCAATACTGCTCTTTTTTGCATGAAGATGCGATTCAAATTGTTCTTTTTATTGCACCGTTTCAAATGAGTAAACAGAACCCTGATCATTACAAGACCGCCTTGGTCGAGGTCTGGGACTACATCCACGAAAATGATCTTTGCTATTTCAAAGGTAACATTCTCAAATATGTTATTCGAGCTGGCCGAAAGTCTGGTGAGACTGAGCTTGACGACCTGCTGAAAGCAAAAACTTATCTCGAAAAACTAATCGCTCTCAAATCCAATGTCACACCTGCAAAACGCGATCGAGTTCAGGAAATGTATGACGCAGCCTGTGGGGATGCCCTCAGTTGCGATTCTAGCTTTGCAAACCCGTTTGATCGCTGAGGAAACAGAAGAGCTATGCGAAGCAACTCGGATTCTGGCGTTCACTTTGACGAACAAAAGAGCCAGGGAGGATGCTCTGAAAGAGCTGGCAGATGTGGCGTATGTGGCCTATCAACTTGCAGCAGCTTGCGGATGGGACCTGGACGAAGCTCTGAACAGAGTCCACGCCAGCAACATGAGCAAGCTTGAAAACGGTGCTCCTGTGAAAGACGAACAGGGCAAGGTTTTGAAAGGCAAAAACTACAAACCACCTACCCTCATTGACTTGGTATGAGAACCGTATCGCTTGTCCACCGCACCCATGAAGCAGAAGATCTAATCGTCTATATGGCGAGGGTGTCTAACCCTGCTTCCCAAAAATGGAATCAAAATGGGGAAAAACTTCTAAAGTATTTGATCCGCCACAAGCACTGGTCGCCCTTTGAGATGGCGTCTATGTGTGTGGAAATTGAAACTACTCGTGCAATTTCTGCTCAACTTCTAAGGCACAGAAGCTTTTCATTTCAGGAATTTAGCCAGCGATATGCTGCTGTTACTGAAAGTCCCAAGCTTCCACATTATCGCAGGCAAGACACAAAAAACCGTCAGAACTCTATCGATGATCTTGATGAGCATCTGCTTCAAGATTTAGAGATTAAGACACAAGTCTGCTTTAACACCTGCATCGAGTTGTATGACCAGATGCTTGGACTAGGTGTTGCCAAAGAGACGGCAAGAGAGGTGCTTCCACTCGCCTCCCCTACCCGTCTGTATATGCACGGCACTTTGCGGTCTTGGGTTCACTACATCGAAGTGAGAGCTACTCCAGAGACGCAACTGGAGCACCGACAGATTGCAGAACAAATAAAAGAAATAATGTATGAACAATTCCCAACAATCTCCGCCGCCGCCTTCGATTGAGACGACGGACGATGGCTGTGTAGAAATTACAGTCGGACATTTGAAAGGATGGGTTTCGTCCTTTCACCTAATCGATCAAAAGTTAAATCAATTAAACGCTGTTTGGTTTCATGAGCACGAGCAACTTTCCTGAAAAAGCTCCTTCCGCTAATCCTGTCTTTTACCGTACCTACAGCCGTCGCGTTGACGGTGGGAAAGAGCATTGGGATGATGTTGTTGAACGTTGTGTAACCGGCCTAAGCAAGGTCGGTAAGTTCACAACCGAGGAGGAGACCCTGGTACGAGACCAGATGCAAGACCTTCATGCCCTACCCTCCGGCCGTTGGCTGTGGGTCGGTGGTACTGAATGGATTGAACAACAGAAAAACTTCTCCGGTGCCTACAACTGCACCTCAACTGATACCTACGACATCCACGCATTCCCTCTTCAGATGGAATTGCTGATGATGGGTTCTGGTACGGGTGCCATCCTGGAACCGCGCTGTATTGATCAGCTTCCAGAAATCAGTTATAAGTACGATCTCGAAGTTCTAGAGAACATCGGAGAGGCAAAACTATACCGTGAAGAGCGCACTCGGCTGCACATTACTGAGAAGGATCGCGCAACTATTTATGTTGGCGACAGCCGGGAAGGTTGGGTCAACGCTTTCTTGTTCCTTCTGAAACTCGCAACTGAGTCGGATTGGGGCGTTGAATATGTCACTATTGATCTGAGCAACGTCCGTCCACGCGACACCCCTATCAAAGGTTTCGGTGGTGTAGCAAATCCCGTCAAACTCGCCCACTTCTATCGTCGCGCTGGAGAAGTTCTCCGTAAGGCATACGGGCGTAAACTTACCTCTGTTGAATGCTGTCTACTGCTAGATGAATCTTCTCTTGCAGTTGTGGCTGGCAACGTTCGTCGAAGCGCTGGAATGCGGCAATTCGATAGCGAAGACCAGCTCGCAGCGGTAGCAAAGGACAACCTCTGGCAACAGGGCGAAGACGGTAAGTGGCGTATTGACCCCGAGCGTGATGCGCTACGGATGGCCAACCACACCCGCGTCTACCACCACAAACCGACCTTTGATGAAGTCAAGGATGCGGTGACTAAGCAGTTCTACAGCGGCGAAGGCGCGATTCAATACGCCCCTGAGGCTATTGCCCGCTCTAACCGTGACCTGCTGGACACTGATGAAAAACGGGATGAGTTCTTGTCTCGCTATGAGCAGTCCCCCGATGAGGGACGTGTCTACCTGGACCGCCTTGAGCGGGGACAGGACGATCGGGAACTCGAACATCGGATGGGTCGCTATGGCCTAAACCCTTGTGGCGAGATCCTTGGTAAGGACTTCCACTGCAACCTGTCTGAGGTTCATCTCAACACGATCGACCCCACAGACGACAAAGCTCAAGACGATGCTTTCCGAGCCGCTGGCCTAGCTGCTGCAGCTCTGTTGCATCATGAGTTTGCTGTCGAGCGCTATCGCTACAGCCGTTCTGTAGACCCGATTGTTGGCGTCAGCTTCACCGGTCTGTTCGACTTCTTTGTTCTGCGCTTTGGCTATGAATGGCTGGAGTGGTGGAAAGCAGGTCGTCCAGACACTGTCGTTGGCAACATTTATGTCCGTGCTGAGGCTGAGTATCTGAGCCGTTGGCGGGGTGTTGTTGAGGAAACCGTGGCGGAATACTGCAAGAAACACGGTCTCCGTTGTCCCAACCGGACGACAACTGTCCAGCCCGCTGGTACTAAGAGCCTCCTCACTGGAGCCGCCCCCGGCTGGCATCCCCCGAAGGCTGCCCGATTCATTCGTCGCATCACCTTCGCTAAAAACGATCCGGTGGCATTGGCCTGTGAGGCTTATGGCTACAAGATCATTCCCTCCCAATCTGATCGGGACGAAACCGGCGCTTTGCTGGATGACCCCCGTGACCTCCGTTGTACTGAGTGGCTCGTAGAGATTCCTAGTGAAACTCCGTGGGCTGACCTGCCTGGCTGCGATTCAATCGACATCAACGCCTTCAGTATTGAAGCTCAGTACAAGTTCTATATGCAGGTTCAAACCTTCTACACCACTCACAACACTTCAGCAACGCTGGAGTTCCGTGAGAATGAGATTGAAGACTTGTCTAAACTGATCCATCAATCGATCGAAAAGGACGAGGGCTACATCTCTGCAGCTTTGCTCGCACGTTTTGATGCAAACGAAACGTTCCCGCGCCTGCCCTTTGAACCGATTACTAAGAAGGAATATCTGGACCTCCAAACTGGTGTCCTGTCTCGCCGTATCACCAACGACTTTGGTCTTGCTATGCAATCGTTTGCACCCATCAAGGACGAAGCTCAAGGCCCTGCGGCGTGTGATTCCGACAAATGTCTCTTCGCTGAAAAATCACCTACGTGATCGATACCAAAGACCTTGGCCTGGAGTCCCTTTCATCGGGGACTCTTCGGGGCCTTGTAGCTGAACTAGATGCACTCTTTCCAGAGGTTTATCCTGATTATTTAATCGAACCTCGTGAACTTGCTTACAAAGCAGGTCAATTATCAATAGTTCGGCTGCTCAAAGCAAAACTCAACAATGATTAGCTATGTGTAGCGGCGGCAGCAAAAAACGAAAGAGAAAAGCTAAAAAACAACGGAGAAAAGAGAAAAAGCGCCAGAAGAGGTACGAAAAGCAGCAAAGGCAGCAATTCGATCGGCAGATCGAGGTCCAACGGGAAGCAACTGATCGTGCTGAGGCGCAGCAAGCAGAACAGTTTGCTATTGCTCAACAAACACAACAGGAAGAAGTACAGCGTCAGCAAACAAACTTCGAGACGCAACTTGCTGCTCAAGCTGAGGCTCAAGAGAAACAACTTGCTCTCATTCGTGAACAACAGGCAATCGCCCTTGAAGCTCAACGGGAAGCTGCAAGAGAAGCCGCTTTGGAAGCTGAGAAGGCTGCTAATCGTGCTCGTAGTTTTGATGCTGCTACTGAGTCTGGAGTCGTTCGGAAGAGCAAGCAAAAGAAAAAGACCAAGAAAGCTAAACGAAGGGGCACAAGTGCTCTCATTAATCCACTGACAGCCGGCGCCAATCCAACCTTGGGTATTCAAGGTGGAACGGCTGCTAGTGGGCTAACTATTGCTCAATTTAAGAAGAAATAATGCACGAAACAGTATCAGCTAAATACGCCCGGCTGTCTGCCAGTAGAACTAACTTCCTAGATGCTGCTAGGGAATGTGCAAAGCTCAGTGTCCCCTACCTCATGCCGCCTAGCGGTCATGCGAGTGGAGACCGTCTTCATGTTCCCTGGCAAAGCCAAGGATCTCGTGGCGTTAACACGATGGCAGCGAAGCTCATGTTGAGCCTTTTCCCTGTCAACGCTAAATTTTTCAAACTACAGATCCAAGATGGGGTTTTATCTCAAGACCCCGACATCGATGCACAAGCTCGCTCAGAGATTGATCTGGTCTTGTCCAAAATGGAGCGAGTTGTAATGCAAGACGTGGCTGATAAGGCCGACCGCGTCATGCTGCATCAGGCAATGAAACACCTTGTGGTGGCCGGCAACGTGCTGGTCTTCATGGGTAAGAAAGGTCTTAAGATCTATCCCCTCGACCGTTATGTGGTCAATCGGGATGGAGACGGACAGGTAACTGAAATCATCACCGTAGAGGCTATTGACGCCCAGTTCCTGCCGGAGAAGTATCGCACCAATCGTCCTGGTATGCAGCCAGGTAACCACGTTGGTGAACAGGGTGGAGGTGACATCCCTGCTGATCTGAAACTTGATTCCAATGGCAACGACGTTGCTGTCTATACCTGTGTCAAGCTGGTAGAAGGCACTTGGCGTTGGTATCAGGAAGTTGACGGTGAGATCATCGAAGGTTCTGAATCTTCTGCACCTAAAAACGCATCGCCTTATCTCGCTTTGAGATTTAATGTGGTCGATGGCGAAGATTACGGAAGGTCCAGAATCGACGAGTTTCGTGGTGATCTTCAGTCCCTAGATGCTCTTATGCAGAGCTTGGTTGAAGGCAGTGCTGCCGCGGCCAAGGTTGTCTTTACCTTGTCACCCTCTGCCACCACCAAACCCAACCAACTTGCACAAGCTGGAAACGGTGCGATTATTCAGGGCCGACCTGATGATGTGGGGGTTATTCAATCTGGCAAATCTGCAGATTTCCGTACTGCATTCGACATGGTGCAGCAACTGACTCAGCGTTTGTCAGAAGCGTTTCTGATCTTTACTGCTCGCAACAGTGAGCGCACAACGGCTGAAGAAATCAGAGCCACACAGCAAGAACTGAACGAACAGTTGGGTGGAATCCTGTCCAGCCTTCAGACAGATCTTCTGGCTCCCTACATCGCCCGCAAACTACTTGTGCTGCAACGTCAACGTATGTTGCCCCAGCTGCCTAAGTTCAACGGCAAGCCTGCTGTCTTCCCGACAGTTGTCGCTGGTCTTGAAGGCGTTGGTCGCGGCCAAGACCGTGAGGCATTGATGTTGTTTATGCAAACCATTGCTCAAACCCTTGGTCCTGAAGCAATGTCTCAATACATCAACCCTGACGAGGCAATCAAACGCTTGGCAGCGGCTGCTGGTATTGACTATCTAGGTCTGGTCAAAACAAACGAGCAGCTACAACAAGAGGCAGAAGCCCAGCAGCAAGCTCAACAGCAAGAGGCAATGCTGGCGCAAGCCGGTCAACTCGCTAAATCGCCTTTGGCTGACCCTGATAAAAACCCACAAATTAGACAAGCTCTGGAAGATGGAGGAGAAGAAACCCCAGAAGGCATCCCCGAAGAAGGCCCAATCGGCCCCGAAGGAGCCTGATAACAAATACAAACCGCAAGTCAAGATTCGACCCACCATTGCGGCGTCCCGTGTGGGACAACCCAACTCCCAACGTGTAACGGGAGCACGAGTTAATTCTGTCCGAGTAAAACACAACTAATGGCTACCACCAACACCTTTAACCCTATTGACGAATCAGCTGAGGCTGCCCGTAAGGAGCAGGAAGCTAGAGCCCTAGCTGAAGGCGAACGCCTTATCGCAGCTCAAGAGGCAGCACAAGAGCAAACCTATGAAGATGCTCGCAAGGCTGATCAAGAAAGCTCGCGCTATGCGGGCAAGTACAAATCAGCGGAGGAGC
>MDSV01177397.1_pt1 | contig 18069 bp, 11 predicted proteins | sample 810851 | NCBI WGS metagenome assembly MDSV01 (sample SAMN05326640, study PRJNA326480) | marine metagenome | isolation source: seawater | place: Atlantic Ocean: North East | collected 2012 | reverse complement strand
GGTCAAATTCTTTGAAAATGTCATAATTTACACTGGTATCGAATTCCACGGGAGGAACATTATCCTGAAGCGTTTCCAACTCCCTTGTAAATTCAGGTGGGTAGAGATCCGCTCTCGTCGAAGCGATTTGTCCTAATTTTACAAATGTTGGTCCGAGTTCGAGGAGTTCATCCTTCGTCCATCGACCAAGTTCTGATTTATTCTGTACAGTGGCATTCTTCCATAGAAACTTACCTGCAAATTTCCATGTTTTATATTTACGTGATTTACATACCACCCCTCTTGGTATAATATTTGAAGAACATAAAATCATACTACTACATACTTATAAAATTATCTACAGGTTTAGGAATATGATTCCCTGTATCAATAAACCCGATGACACATAGATCGTCTATTCAAATATTAACAAAACCCAAATAAAGAATTTCATCTCGATAAAATATATGACAATCAAGCGAATTTTATTGAAACGAATTGAATGTGAGTGTTCAGTTCACACGCCAATGTATGATCATAACGATAAAAAATATATACAAGTTATGTTGTCTAATGAAACTGCTTTAAAAGTACGGTCCACTCAATCCAAAATATCTCTTAAAAATCCCAATATCATTAACCCTCTTGATGGTAACATACTCACCATCAAAGTACCGTTCCGATACAGACGTGTGACATGTTCGTTTGACGGTGTACCTGTTCAAACACTAAAAAGAAACGATACTGTCCAAATTGTTACAGAATTTATGGGAGGTTGGAACGTGGGTGACTACAGTGGATTTTCATGGAAATTAGGCTATATAAAGTTATTGGACGCGTTTATTACATGAAACTTACACGGTCGGGGTGCATAGTTCCAGATAATTCGGCCATAAAAAAAGAACTCACGGTCCGACCAATAATTAATGGGGATTTTGGTGCAGCACCACCGTCATTTAAAGTATTTAGAAAAGCGAAGTCGGGTTTGTGCGTACCGAGATATTATGCAGAAGCAAAACTAGAGGGTATTATAGAAGACATACGCCCCGAACCAAATAAAATTAAAATATCCTTTCATGGAAAGTTGAGAGATGAAACATACCAGAATGAAGCAATGGCTAGAGCTATTAAAGCAGGCCATGGTATACTATCACTCCCATGTGGTTTTGGTAAGACTACAGTATCCCTGGCCATAGCCTGTAAGTTAGGGTATCGTACGATGATCATTGTTCATAAGGAGTTCTTAGCAAATCAATGGAAAGAACGCATCAAACAATTTTGCCCACATGCATCTATTGGAATAGTTCAACAAAATAAAAAAGAGGTTGATTGTGATTTTATCATTGCGATGCTCCAATCCCTGTCACTTAAAGAATATTCCTTCGGTGATTTTGATAGCATTGGTACCGTTATAGTAGACGAAGCGCATCATATATGTGCTAAAGTGTTCTCACAATCATTATTTAAATTATGCCCTAAACACATATTCGGTCTGTCTGCTACACCAAATAGGAAGGATGGACTTACAAAAGTTTTAAATTGGTTTATAGGCCCCACGTTCTTCTCGATTGAGCGCGAAAATCAGGAACATGTAAATGTGTATCCAATAGAATTCACATGTGATAGATATGAAGACCCTCCACCATGTACGAGATATGGTAAATTGTCACTGCCTACAATGATAACCGAGGTTACGGAAATTCCCGATAGAAACTCACTTATTCTCGCAACTCTCCGTGACTTATTGAAAACCACGCGCCAAATTTTAGTTTTGAGTGATAGACGTTTTCATTGTGAATATTTACATCAAAAATTCAGAGAAATGTCTGGCCTTTATATGGGTGGGATGAAGGAAGATGCGTTATTAGAGTCGAGCAAAAAACGAATTATTTTTGCTACGTTTAGTCAGGCTCATGAAGGTTTGGACATTCCTAGTTTAGATACAGTCATATTAGCTACTCCCAAGTCTGATATAGTCCAATCTATAGGACGGGTTATGAGAGAAACCCATGGAAAAAAGAATGATCCACATATATATGATATAGTGGACAAGTGGTCGGTGTTCTTTGCCATGTATAACAAGAGATGTAAAGTTTATAGACAGGGTGGTTTTAACATTCACAACCAGAATACAGAAGAAATGCGACTAGGTGATTTTTCAATTGGAAAATGTCTCATACATATATAAGGATGACCAGATGCTCGATTGGTCGATCAATTCAAAAAAATGTTCGAAGTGGAGGGGGTGTAGATCTTAGTGATATATTAGATGCGCGCGGTGATATAATATACGCAGATGCGAACGTCAACCCAGAAAATTTGACTATAGGTTTAAATATAGGAGATGTTTTGACTATAGTTGCACCCGGGACCCTTGGTTGGCAAACAGCGAGTGTCAGTGGTGGTAGTGTAGGTAATTTCCAAGGAGTGACTACTAACGGACCTGTGACTGATATCACAGTCATGTTCGCGAATCCGTCAACATCGTTTATAGCAAGTTCGAACGCTTTAATAAATGGCAATGTTACTGCAGATTCTTTTTTAGGTGATGGTACAAAACTGGGTGGTATCGCGTTGGATTCTGATCTTTCTTCTAATGTAGTACGCATCGGTTCACTCGAACATACTACAAATGATATAATCACAAGAATAACCCCACTCGAACAGGCTAATGTAAGGACTGTCGTTGATATCGAGTCTAATACGAATCGCATCCATAACCTAGAAACAACTGTCTTAATATCAAATTCGTCTAATATGGATTCAGGTTTCATTTCCGGAGATATGATATACGCGAGTGCTAATAATACACTTGACAGATTTGGTATAGGGAGTAATAACCGTGTTTTAAAGGCTATAAATGGCTTTCCTTCGTGGGAACCTGAACTTATTAAGGATTGGTCATCAGATGGAAATAAACTATACTATTCAAAGGGACCAGTTGGCATTTCTAACGTGAACGAACTCAGTACTCAGACTTTACAGATTGGTTCAAACGTTGTTATAGATGACTCCGCAATTAACACTGTATTAGTTTCAGGGAATATATATATTTCAAAAAACATAACCGTAATAGATGAAATTTCATGTAATAAGATTACAGCAGCTGAACAATTAAGTGTTAAAAGGCAGATAATTTCCGCTACACGCCCCCCCAGTGAGAGTGTTATCCGCTTCTAATTAGAGTGTTATTAATAAATTTTTAATCCCGAATTATACTAGATGTCATATGATACTGGAATAATAAGTCGACCAACGCTCATAGGTTCGTCAAATCAGAATATGGGATCTAGTGTCGATATATCATTTGATTCGAAATATTATTTTATTGGATCTTGTGAATATTTGTCTAATACTGGTCAATTCGATATTTTCGGGTACATAGATCATACGCAAATTACAAACTCTAATACATTTACAAGTCCTTTATATACAGTAATAGGGTCTTCAAACGGTGGTAAATTGGGATTTTCATTGAAAGTAAATTGGGATGGTACACGTGTTGTTGTTGGCGAACCTGGCAATAATCAAGTTCATGTCATCACTACAACCGGTGTAGGTGAAAATAGATGGGATGCTGGCACTGTAACATCTGTGGTTATATCATCACCTGACAGTGGATCGCATAATAATTTTGGTTATAGTGTAGCCATATCAAAGGATACTGGTAATGATATAGTAATAGGAGCACCGGGTATAAATAAGATATATGTTTATCAAATTGATTTATCTGGAAATTGGATAAATACGTATGAAAATGGCGAAGGTAATACTGTTCAGAAAATAAAATACGACACTGACGTTTTTTTTGAAATGACACCATCTAGCAATTCGTTTCCAGTGAGTGCGTTATCTAAAAATGAATATGGTTACTCTGTGGATATCACCCCTGATTCTAAGCACATCATAGCTGGTGCACCAGGGAATACTATTTCATATATTCATAACGACAATTGTTTACATATACCGTATACATTCAGGGCCGCTGCACCGAATAACAACCCCCCCATAAGCGAACTTCCACATACTTTTATAGATCGGGGTACTTTCACTGAAACGGGTGTGAAAAAATTCGAGGTATTCGGATTTGACGACTATGTAGACAGCATCTCGACTCTGGGCTGGGTGAGAATTTTAAAATGTGATGATGGAAATTGGTCCAATACAGTCGTACAACTAGGTTATGATATACATGGAAATACCGAGGATACTTTTATCGAGAATTCATATCCATCGTTATCTAAACATGTGAGTAACACTGCCGCATTCGATTACACGGCTCTGGGAACATGTGTTAGAATAACACCCAATGGTGACCGAATTATGGTTGGTTCTCCTAAATATAGTGTAGATGGTACAGGGTTTTCTACACATTTAGGTAAAATAGAAACATGGATCTGGAATGAAAAAAGCGATTCATGGGATAAAAATCATTCTGCGTTAGTTGGATCTAATGCGGGTGGAAGAATGGGTGGAGTGTTTAATTTAGATTATCAAGGTGACCGTATGGCTGTTTTATATAAACACCCACCCAGTGAATATCTAAACCCTAACATCAACCCATCACGTGGTGCAATTCACATATTTGACTGGAGTGGTGATCAATGGTATGAAGTGTCTCCACAAATCTTTTTACCCGATGTTAATGACGTTGATGATAATACAGGTGACATAGCGATATGCAGTGGTGATAATATATTGACAGGGTGCACAGGGTATAATTCAAAAACGGTGACAGGTAAGGTTTATACACATTCTGTTATATTGACACAGTCGATAAAAGGTAATACAATTATAGGTGGTTATTTGTCAGCTGATACTGTATATGTAGGGACAAATGATGGTTCCACTGATACTTCAAATGTAAGTACAGGTAAAAAAATACAATTCGGTGGTACGTATTCAAGTGATGATAATTATGCAAGTGCAACAATACAAAACAGGACAATTTATTATGATTCTACAAACCGTGACCCTGACCAACAGGGATTCTCTGAATTATTAGTGAGTAAACGTTTTACCAATTTAATAACTAATGAAGGGGCTTTGGATCAAGTTAGAATTAAAGCACCTGAATTTCATATAGATGAATATATCAGGGATGACTTATTATTAGAACAGCGTCCAGCAATGACAAAAAATGCAATGGGAGATTTTAAGTTCAACCCTGAATTTATTATGCCTCATGAATGTGCCTCTGCGAATATTAAAGCAAAAGTTGATATTGAAGGCGATTCGTATATTAGGAGACGATTAAACGCTGGGAATTATATGGGTAATCAGGTGAAAGGGATAGATAAACTTCCTTATAGAATATTTTACGATACTAGAAATCGCGAAGTTATTAAAAAAAATTCATTTGTAACAAATTTAACAAACGGTGACTTTATGTATTCAAATGTTAATACACAAAGTACTACACCGGGTCCGGGATGGGGGAGGTATGATAATGTAGGTATTATCGAAGGAGATGTCACGTATGACCCAAGTGAATGTGCAATACGATTCAGTAATTCACATTCACGTGTATATACAACTGGATTTAATACAATGTTATATAACGATGAATTTTCCGTAGATCAGAATTTAACGTGGAAATGTTCATTTTGGTTAAAATTAACACAATCGCAATATGACACGGTAACAATAGATGGTAAATCCGTGGTAACCATTGCAGAAAGAGTACGGGTTGACGGTACGTCTAATAATGGTTCAATGATTAAAATCCAATTAACTTCTGATCCCATTGTATCGGGTGCTCCTGTGTACGCAATAGTTTTAAATTACGGGGATTTTATTCTTGTAGGTGACCTAGAATCTCATATAAATGTAGGAAATGGAGGGTTTACACCTCAAAATTGGTATCACATCCACCTCACGGCAAGTTCTACATATGATCCTACCGAACAGTTTTTGATGATAAATGGTACACGAATAAATATGACACCTGCCGGTAGTGGAATAAGCCCCATCGTAGGTGGAACGGGGTCATATGCCATTATAGGAGAACGTGTTTCGGGTTTGTTACGTGGTGATAAAGAGGGGAATGCTGTAGATATAAATAGCACTGGTGAATGGCTAATTTCAGGTGCTTGGAAAGCGTCCACACCATTGTTATATCAGTCTGGACATGCAAGAGTTTTTCGGTTTATAGGTGGAAAATGGAATCAAATTGGTACAGAAATAAAGGGTGTATTAAGAAATGAATCTTTTGGTTATGACGTGTGTATAACTGATCCCTTACCTATAGATTCATCTTTTCGTAAATATCCTAAAATTGCTATATCGAGTAAGAATTGGAATTCTAATAGAGGTCGTGTGAAGGTGTATATTTGGGATGTAAATAACACTGGGACGAATGATGGAGATTGGATACAGTTAGGCTCAACATTCGAAGGTACAAGTGTTAATGAATATGTAGGAGAATCGATATGCTTATCTCGTGATGGTACAACTATCGCCATAGGTAGAAGTTCTAAATCAGAAGTATTTACATGGAACGGGGTATATGGATCTTCTGCAACCTGGATGCGTAAAGGTGCACCCTTTGATCACGGCTCGGGAACGAGTATTTCCCTGTCAGCAGACGGAAATTATGTCATTATAGGAACCTTAAATGATGGTGTGAGGGTGTGGTATTGGACTGGGACATCATGGATACAGAGAGGAAATACTCTTTCTGGTGTTGATAATAGTGACATTGGGATTAGTGTTGATATCGCGTCTGATGGTCAGACTATAATCACCGGCCTACCTAAAGTGACAGATCCAAATACATTGTCTACGTCTGCGGGTTCGGTATTGGTATATCAATGGAATCAATCTATAGATAATTGGGAACAGAAAGGTGGTGAAATATATGGCGCTGGGCGTAATGGTGATAGATTTGGAGACAGTGTTTCAATATCAGATTCTGGAGATAGGATAATAATAGGCGCGAAAGAATATGACGGTGTATCAAATAATCAACATGGTATTGGGCATGTACGTGGTTTCGATTGGGATGGTACAGGTTGGGTGATGATGGGTAGTGAACTTGTCGGTGAATCAAGTGGTGACGAATTTGGAATAGATGTTTCGTTATCTGGTAACGGTAAACGTGTTGCCATAGGTGCAAGTTTGAGCTCTTATGGGGGTGAATTTTCGGGTTCTACGAGTGTATATTCATATGCGGTTAAAGTGGGTGTACAAACATGGGTAGGTAATTCGAAGATGGTGTTAGGTAGTTCGGATGGTAATAGTATACAGACGGCTTATATAGGAATGGCGGCGTTTGAAACTTATGAACCTGATATAGCTGAACCTATATGGACAGATCCCGTGGACAATACCGAAAACAGGTGCAATCATCCTACATATTTAGATTTCTTGAACTATGGTTCACCATCAGAAAAACTTGTGGTTGGAGGAGACGTTAATATAAAGAAAGATTTAGTGGTAAATGGTGAGATTAACGTCGACGGTCACATTTTACAAAGGGGCTTTGCGTTTTTCATACATGGTATCGACGGAGTATGGAATTCTAATACGTGTATGTTGAGTAACACTCTAACTAATTCAATTGAATTTGATTCATACCCCGGTGTAGAAACAATTTCTAAAGGGTTTAGGGTTGATGGTTCTGACAAGGGTGTGTATTTTGCACCAGTTTCTGGAATATATTTCATGGACGCTAAATGCGATATTTCGAATGGTGATGGTGAACAGGGTACATTAAAATGGTGTATAAAGCGTAACAATGGTGTGATATCTGATTGGACTGGGTTTGAAACGAGGCTATCATATAATGACTTCAGTGATCGACGTCAATTTCACTCGTCTACATATATTAAGTTAGTGGAAGGTGAAGGTGTCATTCTTTTAAATTCCAGTGTAAATGACTTAGATATTGATGCATGTACATTCGGGGGTCATTTTTTGGGATTATAGTTTGCGCATTCTAGTTTTTTCTAAAATGAGTAAAATATATTTACCTTTTTACCATGTCCATCGCCGCGAGGGCAATTACACCAATTATGAAGAACATCACTAGATGATTACACTCCGTGTCATCTTGTACTACTCGTGACCTAACATTTTTTCTATTGTTTCCACTACTTACAAAATCGTTTGAAACGACTTCCCTTTTTCCGGGAGTGGGCACGATTTCGATTTGATCGCCTGGATCAAAGGGTGCGTACCCTATCATTTATATATAATCACAAATTAATTTCGACTTTCTTCTTTCTACCTCGCTTCGGTTTCCCCGATGCGACCTTCACCTCTTTTATATCTTCTTCTCCATCAACTTGTGTCACATCTCCACCACCTTCTGAAACTATATCTGATATATCATCATCATCTTCAACATTGGGTGAATATTCTTGTGGAGTCGACGGAGAAATTTGAGTTGTATTCATAGGAGGTGTAGGAGGCATCATTATATTACCCATCAGACTAGAGATATCAAGCCCGGGTCCTTTCATCTCATATCTGTCGGTTGATCCCACTCGAGGACCATTAACCGTTTCCTGTTTTGACATTGTATTTTGAACCGCACTCATCATATTATTCATTAGATCTGGGTTTTGTTTCATAACGTCATTAACATTGGGCATTACTTGTTTAAACATCGAATTCGTTAAGTGAAACATCATTGCAGATCCACCTAACATCATTATCAACTTGATTTCGGGCGCAACATGCATCTTCGTTCTGTATTTGGCGAATAACTCTTCAAAGACTTCATCGTAATCGTCCTGAGTCTCCATAACATTTTCAGACCATCCATCGAGTTGAATATCGAATGGGTTATAACGTTTATTCATATACTCTAACCCCGTAACACATGCGATTAACATGCGCCGTGAAAACTTTACAGACTTATCAACCTCTATGCTATATGTTATACGTTTAACTTCTGTACGAAGTTCGTCTATGGGGGAATATGCATTCAAACTTTTATTTATAGTAAAACCCCTCTTTTCAAGACGAGAAAGCTTGTTCAATAGGTCAGTTTTCTCTTCGTCTATTGTTTTATAACCATTCGACGGAGCTTCATTTTGAGGGTGGTCACTATTATAGTCTATATTTGTAGAATTACCCATCTCGTATGGATTGTCATTAACGTATTCACCATGATCAATTGGTTCTTCGTCACGAGGAGGAGGTTGAGTAGCGTGCTTATCGGGATTGGCAAATGCATCTATGTCTCCCTGTAAATTTGTTTCAGACATATTAGACCTACCACTCATTTTCTGTACAGTCGGAGCTGCATAAGTTCTAGGTTTATCAAAATTAATCTGTATTTCGTCTAACATAGCTTGTTCATCAGCGTCTAATTTCATAACAGAATCAGTTCCTCGGTCGAGAGTAATTTCACCGTCCATTACTCTCTATATTGAAACTATTATTTTCTCTTTAACGCACTTTATAAAAAATATCAGTACATAGTAAATGAGACTCAATGCTACAGATCGTTCGATGATTAAGCTGATAAGTATAATAATTTTATGTGTATTAATAATTCAGTATTTTATGTACGATTCCAGAACGAGTATGTATAATACCACGTCTATAGATATTCAACCCGTCACAGAAGAACCTTTCACAGGCCTTGAAAGTAAAGCTGAATGTACAAATACTGTATATTCTACGAGTTTAGGTGGTGTATGTGGCGACCAGGGACTCGTAAATGCACACGTCAATTATAAAATCGCATAAAAAAGATTTTAAACCCAATTTCCAGTTAAATCTATAAAATTTTTAAGTGGAAAATTTCTTTGTGTATTATAAATGACTCTCGTAATAGCTTCATCTCAACCGGATATTCCCGACTATGATCACGAGATTCATACTATACTAGCTGATAACATCGAACAAAATTCAAAAACTGATTTTACGGTTTTTTTACCGACGCCCCTTGAAAATGTTGTACAGGCTCGATTAATTTCGGCATCTCTAACAACAACGAATGGCACAGATCAAAAAGCTTTTCATATTGGTATTGAGGAACTTCGTACACACTTTACTCAACAGACCCAAGCAAAAATAAATTATGGTGGTGATAGTGACTCATCTGTTGATACAAAAAATCATCTTAACGGTGTATTTGGAACTATCACGGGTTATCATACTTCTCTCGGTGCTGGTAGCCTTACCAAGGTTTTCCTATTTCGAGACGAATACCCGATTATTCAGTGTTATCATAATCCCATTCGAAAACTCAATCGTCTGACATTTAATATCGATAAACAAGATGGAACAACTGCGTCTGTGGGTGATTCTACGTTTATATTCCATGTCACGTGTAGAAAAAGGAATCTCTTATAATCAGGGCGTTATGTATTCTTAATTAAAATAGATCTACTATAATAGATATGTCATCCGGAATAGTTCAATTAGTTTCGATTGGTGCACAGGATGAACATATAATAGGTGAACCAGAGGTTTCATTTTTTTCATCTACATTTAAACGACACAGTAACTTTTCACAGTCAGTCGAGAAACAAACGATACAGGGAGCAGTTAAAAGTGATTCAATGTCAACTATCCGTTTCGAAAGAAATGGTGATCTTTTAGGGTATAGTTATTTTACTATAGATGATAACTCACGATCGATAGATATACAAGACTGGGGTCGAATAATTGATAAAGTACAGTTATTAATTGGAGGGCAAGTTATAGATACACAAGATCATGATTTCACAGAGAAGATTGCTATTGATACGTGCGCCCCAAACGTGTCGAAGGGGTCAAATGGTACACATCCGGGTTCTTCCGCGCGTTCTTATTTTTATCCCCTAAGAATGTTTTTTTGTGAAGGTCCTCAATCTGCTATACCATTAGTAGCATTACAATATCATTCGGTGGAATTGCGAATTGATTGGGGTCCAGACGCGAGTGATTACAACATAGAGGCGTACTCAAATTATTATTATCTAGATAACGAGGAACGTGGGATTATGTCGTCGAGATCGCATAATATATTAATAACACAGGTACAAAAAAGTATCCCATCTGGTGAGTTTATACAAGATTTGACATTTAACCACCCGGTAAAATACATTGCATGTTCAAACACAAACTCAGAAAGTGCACTAACATCAATAGATAATAAAATCAAGTTAAGTATAAACGGGACGGATATATGTAATTTTAAATGGGCTAAGCCACACTTTGTAGATATTACTAGTTATTACCACACAAACTTCGTAACATCTCCCGATTTCTTCTTATATTGCTTCTGTCTCAATACAAATTCGATACAACCAACCGGTTCATTAAACTTTAGTAGATTGGAGTCCGTAAAGATTCATAGCCAAAACAGACGTATAATAGACCCAATTTACTGTGTGAATTATAATATTCTCAGAGTCAATAATGGTATGGCTGGTTTGGTTTACGCAAATTAAATATACGGCTATATTAAATGCCTAAGAATTTAAGTACCATCGGTGGTGCAACAAAACTTCGATTCGGTAAGAATTGTCGTGAAGATCAGGCGGAAAATTCTATCGTGTTTAACGCGAGTGAAGAGAAAATAGATGCGACAGCTTCTAGTGGTTTGTATATAACCCCATTAGAATTAGCAACGGTATTTGAAAATGAGGGTACTCTCGACTCTACAAATACATTTGTAGTATATAATCAATCTACACATCAACTATTCAGAACAATGGTCCCCTTATCATTGACAGGTATATCATCAGCCATTAAAACCGATTCATCCGGTGATGTAACAGTCACAGGTGACCTGTTTATACACGGAAACGTGACATCTGTTGGAACAGTTGCGAATATACACGTTACAAACACCACCATTAAAGATGGGTTGGTAGAAATCGGTTCAAATAACACAGATTTAGTCAACTTTGATTTAGGACATGTTTACAATAGGGGGTCAAATAGTTCTAATGTCGCTGTATATTACGATGCAAGTAAGAATGAGTTTGCAATAGCGTATACATCAAACAGTGCTATCGAGGCTACAGAGATTACCCCAGATCCTGGCGAAAATGAAAATATGAATGTTCATGTTTATGGGAAGCTATTTACAGAGTCAAATGTGGGAGTTATAAATACATCACCAGTTCACTCCCTGTCAGTAGGTGACAGTGTATTTATAGATAACAATACACAGTCAAATGTTATAGTAGCAAATGGAGATATACATAGCACGGGAAATGTCTATATTACAGGAGGTGTCATAACAAATATGGGTAGTGTGAGTAAAAAGACATATAGTCATGTATCAGACATACCGACCAATACACCACAAAACAGTGCGGCTATAGTTATTAAATTTACTACGCACCCCTTTTACGCGAAAATAATAGCACAGCTCATAGATGACAATGACGATGAGGTTAGTACAATGTTGTTGGATGTAGCTGGTGGTGAACGTGGTGGAGACGGAACACCCCAATCAATAGCCCAGGGACCCTTATCTGTATTCGGTAATTCAAGTACGAATCCATGGAGTACGGAAGTATTTACGTCCATGACGGATGTTATAATAAAACCATCACAGAATATGGGTGTAAATGGTAAATATTCGATTTTCGTCGAGTATATTTCTCATGAAATCGGTGGTAAAATGGAAAGTATAAGACAGAATATCTCAGATGCAATACTATTTAATTATTAAACATTCAAACGATATCTCTGGTTATATAGATGTTTTTTTAATGTTAATAATAGTAAATGACCTTTAAGAATGTTCAACTTGTTACAGGTGTCCTATCAACTGGTGAGGAAATACCAACTTTTTATGTAGATAAATCATCTGGTCGCGTTGGTATAGGGAACCCTGCTTCATCCCCCATCGATGATGAAGATGATTCAAACATATTCAATGTGTCTGGAAATATGTATGCAACTAGATTCCACGGAGATGGGAGTGGATTGTCAGGTTTAACCGATTCGAAATGGCTTTCTATGAATGATGATATCTATTATAACACGGGTGATGTATCTATAGGCACACGTGAATCCATGGGTAGACGTTTAAGAGTTTGTGAAAGTGGATCTGATATATTAACGGTGAATGGTGCAAGTAGGCAGACTGGCATAAATATTTTCGAACCTAGTGCATCATTACACGTGAATGGTTCGTTTATCAATTCATCAAGGTGGGACTTATTGAATATTGTAATAAATATAGAAGATTCGAAGCAAAGTAAAATAATAATTAGAAAGGGGGAGTCCATAGTTTCATCAGTCAGTGAGATTGAGGACGACCACACGATAAAATGGGGGGCATACAATAATGTCCCCGACTGGCTTGTAGGAGCTTTGGGCACTAAACATATAAATACATTATCCAATTCAAACTATTTTACAATCCATGTAAAATGCACTGTCACCGGATTTTTAATTGATATGAACTCGAAGCACGTAGAAGATGGATGGCGAGAGTTAGGAATATATCCAGACATTCTGAGTGTAGATGATAGTCCTCACAATTCTAATCGTGGGTGTAAAATATATATAAAGACATTCACAGCAGGTACTCACGTGTTAGATTCTTCAGTTTTATATGCATTTTATCTATAAAAAATTCTTACAAAGTGACTCATTCTTTGCAAGAATTTTATACACATATTATCTATGTTAATATAAATGGTAGGGACGACAAGCCATATTTTCTCAGGGAGGGTGGAAGTTGAAAGTAACCTACGAGTTGGATCTAATATCAACATAGATGATACTGTTGGAATTGTATTAGGGCATGGTACTATATTTGCAGATAGTTTTATAGGTGATGGTAGCAAATTAGCTAATGTATTAACCTCTCTAGAAGATGCAGCTTCTAAAGGAAACACACTTTCTAGTAGTATTCAATTTACAAATCCGGAAACTTCAATTTCCGCCACTGGTAATATAGAAACCAGTGGATTAGTTAATGCTGATGGATTTGTAGGTGATGGAAGTCAATTGATAAATTTACCAGTCACATTACAAGACGCCGCAGATAACGAGAATACCATAAACCAGACAGTATTGTTTACAGACCCAGAAACATCACTTATAGCTTATGGAAATGTATATGTTTTCAATGATGCAAACGCGAATTCGTTTATTGGTGACGGAAACCGTCTCAGAAATTTACCGACAACGCTCGAAGACGCCGCAAATAATGGTAACACTATTTCATTGCCCGTTCTTTTTACAAATACAGAATCCAGTTTAAGTACATTGGGTAAAATCGGTGTCAGAACAGAGTCACCTAATTTTGATTTAGATGTTCATGGTATTGCGAATGTGGGTGTGTTGCATACAACTGAACTATTGGTCAATAACACGAATATAGTTCTTGAACCTGTATTTGTATCCAACGTTTCTAGAATTTCTAATCTCGAGACGGCGAACAGTATTCAAGCAAATCTTATAAGGATTAACAGTGACAATATAACTAGTAATGCGAACAGGGTTTTTGTGTTAGAGCGAGATTTAAATTCAAACTCGGATCGAACAAATATATTAGAACTCGCTCGAATATCGATTCGAACTGACCTAAATGATAATGCATTTCGTGTTACAGATTTAGAACAAGCAAATACAATTCAAGCAAATCTTATAGACGATCTCCGTGTAGATGTAGACTCTAATAGTTCGAGAATAACTATCAACGAATATGATATAATTGATAGTAATATTCGTATTTCTAATCTTGAAAATGCTAATACCATTCAATCTACATTGATAAATAGTATTAGAACTGATTTAACTTCTAATAGTTCTAGAGTAGGGTTTATTGAAGACGATATCGAATCCAATGCTAATAGGATTACGTCATTAGAAAAGGCCAATACTATACAATCCAATTTGATTGTCGGACTTCGCGATGATCTTTATGACAATACTATACGAATTTCATCACTCGAAACTAATACAGAATCTAACACTGCACGTATATCTAATTTAGAGTTGGCAAATACTATTCAAGATGTTCTGATAAATACTCTGAGAACCGACACGAATGACAATGCAAATCGTATATCTATATTAAATGTGGTAGTTACAGATGAGATCAATCGATTGAATAGTGCCAAGGATGACATAGCATCGAATTCGTCTAGACTGGATGCGTTAAATATAGAATTGGATGATAATTCTTTTCGTATTTCAATTCTAGAGAATGCGAACAGTATTCAGTCAAATTTAATAAATCAATTATATGCAAGTGCAACTGATAATACCAATCGCATTAGTATACTCGAGCATGGAAATATTATACAATCAAATCAGATAAACGTTTTACGCGGGGATTTATTAAATAATACAACGAGAATCGATAACATTGAAATTAATATGGAATCAAATACATCTCGTATCGAGTTACTTGAAGAAGCAAATACAATACAATCAAATCTTATATTGAATATCGAATTAGATATGAATGACGCTGTAGACCGTATTCATAACCTTGAGACGTCTAATTCTATTCAGTCTAATCTTATAAACGATATAAACGTTAATCTTAAATCAAATAACGACAGGATTTCCAATATTGAAGAGGAAATAGGTACCAATCTTGAGAATAGACTCGTTAATTTAGAATTAGCTAATGGTATTCAATCCAATTTAATCACAGATCTTAAGGATACCGTGTATTCTAATTTACATACGATTTCGGTTGATTTGTCAGATAATGCAAACCGCATTCATAAACTAGAGGAGTCTAACATAATTCAGTCAAATTTGATTACAACTATACAGAATGATGTATCATCTAATGCTGCGAGAGTTCTATTATTAGAGGATGATCTAAGTGACAATGATGCAAGAATTTCACATTTAGAGGATATTACGGGAGATGGTACACTTCAAACAGTTACAGATCTAGGAAATACTACCACAAATGTTATACAATTCACTAATACTACTACAGGGTTTGTATCTACTTCAAATATAGAAGTCAATAAGAATATAATTATCGGAGGTGATGTTATTCAAGATAATTTTAATCGCGTATTGATGAAAAGAGGAGACTCGATTGCTCATTCTCAAGTGGGTAATGACATTGACGGTGAATCATCTGGTGATTATTCTGGAATGGCAGTGTCTATGACTAATGATGGGACAAGGGTTGCCATCGGAGCTGCATTCAATGACGGTAATGGTTCAGATGCCGGGCATGTAAGAGTCTATGATTGGAATGGAATTTCATGGAATAGAGTCGGAGATGACATAGATGGAGATTCACCCGGAGAAAATTCAGGGTCATCTATTGCACTGAATTCGAATGGCTCGAAAATAGTCATCGGGGCTAAAGGTAATGATAATGGTCATGTACGGGTTTACGAATTGAAAAACAATATATGGACACAATTGGGTGTAAATTTAAATGGTGTGAACGAGGAAGATCAGTTTGGTCATTCAGTTGATATATCTGACGATGGTTCACGTGTTATCGTGGGAGCTGTAAATGGTAAACTCAACCAGTTAAACCCTGGATATGTCGAAGTATATGACTGGGACGGAGCTTCATGGAATAAAGTTTCAGATTCCATTTATGGGATGTCAGATGGTAGTAAATTTGGAAGCAGCGTATCTATGAAAAATGACGGTTCACGTATTGCTGTGGGTTCTCCTTATGAGGGTTCTAGTAATATAGGTGCTTTAAATGTATATGATCTTGTCGGAAATCCACCAACCTGGACACGTGTAGGTAACACAATAGAAGGTGTGTCGAATGACGACCAATTTGGGTGTTCCGTGTCTATTTCTGAGGACGGTTCTAAAATTGCGTGTGGTGCATTGAATAATGATAATTCTGGTACAGATTCCGGTTACGTGCGGGTGTATAAATATTTAAATAATGCGTGGTCTCAACTAGGTTCTGACATCGAAGGTGAAAAATCTTATGATTATTCTGGGGTTTCTATTGATTTATCTAATGACGGTAACAGGTTGGTGATTGGAGCAGTTGGTAACGATGATGGTGGATCTGATTCCGGTCATGTACGTGTATACGATTGGAATGGTGGGCATTGGGTAAAAGTTTCGAATGATATTGATGGTGAAGCAAGTAATGATAGTTCTGGAAAATCCGTATCTATATCCGGTGATGGTAAACGTGTTATTGTAGGTGCATTTCTCAACGATGGATCCAATTCTGATTCTGGGCATGCACGAATATACGATTTAAAGCAATCCACTACATTTACGGATCTGAATTTAGGTGTAGGTGTTAGTGAAACATCATATCGTTTAGAAGTCGATGGAGATGCCAAAATTAATGATATTACTACATCTACTATGAAAATAACAGAATTAACAGTGAATAGGCTACCATATGTCGGTAATGACAAAACATTACAAGACTCGTACATTTCCCGTACAGACAATACTACTGTTATATCATCAAATTTAGAGGTTACTGGTAACATTATTATGAGGGGTCAAAGATATATAATAGAATCTGATACGAAATTAATTAACGATTCTATAATCGGTATTGCTAATAATAACACATTAAATAGTGCAGATGTAGGTTTAGTCATGCATCACCCAAATGCAAATGTGTCCCTGATACACCATGGATTAACTGGTGGGTCGTATGATGATCAATTTACAATAGGGTATACACAAAGTACACTAATTGATACTGATATAGTACCCGATACAAGCAATGAAATCACTGTAAACATTATTGGTAATTTATTAACTCAAAACAGTGTTACAGTAGGATCGGGTGGAAGTTATTATGGTGATGGTACAAAATTAACTGGTGTTGCACTTGAAACGGACCTGATCGACAACGCATTTCGGGTTTCAAATCTAGAGATCGACTTAGCTTCTAATGATGCTAGAGTTACCCTGCTTGAACAAGATATAGGTACCCGTCTTGAACACAGGGTCAGTAATTTAGAACTAGCTAATGGTATCCAGTCTAATTTAATCACGAATCTTTATAATAGTGTAACTTCTAATTTGCGTACGATTTCTGATGATTTGTCAGATAATGCGTCCCGGGTCACAATACTTGAAGAAGCGAACGTTATCCAAGAAGAACTCATCAATGATCTTAGAACAGATGTAGACTCGAACGCGGAAAGGGTTACGGTTCTTGAGGTCGATCTCGCGGATAACGCATCTCGGGTC
>MDSV01139211.1_pt1 | contig 18083 bp, 15 predicted proteins | sample 810851 | NCBI WGS metagenome assembly MDSV01 (sample SAMN05326640, study PRJNA326480) | marine metagenome | isolation source: seawater | place: Atlantic Ocean: North East | collected 2012 | reverse complement strand
TCGCGGAGAGACGTCGATAGTGGGCCTGATACGTCCCCTCCACCTGCACCCGCGTCCCCTCCACCTGCACCCGCGTCACCTCCACCTGCACCCGCGTCCCCTCCACCTGCACCCGCGTCCCCTCCACCTGCACCCGCGTCACCTTCGTCCGCACCTGCGTCCCCTTCGCCCGCACCAGTCTCGCAGCAGTCTCATCAGCCATCTGCGATACCCGTCAGGCCTCTACAGGCCAAAATTATTCCTCCAGAGCCCGGCGATCCTGCCTACGAGTATTTTCAAAATGTAGTGGAGTCATACGGGCAGCAATATGGAGCAGGGGACCCCAATGCGGGAATCCTGCAGGGCCAGACCCCTCCGCAGAGGCTGCGGTCTGCCAAGCAGAGCACCTCGAAAGTCTTTGTTGGCATCGCGATCCTGTTATCGCTTGGGATTATAGGAGCTCTCTTCTTCGGGATGAACCGGATGACGCCTCGTCCATCAGAGGGAGCGGGCGTGATTGCGAAGGTGGACTTTATACAGGGAGAAGCCGTTCTTCTTCGGAAGGTTGGTGGCCAGAGCCGGCTTGAAAACGGTTATGATCTTCGAGAGGGCGATGTCATCACAGTTCGCGAGGGATTCCTAAGAGTCGCCTACGTTGAGGAAAAAACGTATCTGCACATCCAATCCGGAAGCGAAATTACGCTCGAAAAGCAAAACAAAGGCAAGCAGGTTAGAGTCGGGCGGGGCGTCATAACCTTGGACGTTACGCCGCAACCGGTTGGGCAACCAATGGTGGTGCTGGGAGGAAATGCTAGGGTGACTTTGGAAAGCGCGCGAGTAACAGTGCTCAGCGGCGCACAGGCAACAAGGGTGGAAGTATCGGAGGGATCGGCCGAGGTTGTGCGTCCACGAGACGGGGCCACTTTACAGATCATTGCGGGAGGGTGGACTGAGGTGAACGAACAGGCTCTGCCAAGAGCATGGAGCTTTCTTGCGGGAGTGAATCTGAACGGTGGCGAAGTGGCAGTAGATGGAGGGGAGTGGCTTTCATACGCCAAGGCCCAGTCAGAGGGATTCGAGGTGGGGATAGAGGGCAAGGAGGGGAGTGTAGAGACAACAATTTCGACGCAGCAACCGCTGGGATATGTCTCGGGTGCGGGGTTGCAGGGCATGCTGATGAGCAAGGTCTCGGTCAACAACGCGACGATGTCGCTTCGGTGGCCCAGAGAGAATGGCCTTTATCAGGTTTACGTCTGGATGATGGAGGATGAAGGGAATTCGGTGCGGTCGCTACGCTTGAATGTGGAGAACAAGAAGATCCCGGAGGAACTATGTAAGAAGCAGACTTTGGGTGCGTGGAACCGCTATGGTCCCTACCGCGCGGAGGTTAAGGATGGGAGCTTGGATCTTCTTCTCAGTGCGAACTCGAAATTCCAGAGCAAGACTCCCCATCTATCTGGAATAGCGATCTATGGTCTCGCAGGAACTGGAACCATCGCGGAGCTTCCGGAGGAGAGAGCCGTCGGGGTCTTGGAAGTTGATTCCAGCTTCACTGGGAATAATCTGGCGACGGAGCCAACGGTGCCGGACTGATTGGCAAGCTTATTGCCGTTGCCGTGGGATCAGCTTGGTAACGAAGGCAGTTCCCAGTAGTGCTACCACCATTCCGAGGGTCATCCGGCTGGTGATTTCCTCGGCAAGGAAGAGCGATCCCCAGAGAATGCCAAAGACCGGGATCACAAAAGTAACCGTGGTCGCAGCTGTCGCCCCATTTCGTTTGAGTAGATCGAAGAAGAGGATAAAGGCAGAGGCCGTGCAGAGGAGGCCAAGAGCTAGCAGGCTGAAGATAGTACCGGTTCCAAGCGCTTGTGCCGGGCTGAAGAGAATGGCGAATGGAAGGAGGGCAAGAGTTGAAGCGAGAAGGCTTCCGGCCGAAACCGCGAGGGGAGAGACCTCAGGGAGCCTGATCTTGGCATAGTGTCCAGCGTAGGCATAGCAGCAGGTAGCACAGAGGACCGCGACAATAGGCCACCCGGCCCCATCCTTGGAAAAGTCGAGCTGATTACCGGTAAGAATTGTGATTCCAGAGAGACCTATCGCAAGGCCAAGGACCTGAAGTCGCGAGAGAGGAATACGGAGCCACAAAAGCCCGATGACGGCAGCGCAGATCGGAGTGGTAGCGTTCAGAAGGGAGGTAAACCCCGCCTCGAGATGGAGTGAAGCCCAGCAGAGAAGGGAAAAGGGCAGGGCGGAGTTAAAAACCCCCAGGATGAAAAGAGAACACTTATGGGAACTGAGAGCATTGCGGTGCTTCACTCGCAGGAGGAAAGGCGCGAGAGCCACTGCTGCTATGGCAACGCGGGCGAAGGTTGTGAGGAAGGGCCCAAGCTCGGGAGCAGTGATCCGCATGAAGAGAAATGATGCTCCCCAGATCGCGGAAAGGAGTATCAGCTTGATGACATCGCCCGGGCTCACCTGTTCACCGTGGAATTATCCCGTAGGAGTGCTGGATTGCGTGAGGGGAGGGGAGCATCCATGGATCCCTATTTCAGAGAGCAGAGAGCAGAGAGCAGAGAGCAGAGAGCAGAGAGCGTGTCCCGAGAGGAGGGGTCTGCAAGGAGAAATTCTCCAAGCGTGCGAGAGGCGCTACGACTTCTTACTAAGTGAGCTGGAGAGGCCCGTCCTTGCTCTGGGACTTGTTACCGAAGTGCTGGATCTCATGGCCAAAGGAGTGGGCCAGAGAGATGAGGAGTCGGTTGTGAGGTTGGCCGCCAAAATTGTGAGACAGCCCCATTTTGAAGTCCGATCCGCCTCCCAGGAGAAGGAAGGGAATATCGTTCTGGCTGTGTGAGTTCCCCTTGCCGAGTTCGTTAGTCCACATGATGGTGGTATGATCGAGCATCGAGCCCTCGGCACCGGGTTCGGGCAGGCTGTCCAGCTTTGAAGCAAGGTAGGCGATCTCTCCGGCGAACCACTTGTTGATCCGGAGAAGCTTCTCCTGAGCGGCATTGTTTTTGTCGGGCTCGTGGGAAAGGCTGTGATGCCCCTCGTTGACATCAAGCCATCTCATGCGTGCCTGCCCAACCGATCGCATATACTGAAGGCTTGCCACTCTGCACATGTCATTTGCTAGCGAATTGACAAGCAGGTCAATTTGCATCCTGCTGACTTCCGGAGTGTTGTCGTTGACCAGTTCGATATTGGGATCCAGCTCGGGTTCCGGGTGGACGAGAGCGTTTCCGCTTTCGGCTGCCTTCAGCTCACTCTCCATCGCACGCACGAGTTCAAGATGATCCTTGAGTCTCTGTTGGTCTTCACTGCTGATTCTCGAGGAAACCTTGCTCAAGTCTTCTCTTACATCATCAAGAAGTCCTGCAAGGGTTGCCCGGTCCTTGTTCTGCCCGTAGAGCCGGTTCAGCATCTGGTAGGGATCGTCAACAGGAGCCACGGGTTTGTTCGATCCGGCGTAAACCATCCGGGTCCAGTTGTCAGCTCGGGCTGGCACTGCTACCCCGAACTCGAGGGATCCGAAACGGGTGCGGGTTGCGGGGTCTTTCTGGAGGAAGTTCCTGATCTCCTGATCGATCGAGATGCCACTTGCCCACCCCGCCGGGGAGTCCGATCCTCCCTGAATATTTCCGGGAAGCAGTTCGATGCCGGTGAGCAGGCAGCTCATGCCCCGCTGATGGCCATCGCCATCACCACGAATTTTGTTGTTCAGCCCCTTAAGCATGAGCATGCGGTCCTTGTAGGGAGCAAGCGGCTGCAGGATGGACTTAAGCTCCTTCAACGGGCCGGGAGAATCCTGCCAGAAATGGGGAGGGAGAGTCCCATTGGGAGAAAATACGATGATCAGGCGTTGCCGTCTGGCTTCGTTTTGGGCCGCCTGGAGACTTGGGAGCCCGGCTACAAAAGGCAGGGATGCGCCCGATAGACCGAGGTCACGGAGGAAGCTGCGGCGGCTGCGCGGTAGTGTCATTGGTCCGGGGGTGAGGCCGCTTATTTCGCGGCGAGCGGTTTGGCTTCAGCTTTATGGCTTACTGCCACCTTGGTCAATTCTACGAGCAAACTCCTGATATTGTAACCAGATTTTACGAATTTTGCATGCAGTGAGGCCTTCGTGTCAGCGCCATAGGCGTTGATCGACTGCTTGGTAAAGTGGTGGAAAAGGTGGGTAATGAAGGCTTCGTGGGCCAATCGACTTCCGGCAGCCATGGTGGCGACATCGTGGATGCTGCCGATTGGAATCTCTCTTTCATTCTCGTTAACGTAGCGGGTGACCGTGTCGACTGGCTTTCTATTATCCTCGAGGCGGTGGCGACCAACGGCATCGAAGTTTTCAAGGCTGAATCCCACAGGATTGATGACCCGGTGGCATTCCATGCATGAGGTCGCCTTGGTGAGCTGGGTAATCTTTTCGCGCATGGTCAGGGCCGAGTCGAATTCGTCGTCCTTGAACGCGACTGCCTCGACGGGAGGCTTGAGAAGGCGGCCGAGGACGTTTCGGCTGATGAAGACACCCCGGTGAATGGGCGAGGTGTTGTCGTGGTAGGCATGAGCAGCAAGCAGGAACGGATGAGTGAGAATTCCTGAGTTAGGCCTGTTGGGGAGGGTAACTTTTCGCAGCGCGTCACCCTGGAGAGGCTCAGCTCCATAAAAAGTGGCAAGGCGCTCATTCAGGAAGATATTTTTGTTGAGCAAGAGGTCCCGGTAGTCGGAGCGGTCACTCCAGACCACCTCATCGACAAAATGCTCCAGCGACCGTCGCAGATCCCTCACGAGGCGCTCGTCGAACCCGGGGAAAAGGTCGGGATCCTTCCGGAGGTCATGCTGCTCGTCGAGAGCCAGCCACTTTCGGAAGAATCCCTGCATCTTTCTTTTCGTCTTATTGCTGAGAACCATCCGCTGGATCTGAGTGTTAATCTGCTCCGGGCTTTGAAGGGTGCCCTTGCCTGCGGCGTGGAGGAGCTTCTTGTCGGGGAGCCCATCCCAGAGGGTCAGGGCCAGGCGCGATGCTACGGTGAAGTTGTCCGGGCGCCCATCGTTATCGGCGAGTCCTGGGTAGAGAAAGTGGGGAGAGGTCAGGACCAGTAGCATGGAATGCCTGAGTGCAACCATTGGGTCGGGCTGATGGTTGAATCGGCTGTCAACGAACCTCTCCTGCTGCTCTGCGTCGAGAGGCCGCCTGAATGCCCGGGCAGCGAATTGGTGGGCGTAGGAGCGCAGGGTCGCCGGGTCCTTACGCTGTTCCTTGCTCAGTCCAGAGACCGTGCCAAGATAGGTGATGAGGTGATTGACCAGTTCGACAGCGGCATAGGTGGAGGCCCGCTGCCATTCCTTCGAGACTCCGGAACCACGTTCATAGCCAAGACTGCGATCGTCCGGGGGAAACTTGGTTCCAACCACCGTGACGGTGTCGAGGACCTCAGGCATGAGGTAGTCATTGGGGATGGCCTCCCAGATTCCACCGGGAGGTTTCCACTCAAGCTGTAGAGACGCTATCTTCTCCTTATAGGTGAAGTAGCGGAGATAGACCGGATAGCCCCGACCCCCTAGCAGGAATTTACTCCCGGACTTTTCGTGGGACTGGTTCCTTGTGCTTACGTAGGCATCAATAAAGGAGTTCTTGTCGTCATCTCCACGAAATGAGTTCAGCAGGAAGAGAGCGCTGTTGTGGGTTCTCACCCGGAACTGATAGAGGCCCGTTTCCGGGGCAAGAAGGGAGCCCGACCAGCGGACGGAAAAACCAGTCTGGTTGATTTTGTCAGCAGGAACCCCACTTCCCCAATTGAAATCGATGGTAGGATCGATCCGTTCTAGGACGTGTTCCTTCTCCTTGTTCATCTTTTCGACATTAAAGTAGCGCCCCCGCAGGCCCCGTTCTGGCACAAAAGTCTGGGGGCGTTTGAAGGACTCAATGAGGTCCGCTGCAGATTGCCTGAACTGTTCGTTCGTCAGCCGTAGAAGTTCGACTCGTGGGGGTCGATTGCGAAGCTGTGCCGCCGGGCTATAGAATTCCTCGTGAATATACCGGGCCACGGCATGGGCATCCTCATCGACCACCGTGTCCTCTTTTTCCTCGGGCATCGACCGGTGAATGTAGCGGGCGAGGGACTCTACCGACTTGCGCCCCCAAAGGGGCTCTTCGTATTCACCGTCGGCTCCCTGTCCCCCGTCTCCGTGGCAGGAGGCGCAGTGAGTGACGTAGATTTTCCTGCCATCAGGCTGTCCGAGAGCACCTCCTGTCATCAGGAGCGCTATCAGGACAAACCGGAGGTGGAGGAATCGCATGTGTGCTGTCTGAATACGGTGCTACGCGGGGAATATTTCGCCCGCCAGTTGGGTCATTATACTCCACAAGTGGGATGATTGAACTTCCTTCTGGGCGGAATGTCTCTTTGGAGAGTGGAAGTGGTCGCCTGAGCGTTGCCGAGTAGGGGTTTTGGCCCTATTTCGATAGCTTGAGAGGATAGCGGGCGCTTACAGTGCGATCGGCAAGGAAGGCTTTTTCAAGTCGTCCAAGCACCGCCGGGTGCTTCTGAGCAAGATTCGTAGCCTCCGCGGGATCCTGATCGAGATCATAGAGTTCCCAAGGCCCGGGCTTTTTGGTGCGCACTTTTTGACGCACGGCCTTCCACTTGCCCTCCATGACGGCAAGCTGCCCGCGGTATCCATGGAACTCCCAGATCATCGGCTTGCGGCGGTGGAAGGCTTTCACCTTGCCAGTATTACGAATGAGCGGTAACAGGCTGTCTCCGTCGAGGCCGTCGGGGTGCGGGGCTCCTGCGACATCACAGAGGGAGGGAAACCAGTCGGGGAAATAGCAAGGAGTATTGTCGGTCGTTCCCGGTCGGGTCAGTCCCGGCCAGCGCACGACGCATGGCACTCGCATTCCTCCCTCGTAGACGCTTCCCTTGAATCCGCGGAGACCGGCAGTGGAATTGAAAAAGTCCGCATCGACGCCGCCCACACCAAAGTTGGGATCCCGGGAACGGTGGGTGGTCCCATTGTCCGAGGTGAATATGACAATGGTGTTCTCGACGAGGTCATGCTTCTCGAGCCGCCTCAGGATCGCTCCGACGTGCTCATCGAGATCTGAGATCATTGCCGCATAGCCTGCCCGCGGACGGGGATGGGGAAGGTAGCCATTCTGCCCCCGGTAGGGCCCTTTCTCCGTGTCCCACTCCTTCGGATAGCGGTCGACCCACTCTGCTGGGGGGTGCATGGCGACGTGGGGTTCAACAAATGGGCAATAAAGAAAGAAGGGGCCCTTCTTATGAGCGTCAATGAACTTGAGAGCCTCTTCGAGAATGCGGTCTGGCGCGTAGGTCTTTGCCCGGTAATCATCGGCAAGGATCTCGCCTTCGGGCTTTCGCAGATGCCCGCGAATGGGGTTGCTATTGATAGGATCAATTCCCTCATCGTCATCAAGGAAGGGCGGGAAGAACGAGTGGGCGTTACGCTGGCAGTTGTAGCCATAAAAGCGGTCAAACCCCTGTCGAATCGGGGAGCCGGAGGTGTCAGTGGGTCCGAGGCCCCATTTCCCGAAGCCTCCGGTCGCGTAGCCTTTCTCCTTCAATGCCTCAGCAATGGTGATGGCCTTTGCGCTGATTGGCCACTGTCCGGGGAACGGCTTGCCGTTCCCGGAGTCTCCGTTATTGCGAATCTCAGCGTGGCCGAGATGACGGCCAGTCATCAGGACGCAGCGGGCTGGGGCACAAACCGGGGCTCCGGTGTAGTGCCGGAGGAACCGAACCCCCTCGCTTGCCAGTCGGTCGATGTTGGGAGTTTTGATTTTCTTCTGGCCATAGCAGCCCAGTTCGCCCCACCCGAGATCGTCAGCGAGGATGAAAACAATATTGGACCCGGTGCGGGTAGCCTCGGTGGCCGAGACCTTCGTATGAAAGAGGGCCAGGGAGCAGAGTGCACAAAGCTTTAGGAAAAGGGGAGCCTTCATGAATTGCTAAAAGGGTTTGGATGAGGAGGCAGAGTAAGGGCGAGCTGTGGGAAGGTTCTAGTTCTTCTTGCGCTTTTTGCTCCGGTTGAAGTTGGCTTTGCGCGTGTGGGCAATTTCCTCCGTCGCGGCACCTTTGTCGCCCTGAGACTTCATCCAGCCATCGAGCTGGGTTGAGAGCTCTTTTCGGACTCCTGCAAGGGCAGTGTCTTCAATGAGATTGACGAGGCAGTGAGGGTCTTTTTCGACATCGTAGAGCTCTTCGGCAGGCCGCTGCTGATATTTTTTGACCATTGCCTTAGCGTGAGGATCTCCCTTCTTGGCTCTGTCCTGCCAGCTGACCCAGAAATTGGCTTTTCCGTCTCCTCCTTTACGGGTGACAGCGTTCGTGAAGGTTGCCTCTGGGTGAAGGTTCCGGATATAGCGGTAGCGGGCATTGCCACAACTCCGGATTCCATAGGCATCACTACCGTTGATAATGCCGCGGGTGGTCTGCAAGCCGTAGGTGTATTTCTTGTGCTCACTGGCATCGCCAAGGAGAACCGGAAGGAAGGATTTACCATCGAGATCCTTAGGAGTTGCGCCTGCCGCGTCGACGAAGGTTGGGACGAGGTCAACATACTCGACCAAGGCATTGGTAGAAGTGCCTGCCTTCACTTTTCCGGGCCAGCGGGCGATCATTCCGGAAGCGAGCCCCATTTCGAAGCACGTCCATTTCGCGAAGGGAAAAGCCGACCCCTGCTCTGACACGACGATGACGAGGGTGTTGTCCCTGAGTCCAAAATCATCAAGCAATGAGAGCAGGGCTCCACATTGCCAGTCATAGTAGGTGATCTCGGCAAGATACTTCGAATAGGAAGCTCTCGTGGCGGGGGTGTCCACCCATGAGGGAGGGAGCTTGAGAGATTCGGGGGGATAGGCAGAGGCGTCCCCCATGGTATAGGGCGAGTGAGGTTCGTTTGAGCATGCAACAAGGCAAAAGGGAGTCTCCGAAGAGCGGCATTGCGCGATAAATTTCTTCAGGTTCGGGAAGAACGGCCGGGTCTCAGGCTCGTTTTTGCTGAAGTCGTTGGAATACTCGAATGGGAAGGACTCTCTGGGAGAAATATGACCTTTCCCGCTCAAGGCTACCCGATAGCCAGAGTCCCCCAGATAGTGGACGATCGATTTGGTTCCCGGGTAAACCTGAGTGTGGTTTGGCCATGCGCCAGAACGCACAGGGTAGAGCCCGGTATAGATATTGTGTCTGGTGGGAGAACACATCGGAGCCGTCTGGAAGCAGCGGTTGAAGGTAAGCCCTTCCTTGGCAAGCTGGTTCAGGTTTGGAGTTTTGGCCTGTCCGCCATAGACCTCCATATCAAGGTAGGTGCAATCATCCGCGATCATCAGAACGATATTCGGGCGTTCTGCAGCACCGGCGATGGGAGAAGTGGCAAAAATTGCGAGAACTCCAACGAGAGCCGGTAGGAGGACAGGTGGTGAGGGAAGGTTACAGGATGACAGAATCTTCACGCCGGGATGCTAGGGCCGGCTAACTGCTTGTCGATGGAGAACAGTTCTTGCGGAGGCCTTGACTTTGAGTCTTGCAGAAAAGCGGCAACTTTACCCTTCACTCTTGTCCATTTCTGCTCCTTGGCCGGCCCCCGTTTTAGACTCCAGACCGCCATCTCTGCTTGGCCTCAGAAGTTTGGGCAGTCGACCTATCCTAAGATGTCGGAGGCGATTTCACCGTAAACGTCCGTGAGGCGGAAGTCCCTGCCATTATGCCGGTAAGTGAGCCTTTTGTGGTCGATTCCGAGAAGATGGAGAATGGTCGCGTGCAGGTCGTGGATGGTGCACCTGTTCTCAATAGCGTGGTAACCGAATTCATCTGTGCGGCCGTAGCGGAATCCGCCTCGTACTCCCGCGCCCGCCATCCACATCGTAAATCCATCCGGATGGTGGTCCCGGCCTACCGGGCCATTGCCCTGCTGCGTTGTCGGCGTGCGACCAAATTCTCCTCCCCAGAGGACCAGAGTGTCCTCGAGTAGCCCTCTGGCCTTGAGGTCGAGAATCAGGCCGGTAATAGGTTTGTCAATCTGTCCGACATTGAGGGAGTGCCCCTTTTCCAGGTGGGAGTGCTGGTCCCATTGTTCATTATTGAATTTCAGTGAATGTGCATGGCTGACCTGAATGAACCGAACTCCCCGCTCTGCCAGTCTTCGAGCCATGATGCACTCCCTTGCGAAGTTTTCCGTTCGGGCGTCGTCCATGCCATAGAGTTTGCGTGTTGCCTCGCTCTCGCCGGAGAGGTCCGTGGCCTCGGGCGCAGCCATTTGCATCCGAAAGGCAAGCTCGAAGCTTTTCATTCGGTCCTCGAGCAGAGCGCCTGCTTGGTCACCAGCTGACTGGCGCTCATGAATACGCCGTAAAAGCCCCAGTTGGAGAGACTGCTTCTGGCGGCTGATGCGCTCGTTGGTCATGTAGTGAAACCGTGCATCTCTTGCGGGACTGTTGGGATAGCCGGGAGTTCCGAGAGGGACCCCGCCAAACTCGGCTGGCAGGAAGGCCGGTCCGAAGTTGTCGGATCCCCCGTGCAGGGAGGTCGGGCAGATTGTGACGAAGCCGGGGAGATTATTATTGTCGCTGCCCAGCCCGTAGTTGACCCACGCACCCATGCTGGGCCGCAGAAGTGCTTCGTCTCCGGTATGCATTTTCATGCATGCACCTCCGTGAGAAACATTTGTCTCGCACAGTGAGTGAATCATGCAGAGTTCGTCGGCCACCTTGGGCAGGTGCTGCCAGAGCTCGGACATCCAGTGCCCGGAATTTCCGACCTGTCGCAGCGGCCACGGGGGTTTAAGCAGGTTGCCACGCTTTGCGAACTGGACCTTGCGCTCTGGAAAGGGAAGCGGTTTGCCGTTGAATTCCTCGAGCTTGGGTTTGTGATCAAAAAGATCTACATGGGAGGGGCCTCCGTGCATGAAGAGGAAAATGACCCTGCGTGCCCGGGCGGGAAACAGCGCCTGAGGTCGGAGGGGACCCGCCCCCTGAGATTGCTCTGCCAGAAGGGTGTTCAGGGCTAGCCCACCGAAGCCGAGAGCCATCTGCCCGAGGGCATTCCGGCGGGGCAGTGGATTCGGGGTAGGAAGGTTGCCACTCATCGCAGGTAAAGAAATTCGTTGGAGATGAGAAGTGTATGACAGAGCAGGGCCCAGGCTTGGGGTCCATCGTTGCCTGCCTCCCTGAGAAAGACCTGGGCCTCCGAGCGTTCCTCTCTGGTCACCGGCCGGGAGAAGAGGCGCAGATACAATTCGTGCAGGGGATCTTCATGAGATTGAATCTGTCGGGCGATAACGGCCGATTGGTTGATAAGAAATGAGCTGTTTAGCATGAGGAGGGCCTGAGTCGCTACCGTGCTGCTGCCGCGCCGGCCCGTGGGTGCCGTCGGATTGGGAAAATCGAGGAGGCTGAGAAAGTCGTAGACGTGACTGCGCACCACTGGGAGGTAGATGCTTCGGTGTTGAGCATCCTCGTAGATTTTTCGATTTTTGACGATGTCAGCAGGTGAGGGGTCCTGAGCCTTAACCTTTGGCGGAGGCCCCGTGGGTGCCTCTCGAACGAGGGATCCTGAGACTGCGAGGACCGCATCGCGGAAGACTTCCGCTTCCATCCGTCGCAGCCCGCGACCTCCTTGTCCGCCGGAAATTTGATAGGTGTTTGAAAGCATAATATGGCGGTGAAGTTTCTTAAGTGACCACCCACTCTGGAGAAAATAGTGCGTGAGGTAGTCGAGAAGGGGCTGGTTTTCAGGGGTGTTTCCAGTGGTGCCAAAGTTGTCCGGAGTAGAGACAAGGCCCTCACCAAAGAGCCAGTGCCAAACCCGGTTGACCATTACCCTCGCTGTGAGTGGGTGAGCGGGTGAGGTCATCCATTCTGCAAGTTCAAGGCGACCGCTTTGGTTTGTGATTTTGCCTGGTCGAGGGGGTGCTCCAACGGAGGTGAGGAAGCCTCGCGGGACTGCGTCTCCGAGCTCGTGTGGATTCCCTCTGACATTGATCCGCGAGTCCGCGATTTTTCCATCTCTCACAGCCATGACCTTGGGGAGCTCTTCCTTTTTGCCTGTTTCCAGGGCTGATACCTCAGTTTGAAGGCCTTCTATTTTTTTGAGAAGAGCAGTGGCCTGTTCTGGGTTCCGGACGGGGATCAACTTGAGCTTGTCGAGATGCGACATCATTGGCTCTGACTCGAGCCGGAGGATTTGTTTGCCCATCTGAAGGTGCAGAAGACCTTCGGCATGCCAGCTCTGGTCGGAGGGCATCCAACCTCCGGTCACCTGGGAGATAGCGTCTTTCAGCTCCACCGAGCCGTCAATGAGCACACGGCCGGGTCGAGAGGAGGCGGCCGCATAGCGTAAGGAGAGCTGGTAGGTCCCCTGACGCGGGATATCGATGTCGTATTCGGCATAATTGCGCTGCGCTCCCGGGTCCGAGATTATACCGATTCCCGCTCCGTAGTTGTCACGGTCGACGATAATATTACCCCGAGCATGGTCCTCCGCTTCCCATTCGATGGCCCCCTTTTGATTTCGAAGGGTTTCCAAGGCTTGCTCCTGCAGTTCGATTTTCTTTTTCAGATCTTCTGTCCGCTCGTGGCGCGCTTTTCGGGCCGCGGCTGAGTCCGGGGTGCGCAATTCCCGGTCCTCGATCTTGGTGCTGTGGAAGATTCCGGCAAGAGCGTAGTAATCTCGTTCCGATACGGGATCAAACTTGTGGTCGTGGCATCGGGCACAGCCGAGGGAGAGGGCAAGGAAGACTCGCCCCATCGTATCAATCTGCTCGTCGACGATATCTGCACGCTTTTTGACCGGGTCCTTTTCGGCGAGAATCTTAGTTCCGATCGCGAGGAAACCGGTGGCGGCAATGCTCCCGGCCCGCTCTGGATCCATGAGGTCTCCTGATAACTGCTCGCGGACGAACTGATTGTAGGGCAGGTCACGGTTAAAGGCGCTGATGACCCAGTTACGATAGCGCCACGCGAACGGATAGGCGTGATTCTCGTCACCACCGTTCGAGTCCCCGTAGCGCGCTAGGTCGAGCCAATGCCGTCCCCAGCGCTCTCCGTAGTGTGGAGAAGCCAGCAGGTGGTCGACCACCTTCTCCCAGGAACCGGGTGACTGGTCTCTCAGGAAGGCTTCGATCTCAGCTGGAGCGGGAGGAAGTCCAATCAGGTCAAAGTAGGCGCGGCGGATGAGAATACGCCGTTCCGCGCGAGGTATAGAGGCAATGGATTCGCTCTCACTGTGAGTTAGAGTAAAGCGATCAAGATCATTCTGAACCCACTCCTGATGATCTACCTTCGGGAGTGTCGCCGGCAGCAGTGGCTGGAATGCCCAATGCGCACCCTCCTCACCCGAGGTTGGGAGGGGGGCGAAGAGAAGAGCTGGATAAGCCAGCAGGAGGACTTTGCGACACGGGTTGATGATCCTTTCCCTTACCACACATCTCTGAATCCGGAAAATCGGGATTACAAATTTTTAAGATCGCTCGAGAAGAGTAGCGCGGGACAGAATTCCTCGGAAGGCCCCGACAGTTGTTGCGCTGCACGCGAATATTTTATTTGGCTGTCTCCCTGAGCTCTTTCCAGCGCTTCCTCATTTCGAGGAGCTTCTTGTGATGAGAGGGGCTTTCCGCGAGATTGGTGCGCTCCATGGGATCAGATTGAAGATCGTAGAGCTCTTCGACCCCGGGTTTTGGAGCCAACCAATGAATGTATTTCCAACGCTGGCCGCGCACTGCCTCTGATTCGGGAATCCGGTTCGGGATGAAATGGTGTTCGTAAAAAAAATCTCGCCGCCAGCCCTCAGAGGAGCCTGAGAGGAGAGGTGAGAGAGTTCGCCCCTGCATTTCTTCAGGTGCGGGTATGCCGGCATAGGAGAGAATGGTAGGAGCCATATCAATATTAAGGGCGAGTTCGTCGAGAGGCTGTTTCCTCGGTCCCTGATCTCGGGGATCGTGAATAACGAGGGGAATCCGGATCGATTCCTCGTGGGCAAACCATTTTCCAGCGAGACCTCTCTCCCCGAGATAGAACCCATGATCAGAGGTAAAGATGATCACAGTATTTTCGGCCATCCCGTGTTTCTTGAGGGCCTCCCTCATCCGACCCACTTCCCGGTCCACTCCAAAGAGGAGTCGGTAGTAGTCCTTGACCGTTTCCTGATAGAGCTTGGGAGAAAAGCGGATTTCCCAGCGTCGCCGGGATTCCGATGTTTGCAGGGGTTCATGGAGGGCCTGAAAGATCGCGGGATCCGAAAGCGGAGCCGCCGGGATCGTCGTTCCGGAGAACATATTTTCGTCGCGTGCGTCCGGGGGGAACTGTCGTTTCGCCCCATCCTGGCAGTGGACAGCCTTGAAGCTGACAGACAGGCACCAGGGCTTGTCCGCCGGAACGGTGCGAAGGAATTCGAGGGATTGATCACCCTGGAGAGAGGTGAGGTGCTGGTTGTTGGGGCGCTTCGGATCGAGAAAGCGTCCCTGGCCGGCAAAGCCGCGCCAGAAATCAAAGGTCTTGCGTGCCTCGGCCATTTTGTTTCCGACCCCGTATTTTCCGATGAATCCGGTATGGTAGCCAGCGGTTTTCAGAAGTTGAGGGTAGGATTTGCCCCATGCAGTTTCTGTGAACTCAGTCCGGAAATCGTGAATCTTATGACGAGCCTCATATTGGCCGGTGAAGATACTCGCTCGGCTTACCATGCAGATTGCCGTGGTAACAAAGGCGTTCTTGAACACATGGCTTTCCGCGGCAAGACGGTCGAGGTGAGGAGTGCGACAAATCTTATGCCCCGCGAAACCAAAGGTGTCGTGTCGAAGGTCATCGACGAGAAGAAAGAGGATATTGGGCCGGGCTGCCGCAGGGAAGAGGGAGGTGAGTTGGAAGAGGAGCAGGAGAACGACGATCCGCATACAATCTCACTATCGCTGAGCGGATATGGACGCCATCAAAAACGCATTCTTGAACTTCAGAAGCCGCTCCTGCTCCCCCTCATTCATTTTCGTCCAGCCAGCCGTTCAGGATTTCCAACGCAGCGACCTGATCGACAATATCACGCTGGGCTCTGGTGTCTTTACCGGCTTCCCGCAGTTTCTCAGAGGCAGTTGTCGTCGTTAGCCGCTCGTCGCTGTATTCCAGCCGAATGTTGGGAATTTTCTCGGTGAGCGCATTCCCAAAGTTTCGTACCCGCTGGGCGGCCTCGCCCTCGCTGCCGTCGAGTCTCAGGGGAAGGCCGAGAATAATGAGCGACACATTCCGTTGTGCGGCGATCTCTGGAATTCTTTTCAAGGGATCAGTCCTGCTGATATGAATGGTCTCAACAGGATGAGAGGCAATTCCAAGCTCATCCGTAGCAGCAATCCCGATGCGGGACTGGCCGTGGTCGATAGCAAGAATCGGATGAGGAGTCATCTACAGAGGAAATTCGAGCCTTCACCTAGAGCAGGTTTTCCGGAAGCAGCCCAACCACCTTTTTAATTTCGTCCGCACGTTCGCGGTCGGCAACTAGAATGGCATCATCGGTTTGCACGATGATCAGGTTGTCCACCCCGAGGAGAGCGACGTGCTTATCTTGCGAGCTGAAGACAATATTATTCGCGCTGTCGATGGGCGTGATCTGGGTATTGGTCTGGTTGCCGTCACCCTCAGTATTGAGATGTTTGGCCACAGAGATCCACGATCCCACGTCGTCCCAGTCAAAGGAGGCTTCGATATTAAGGACTCTTGAAGCCTTTTCCAAGAGGGCGTAGTCAATGGAAATTGGGTTAAGATGAGGAAACCGGGATGTAATTGTGGCCTTCACGTCGGGACTCTCCTGGAGCTCTTTAGCAAACTCACCAAGCTCAGGGGCATGGCGTTGAAGTTCTGCCATCACGGTTGGAATCGACCAGATGAACATGCCGGCATTCCAGGCAAAATTACCACTGGCAAGAAACTCTTCGGCCTGAGCGGCATCAGGCTTTTCACGAAAGCGCGTGACCTCGTGGGGGTGATGAGTCAGTTCTTGCCCGTCCAACACTGCGGCCTCTCCTCGTTCTACGTATCCGTAGGATGGGCAGGGCCACGTAGGCTTGATCCCAACCGTGACGAGGCCTTCACCCTCGGAGGCTGTCGCGATGGCGTCTTTCATGACCGATTGAAATGCGGCGGTATCCAGGATCAGCTGGTCGGAGGGCAGGATTATCATAGCCGCTTCTGGATCACGGGCGGCGACCAGGCCGACGCCGAGAGCGACAGCAGGCGCTGTGTCGCGCCGTGCGGGTTCCGCGAAGATATTTTCCGGGGGTAGGGAGGAAGCCAGATGGCGCACCGCGTCCTCTTGGGCCGCATTGGTCAGAATAAGGATGTTTTCCCGGGGAATTAGGCCCTCCAGCCGATTGATTGTCTGGCTCAGGAGGGTGCCGGAGTCCAGCAGGTCAAGGAGCTGCTTGGGTCTTGAGTTTCGGCTGAGTGGCCAGAACCGTGTGCCGCTACCGCCGGCTAGGATCATTGCGTATGGATGAGACATCTGGGTTGATATTGAAGGGATATGGGCTCCTGTTAAAAGCAGCGATGTGAGGAATTTCTTGTTTTCCCCTGCTGAGGATCAGTTACCATTCAGCAGTGAATGAGAAACAGCAGGATCCTGCTAAAGCCTTGGTGGACGCCAGTGTTGAGTGTGCTCCGATCGCACTCGGGGTAGCGGCTGGAATTTTTCTAGGAGATATGATGCACCGGAGTGCACGTCGTCCGGTGGCCTTTGCCCTTGGGGTTCTTGGAGTGGCTGCGATCGCCCCGGTGATCGTGGATACCGTTCGTGACAAGGTAGCGGGTCCACAGACTCGTCGGGGAACGCAGCGCACCCTGCGCAGTATCCGGGAAGGGGCTGGAGTCCCTGCTCGAGACATTGACTTCGTGGAAGAAGAGCTCGGCGAGGTCTATGCTGGCTGAGTGTTCCTTGGCGCGGGCTCAATCGGAAATACTCCCCCGGAGGTTGCCGGCAATCTCGTTGACTACGAGGGCAAAGCTGGTCCGAAAGCGCTCCTTTGGTCGCCAGTCCAGTCCTGCGCGAGCCTTACTGAAATCAACTGCGTAACGTCTGGTAGGCGCTGAGTTTGTTTCAACTCCGGGCTGAGTTGAGATCAACGACGAAGGCTTTTCCAGAGTCTCCAGAATACTTCGAGCGATACCAATGTCCGTACGTTCACACTGCCCTCCAAGGAGGTAGACCGAGCCTGAGTGCCCTCGTCGAAAAGCGGCGATCATTCCGTGACAATGATCATCGACATGAATCCAGTCCCTGATTTGGGTTCCCTCGCCCTCAATTGCGAGTGGTTGCTCAAGAAAGGCGGCCCGAGTCCACCTTGGGATCATTTTGCGGGCATCCTGACGAGGACCGTAAGTATCTGAACCGCGCGTTATGACGACGTCTTGTTTGCGATCATGCGCAGCTGCGAGGCAAAGGAGATCGGCAGAGGCCTTGCACGCAGCGTTGGGTGCAAGGGGCTTGAGAGGATTAATTTCCACTGAGCGCCCAGGGGGGGAGACTGTCCCATAGACTTTACTCGTGGAGCATTGCAGCAGGGGCACTCCGGCAGCGGAGCATTGATCGAGGACGCGTGCGGTTCCAAGAACATTCGCTACTGCTAGGTCCACAGTGGAAGACTGCGAAGTTTCGGAATCGGTATCCGCGGCGAGGTTGAATACACCGGTTACCTTGTGGTCCTGCAGAAGGCCGGGAATCAGGTCAGGGTCGTGGATATCTCCCTCTACGAAAACAAACCGCGGGTCCTGATCAGGCCCTATCAGATTGCCTCGCCGGCCCCCGGATCCGAGTTTGTCGACAACAACGAGACGTTGGAGTTCCTCTATTCGTATAAGATGCCGCGCAAGAGCTGATCCGATGAACCCGGCTCCCCCGGTGAGTAAAATGGACCGAAGATTTCTCACAACGGAGCATAGGCACGATTGAAGGAAAGTGAACGGTCGTTTTTTGTGAATGAAAAGTGAGGTGGAAAGATGCCCCGGATCCCAGATTGGCGAGAATCATGAGAACGAGCCTGCTTTTTTTGCTGTAGTGGAAGCGAGGTCGGTAAAGGGAATCCCATTGACCAGCGTTGAGGTGGAGGCAGAATCTGCT
>MDSV01134155.1_pt1 | contig 18084 bp, 17 predicted proteins | sample 810851 | NCBI WGS metagenome assembly MDSV01 (sample SAMN05326640, study PRJNA326480) | marine metagenome | isolation source: seawater | place: Atlantic Ocean: North East | collected 2012 | reverse complement strand
TTTTCCTCTATTTTAATTTTAGAATTGAAACCTTTTATATCAGGTTGTTTTAATTTCATATTAATTTAAATTAGTATCCAAATATTAAATCATTTTCATGTTCATTCATAAAGACATAATTATCGTATTTTTGTTTGTTTTCTTAATACTATTAATTTTATTTGTTATTTTTATAAAAGATCTAAAGATAATCAGTAAATCACTTCAAGATTTTAAAGGTAAGACCATTAGCTCGGACAAAGTCTTTTTCTTTAATCTATTTCAACCAATTATCTTTAACTTAAATTTAATTATAAAAAAACTTAACGAAAAGTCGAAATATTCAAGATTGAGAATCTTTTTTTATGATTATTTCTTTAAATTTTTCCCTGATCCACTATTAATCGTTGATCAGAATAATATTATCATTGAAATGAATGAACAAGCCATTGAATTTTTTGGAGAAGATTCAAAACAAAGAAATATTTTCTCAACTCTAAGAATTCCTGAACTTAGTTCATTAATTGATGAATCCATTAAACAAAAAAAACCTGTGGAGAAAGAATTAAATTTAATTTATCCAAGAGAAAAGGTTTTTAAAGTTTGGGTCTCAGGTCGACGAGATTTGGGCAAAAATAAATTAAATTTTATTAGATTATTTGATACGACATCTCAACATAATATTCAGGATATTCAGAGAGATTTTATTTCAAACGCTAGCCACGAATTAAAAACACCTATTACTTCTATTATTAATTATTGTGAAACTTTATTGGAAGAGTCATCAACAAAAAAGAACTCAAAGAAAGAAGAGTTTTTGGTTGCTATGTCTAATGAAGCCAATAGAATGTCTTCTTTAGTTAAAGATCTGTTGTCTCTTACCAGAATTGAGAGAATTGAACATTCTCCTCCTGAGGAAAAAGCAAATTTAATTGAAATCTTAAAGAATGTTCAAAAAGCCTGTAAGGAAAGAAAGTTTTTAAGCAGAACAAAATATAAATTTTTCATACCAAAAAGTAAAATAGAAATAATTGGTGATAAAATAGAATTACAGCAAGTTTTTTTTAATATTATAGAAAATGCAATAACTCACAGTGAATCTAAAAAACCAATCCAAATAAAATTATTTTCTAAAAATAATAAAGCTTTGTTCATAGTACAAGATTTTGGGATTGGAATTTCAAATCAGAATATTCCAATGCTGACAAAAAGATTTTATAGAATTAACAGTTCTCGTCCTCGTGATACTGGTCATACCGGTCTTGGTCTTTCAATTGTAAAACATATTCTTAATAGACATAATGCTGAGCTAACTATTCAATCTGAGCTGAACAAAGGGTCTTCATTTTCTATTGCTTTTGACAAGGCCTAAATTATTTAACTTTTTTTCCAGAAATTTATTCATCAAACTGCCTTGTTACAGTCATCAAACTGTAACATTCAAATAATACTTTGTTCCAATAAATTTTTTAGAAAGGCATAAATATGAAAGGATTAAATTATGGTATAGCTGTTGTGGCTTTTGGAACGATGGCATCGTCTGTAATCGCCCAAGATTACGGGAAACAGATTGATGCATTGCAGAATGAGCTATTGAAAATGAAGCAAGAAATGAATTCAGAAAAAAATAAAGCTTATTTTGTAAAAGGTAAGGGTCTCAGTATAAAAAGTATAGATGGGAAATATAAATTTGCTATCAAAGGAAGAATTATGTATGACGTAGGCGGGGTGTTAGATTATGAAAATACCGCTGCCGATGGAACAACCACTGAGCTCCAAGAACATGGACTTGGAACTGAATTTCGAAGATTAAGATTCTCAATCAAAGGTGAGGTTGGAGATGGTTGGGGTTTTGCATTCCAACCTGATTTTGCTGATGGAAGTGATGATACTAGCGACAGAACAGTAGGGTTCAGAGATGCCTTAATTTATAAAAAAATAAAAGGGTTTGGAAAAATTACAGTTGGTAATCAGAAAGTTGCTGCTGGGTTATATGAAAATACAAGTTCAAATAACTTAATATTTATGGAAAGATCAATGCATAATGAAACTATGAATTTTGGTCATAGAGCTGGTTTTGGTTATGATACATCAGGTGCTTTTGGTGACAGATTTCATTTGAAAGCAACAATTTTTCATGGACATGAAGCTGCAATTGAACAAAACATTTCAGATGGCAACGATGGAAGTAGTGCAATCAACGAATCATTGGGATTTGGCGTCGCTAGTCAATATCAAGTACTTAAAGATAAAAAATATCAAAGTCTTTTTGGTCAAGGTTTATCTGGTCTTTTAGGTTTTCACTATGGATATTTTGACTTAAGTAATATTGATACCGACGATGATGGTACCTCATTCTTTGCTCAGGGTAGATATAACACAAATAGTTCAAGAGCTAATGGTCTTCACACACTTATGGATAAACCAATTGATTTAGGAGATGAAAATAATCTTAAAAACCATCACTTTTTTGGACCACAGTTTAGTTTAATCGTAGGTCAACTTTTCGCTCAAGGTGAATATCAATTAGGTCAATATGGATATTCCGCACCTAATACTGGGGCTGAAGCGGAAGAAGACTTTGATTTTCATGGAGGCTCAATAAGTGTTGCATATGCTCTTTCTGGTAAATTTAAACACAGTGGAAAAAAAGGAGCTTTAAGTGGGCTGAAATGTAAAAGTCACTGCTTCATGCCAAAGTATCAATATGAGTTTATCGACATGACTGACCATGATACCAATGCTTCAGGTACTGGTAGTAGAAATGGTGGTTCTGGTCAAGTGCATACATTTGGGTTCAACCATTATTTTAATTCAAATGTTAGATTAATGGCTGAATACGCCTACGGTGATTATGCCTCTGATAATTCTAATGGCATGCGTGAGTCAACTATTCAAACATTGCAAGCAAGACTTCACCTTAAATACTAAATTTAAGACTCATTCTAAAAGTTAGCTGAAATCAAAGAGTATGACAATTCATACTCTTTTTTCTATATTGAAAAAACTAAAATAGTAATTTTATTTGTCCAACTCTTTTTGAAAATATTTATGAACAATTGAATCTTGGTTTTCTAATAACCAATCAATTGATGGTTCGTTATTCATCGCCTTTTTAATTGCACTGGTTGTAGCCTTACGATGGATATCAAAAAGAATTTTATGATCTAAATTATCATCTTTTGATACAGATGGATTTAACCAAACTGCAACTATAATTCCTAGATCATTTGCCTTTTCTTTTGGGATAATTCCTTCTCTAACTGAATCTAAAACCCCATTTGAAATCGCTCCTTGAACAGTTCCCATTAAGATATTAGTGTATTTATCATCTTTTACTGTAACCTTACTAACCATAATTGTTGCAGGTTTTACCATTACGTCGGTATTCATTAATGCTAAAACTTTTGTATGACCTTTAATTTGATTCCCCAATAAAGTAGCAAAGGCTGTTCCAAAGGGTCCGTTTAAATCACCTACTATGACCTCTGGTTCTGCAGCAGTTCCGGGTGGTCCACCAGCTAACAAAGATTCTCCCACTTTCATTACAAAGTCATTCTTTTTCATTAATCTCTCCTAATTATTTTTAATTTACAGTCTAGATTTCACAGGATAACTTATCATATCTAGCAATTTTTGAAAGTTTAACACATATTTTTAAAATTTTATTTACAAAATAAATCAGAAAAAATTAAAAAAATTTTTAAATGACATTGTCATATAACTGTAACAATTCTGTAATAAATTCTCATCTTATGTCCGATATTTTTTAATCTTAACCATTAATTAAGAGAGGAATAAATGAAAAAAATAATTATTGCTATCACTTCTATTTTTATTGCCATCAATTCTCAGGCTTTTGCTCGTGACCAAGTTAAAATTGTTGGGTCTTCGACAGTTTATCCATTTGCTACAGTAGTAGCAGAACGGTTTGGGAAAACAAGTGGTTTTAAGACACCAGTTATAGAATCAACAGGTTCAGGTGGTGGGCTTAAACTTTTTTGCAAGGGTTTAGGAACTCAACATCCGGACATTACAAATGCATCTAGAAGAATAAAAATGAAAGAAGTAAAGAACTGCAAAGAAAATGGTGTAACTGATATCACGGAAATAAAGGTTGGTTTTGATGGTATTGCAATTGCCAATTCAAAATCAGGACCTGTCTTTGATTTGACGCTAAAAGATCTTTATCTTGCCCTAGCCAAAGAAGTTCCAGCTGATGCTGAGGGAAGTACAGTTAAGCCAAATCCTTATAAAATGTGGAATGAGATTAATCCAAAACTTCCAGAAAAACCTATCGTCGTTATTGGTCCTCCACCAACCTCTGGAACAAGGGATGCTTTCAATGAGTTAGCGATTGAAAATGGATGTAAGAAGTTTCCTGAACGAAAAGCCTTAAAGAAAAAGGATAAAAAACTTTATAAAGCTCAATGTAGAGGCATCAGAGAGGATGGTCATTATGTTGAAGCTGGAGAAAATGATAATCTTATTATAGAAAAATTAGTTGCTGATCCAAATGCTTTAGGTGTATTTGGATACTCTTTCCTTGATCAAAATAAAGATAAAGTTAAAGCAGCAAAAGTAAACAATGTTTTACCAGAATTTGAGGCAATATCATCTGGAGAATATCCGGTTTCAAGGTCATTATTTTTCTATGTAAAAAATGCTCATGCTTCAGTCATACCTGGAATTAAACAATATGTAAGAGAATTTACATCAGCAAAGGCGATCGGATCCGATGGATACTTAGTATCGAAAGGGCTTATTCCCCTTCCACAAAGTGAAAGGGCAAAATTCGAGAAAGATGGAAAAACTCTTGCAAAATTTGATGGAAATCTTTTGAAAAAATAAAGAAAAATATATGGGGTTTTGGTCTTTCTTTTTTATTATAGTCTTTTTAGGTTTATCAACCCAATGGTATGGAACTAATAAAGCTTTAAAGATAAACTCTAAAATTAAGGAAGGGCCAAAACTACCCTCGCTACCTTCTTATTATGGAACACATGCTTTATTATGGCTAGTGCTACCTGTATCAATTGCTTTGGTAATTTGGGGATTCTCAAAGTCTCATGTAGTTGATTTTATTTTACTTCAAAATTTACCTAAATCTCTTGTTAATGAGTTCGGTGGTAAGCCTGCAATGCTCATAGACATAATAAAAGCCACAGATCCATCAAGGATTTTTCCAGGAACAAATCCTATTATAGTTGAAAATGCTACCTACTATAATGAGATAAATATCTTATCTAACTCAATTGCCTTCTCAGTTATTCTTTTTATTGGGTTACTAGCAAGTATCTTTTCCTTGAAAAAGATTTCTTTTTCTTTTAAAGCCCGACAAGCTGTAGAAAAAACTAATATAAATTTGCTTATTCTTTGCTCATTAATTGCAATAATAGCTACTATCGGAATAATTCTTTCATTAATTTTTGAGGCAGTTAGATTCTTTGAAAAAATTAATATTTTTGAATTTTTATTTGGTCTAGACTGGAGTCCCCAAACTGCAATAAGAGAAGGACAGGTGGCAAGTGAAGGGGCTTTTGGTGCAATTCCAATTTTTTCAGGAACTCTATTAATAACATCAGTTGCAATGTTTGTTGCTATTCCTATTGGATTGTTGTCCGCTATCTATCTATCGGAATATGCAAATCCTAAGGTAAGATCAACTTTTAAACCAATACTAGAAATCTTAGCAGGTGTACCCACAGTGGTATACGGTTTTTTTGCTGCAATAACTGTTGGGCCTTTTTTAAAAGGCTTTGTAAATAGTTTTGGATTTGATATTGCTTCTGAAAGTGCAATTGCAGCAGGAGGGGTTATGGGAATTATGATTATTCCCTTTATATCCTCATTGTCTGATGATGTGATTAAAGCAGTTCCCCAATCTCTTAGAGACGGCTCATTTGCAATGGGAGCAACAAAATCAGAAACTGTAAAAAAAATTATTCTCCCTGCTGCACTACCAGGAATAATGGGGGCAGTTTTGCTGGCTATTTCAAGGGCTATAGGAGAAACAATGATTGTTGTGATGGCTGCTGGTATTGCTGCAAACCTAACTCTAAATCCTTTTGAATCTGTTACAACTGTGACTGTTCAAATTGTAACTCTATTAGTAGGTGATCAGGAATTTGATAGTGCAAAGACTTTGGCTGCATTCGCACTTGGAATTACATTATTCTTTGCAACACTCATGTTAAATATAATTGCATTAAGAATTGTTCAAAAATATAGAGAGAAATATGAATAATAACCTTGAGAAAGTAAAATCTTCACTAATAAAGAGAAAGAGAAGTGAGAATCTTTTTAAGTTTTATGGGTTTTCTGGAATTGTCTGTGCGACTTTTTTCCTAGTAATGATCTTATACTCTGTAATAAGCCAAGGACAAAAAGCATTTTTTACAACGTTTATTAAAGTGGATGTTTTTTTTGATCCTGAAATTATAGATCCAAATAACGAAAGAAATGACGAAGAAATTAAATTTTCAAACTTTAATAAGATTATAATTTCATCTCTTAAAAAAAAATTTCCTAAGATTAATGGCAAAAAAGATATTAGAGAATTGGCAAGTTTTATATCAAGTTCAGAAGAAGAAAATTTAATGAATTTTATTATTAACAATAAAGAGTTCATTGGAAAAAATAAATCTTTGTGGCTTCTTGCATCTTCGACCATAGATGTAATTATAAAAAATCCTGAGATGGAAAAATTAAGTGAACAAGATAGATTAATATCTAACAAACAACTTTTTTGGTTAAATCAAATAAAATCCAATAACGAAATAAGGAGTGGATTAAATAAAAATTTCTTTACAAAAGCAGATTCAACTGAACCTGAACAAGCTGGGATTTGGGGATCTCTTGTTGGTTCATTTTTCACAATAATAGTTACATTGATTTTATCTTTTCCTATTGCAGTTGCAGCGGGAGTTTTTTTAGAGGAACTTGCTCCCAAGAATAGGTTTACAGATTTCCTGGAAGTGAATATTAATAACCTTGCAGCGGTTCCATCAATTATTTTTGGACTTCTTGGGTTAGCTATTTTCTTAAATATTATGCATTTACCAAGATCAGCTCCAATTGTAGGTGGAATGGTTCTAGCCTTAATGACATTGCCCACGATAATAATAGCGACGAGATCTTCACTCAAAAGTGTACCACCATCGATAAGAGAGGCTGCAATTGGTCTTGGAGCTACAAGATTTCAAAGCGTGGTTGACCATGTTCTACCCTTGGCTATCCCTGGTATAATGACAGGAACAATTATTGGAATGTCAAGGGCACTTGGTGAATCTGCACCACTTTTAATGATTGGAATGGTAGCTTTTATCGTTGACGTGCCTGGCTCCTTTCTTGATTCTTCAACGGCGCTTCCAGTTCAAGTATATTTATGGAAAAGCACTGCAGCCAGAGGATTTGTTGAGCTCACAGCTGCTGGAGTGATTGTTTTGCTAGTTTTTTTAATTCTTATGAATGGACTAGCTGTTTTTATAAGACAAAAATTTGAAAAAAAATGGTAGACTATGTTTAATGAGTGAAAAAGTTAAAATATCAACAAAAAAAGTCAACGTCTTCTATGGGAATAAAAAAGCTCTCGATAACATCAGTTTAGAAATACCTGAAAAAAAAGTAACATCTCTTATCGGTCCAAGTGGTTGCGGAAAATCTACTTTTATTAGATGCTTAAATAGAATGAATGACACAATAGATATTTGTAGAATAGAGGGTAAAATAATAATTGATGACGAAGACATATATTCTAAAGAAATAGACCCAGTACTTTTGAGGGCAAAAGTTGGAATGGTTTTTCAAAAGCCAAACCCCTTCCCCAAGTCTATTTTCGAGAATGTAGCATATGGTCCACGAATACATGGACTAGCTGCTAGTAATGACGAACTTGACGAATTAGTAACGCGAAGTCTTAAAAAAGCCGGTTTATTCGAAGAAATTAAAGATCGAATTCACGAGCCTGGAACATCATTATCTGGAGGACAACAGCAAAGATTATGTATTGCAAGAACCATAGCAATTAGTCCACAAATTATTTTGATGGATGAACCATGCTCAGCCTTAGACCCAATAGCAACCGCAGTCATTGAGGAACTCATTGATGAATTAGCAAAAAACTATACCATAGTTATTGTAACGCACTCAATGCAGCAAGCTGCTCGTGTCTCTCAACAAACTGCTTTTTTTCATATGGGTAATTTAATCGAGGTAGGACGCACAGATCAAATCTTTTCAACACCGAGTCAGAAAAAGACTCAAGATTATATAACTGGAAAAATAGGATAATTATGAAGGAACATATTGTAACAACTTATGATGAAGATTTAAATTCTCTTAAAAGTAATTTAACAAAAATGGGATTGAATGTTGAAAAGCAGATATTCGAAGCAGTTGACCTAATAAAAATAATAAATATCTCAAAGGCTAAAGAAATTATAAGGAATGACAAAGATATTGACGCTTTGGAAAAAAAAATAAGAGGATTTGCAACAATCACTTTATCGAAAAGACAGCCTCTTGCGGACGATCTTAGACAAATAATAATATCTCTAAAAATATCAAGCATATTAGAGCGTATTGCTGATCATGCTGCCAATGTGGCTGGAAGAATATTATCAGTAAAAAAAACACCAGAAAACTATAGGACTGACTCCATCCATCAACTTGGCACCTTAGTTTTAAAAAACTTTTCTACAGCTTTGAGTGCGTATGATCAGGAGTCTAAGAAAATTGCACAATCCGTTCCTGAAGAAGATATCACTATCAATTCGATTTATGAAACATGCTTCAGAGAACATTTGCATTTAATGATGGAAGATCGAGACATAATTGGTTTTTGCACACAAATGCTATTCATTGCCAAAGAATTAGAGAGAATCGGTGATTTATCAAAAGTAATATCAAAAGAGGTCATTTATAATCTTCAAGGAACATTAAAGTAAAATGGAAAACAAAAAGACTATTCTTGTTGTTGAAGATGATAAATCATTGTTGCCCATAATCACATACAACATTGAGAAAAATGGATATCAAGTTAAGTCGGCAACTAACGGTGAAGATGCATTATTGTTATTAAAAGAAGAAATTCCATCAATGGCAATTTTTGATTGGATGATCCCTGAACCAAGTGGTTTAGAACTTTGCAGGATTGTTAGAAGAAAACCAGAGACAAGTAATTTACCAATAATCATTTTAACCGCAAGAGAAGAAGAAGAAGATAAAGTCAGAGGTTTGGATTGTGGCGCAGATGATTATATAACTAAACCATTCAGACCAGCAGAACTTATTGCAAGAATCAGAGCACTTATGAGAAGATCCTCCTCAAATCAAAATCAAACCTTAGAGTTTGAAGATATAAAAATGATAACAACTGAACACAAAGTTTATAGAGGAAACTTAAGAATTCACCTTGGCCCAACTGAATACAAACTTTTAAAACATTTTATGGAAAATCCTTCTAGAGTATACAGTAGAGAGCAACTTCTTGATTCTGTTTGGGGTCATGGTATTTACGTTGAATCAAGGACAATTGATACTCACATACGGCGGCTAAGGAAAGCTGTTAACATCCAAGGGAAAAAAAATTTTATAAGAACCATCAGGGCTGCAGGCTATTCTATTGATAAAGGTTAAAAACAGGAAACTATTTATAGATAATTTGTACAGAAGTGTGTGCGAAGTTTATAGATTTAAGTTTATTTTAAATGCAAAAATCTAGTTATAAAGATGGCATCTCTGTAATCGTTACTGTATTTAATAAAGAAGAATACATTATACAAACCCTGCGATCAGCAATTACTCAATTTAATGTTAATAAATATGGATATCAAATAATAGTTGTTGATGATGATTCTAAGGATTCGTCATATCAAATTTCAAGAGATTTTTTAAAAGAAAATAAAGTTGATTTTAAGATTGTAAAACAAAAAAATTCTGGGCCAAGCATTGCTACGAATACAGCACTAAAATTTGTAAAATATTCATTCATAAAAATTTTAGACGGAGACGATATATTAGCTCCAGACAGCCTTGATTATATGAAGGGTCAAATGGAAAAAAAGTTTATTGATCTTCTTTACGGTGATTGGACTTGGGTAAAGGATCCTGCAAACTATAAATTTAAAAATAATTCTCCTGAATCAAATATTCTCGAAGATCCAATTAATAAATTTATTATTAGTGGTTGGGGTGGCGCTAGTAATTTAATGATAAAGACTGATGTAATGAATGAAATTGGTGGATGTGACAATAAACTCTTTGTTCAAGATTTTTCAATACCCATAAGGGTTGCAGGTAATCATTTAAAATCAACTGCTTCAAAAAGATTTTGTGTAGGAAGATCAAACAAAATAATTTGTGTGGGGCCAAGTAATGTTGAACAAAGAGTAATGTCTGTGAATGGACAAACTTTATATGACTTTTCTTTAGGAGCTTTGAACTTTATTGATGAGCACAAATTACTTGAGAATCAAGTAAGAAAAAAGGTATTAAAAAAGATAATTTCTCGTTGTTGGTCTTGGAGAAAAAAAAGTATGAAAATAAAAATCTTTAATAAATTTTTTCTCACCTATCTCTTAAGTAAATTGAATATTGGTCTTAACCCAAATCTTGTTAGATATCACGTTTATAGAACATGGATTGAAGATGAAAATATTAGAAGAATAAATTTCCATGATAAAAGAAATTTAAGAATTCTTATTTATGTAGGACTCGACCTTCTGGGAGATGCTTTACTAAAAATTCCACTTTTAAAATGCATAAAGTCCACTTTTCCGAACTCAGAAATAACATGGATGGCAGGTAAAGGGAAATCTATTCTAAGTACAAGTTTGAAACCTCTATCAATTGGTTTAATTGATAAAATATCTGATAATTTAAGATTCGGTTCAAGTATCTTAGATTTTTTTAAACAAAATAGCTTTGGTCCATATGATATTGTCATTGATACACAAAAGAGGTTTTTAACAACTTTAATTTTAAAAACAATCAAAACAGAAATTTTTATTTCTCCTTGTGCTAATTTTTTATTTTCTGACTTATCTCCAAGACAAACTAATGAAAAAAACTTGAGTAAATCCTTAGTTAATATTTCGGAAATTTTTAATTTTAAAAAATTAGAATTTCAATTGAAAGGCTTTAAGAAAAATTCTTCTAAAGTTGCGTTATGTCCCGGTGCGTCAGTAATATGGAAAAGATGGGACTTAGAAAATTTTATAGAAATTTCAGAACATTTGATTAGAAAAAAACTTATGCCAGTTTTCATTCTCGGACCAAAAGAGAAAGATATTGAAAGGCATTTAAAAAGAGAGTTTGGAAACAAAATAGAAATTCTTAGTACAAATGATCCTATGGAAACTATTAAAGCAGCAAAAAAGTGCAAAGCCGGAATAACTAATGATACTGGATGTGGTCATCTACTTGCTTCAGTTGGAATGCCAATTCTTACATTATTTGGGCCTACTGATCATAAAAAGTTTTCACCTATTGGCAATCTAAAAAATATTTCTATTTCTTCTCAGAAAATTTTTAAGTCTAAAAATATTAATGCTATTCCTACAGATTTAGTGTTACAAAAATTAAAAAAAATACTTTAAAAATCAAATTTATGAAATTTTGAGATAAATTAATAAATAATGAAAAATGTTGAAAAATTAAAATGGTTGGGAACAGTTTTTGTTTTGACTGGAATACTTCTTACAAACCTTAATAATTATCCATTGAATATATATCTTCATGGAACTGGTGTTGTGTTCTGGACGCTCAGTGGCTATCTATCTAAAGATAAGGCTATTTTGACTAATTTTGGATTTCAAATTCCAATTTTCATTTTTGGTATTGTAAATTTTTTTATGACTAGTTAATTTTAATTTTTTTTCACTAAGTCATTTATCATTTCTTTTGAAAGCCTTGCTCCGTATTGTTGGATGATAACTGAAGCCATTTTACATCCGAATGATGCACACTCTAAAGGTTCTTTACCGTTAATCATTTGATGTAAAAATCCTGCCGCAAACATATCTCCTGCTCCAGTGGTGTCAACCACTGACTTCACGGCAAAAGAAGGAATGCTGTTCTTTTTATCAAGTTGAAAAACTTCTACACCTTTTTCTCCTTTTGTTTTAATCATTAATTCAGTAATGTTTTGTTTAATAAATTTATCTTCACCCCCACTATCAAAGAGTTCTTCAAATTCATTTTCATTCCCTATTAAAATATGAACATGCGACTTTATAAAATCATAAAATTCCTCCCTAAACATTTTTACTAAATTGAAATCAGAAAGAGAAAAGATAATTTTAACATTTTTTCTTTTTGCAATTTCAACTGCCTTCTTAATTGCTTTTTTTGCTGAATTTGAACTCCAGAGATAACCTTCAATTAATAAAAAATTAATTTCTTCAAAAAAATTTTCTTCGATGTCACTCTCATCTAAAGTAGTACTTGCACCTAAAAAAGTTTGCATTGACCTTTCACCATCCGGTGTCACAAATATGATACACCTTGCTGTAGGAAGTCCCGTTGACGACTGATTGCATAGAAATTTAGTATTTGTATTTCTCATGTCTTTTACAAATTCATTACCTAACAAATCATTTTTAACTTTTCCACAGAAAAAAGCATCAGAACCTAACAGCGAAGTCCCTACTATAGTGTTCGCGACTGATCCTCCTGAATCTTTTTTTATCGGATCTATTTCTTTTAAAATTTTATCGGAAACCTCTTGGTCAACTAATGACATTGAACCTTTCTTAAGATTTTTAGAATTCAAGAATTCTTCAGTGACAGGAGCTAGGATATCAAGAACAGCATTTCCCATGCCTATAATTTTTTTTTTCATATTTTTTCCTATTAAAAATTACAAATATGATTATAGCCTTTTATTTGCACAAATCTATTTCTGTTAAATTATATCTTTAAAATACAATCAAATAGTTTTATATAGACATGTATGGAAAAAATTTTTCTAAATATTACTCTCCTTCCATATAGAAGCTTATCCAAAAAAGGTTTTAAAAATTTAATTTTTATTGTTTCTTTTGTTTTCTTTTCTATAGGTGTATTTTTTTGGTATATAGGCGCTTGGCCTGTTTTTGGGTTCTTGGGTTTAGATGTCTTTCTTCTATATTATGCATTTAAAATTAATTATAAATCAGGTGAGATATTTGAAACAATTAAGATCATAAAAGAAAATCTTCTTATCACAAGAAATTTTCCTTCAGGAAAAAAACAAATTTGGAATCTTGAGCCATATTGGACGAAAGTAGAAATGTTAAGCCCAGCACGTCATCAACACAACCTGGTTATAAAGTCAAAAAATAAAGTTGTTCTTTTAGGTTCATTTTTAAACTACGACGATAAAAAAAAAATTTTCAAACAGATAGAATCGGCCCTTCAACTTCAAAAAAATCTTTAAGGCTTGTGTCCTGATAAATTCTTCTATCAATTTAAAAAGTTTAATTTCACTTGCTTTGCTTTCAGCTATTTGGGGAAGTTCTTTCATTTTTATAAAATTAAGTATTATTTCCATACCACCAAGCTTACTAACATTTTATAGGTTGTTTATAGCATCAATATTTCTTTTTCTATTTTGTAAAAATCAGATTCCTAAATTTTTTATCTCTAAAAATAAAATTTTATTATTAGCTATTGCAATTTTTGGTAATGTAATACCTTTTAATTTAATTAGTTTAAGTGAAATATATGTAGATAGTAATGTTGCCTCAACCTTAATAGGAACAATGCCTTTATTTACTATTCTAATATCATTAACTTTATTTAAAAATCAGAAATTCAATTTTTTAAGTTTTTTTGGAATCATAATTGGATTTTTTGGAATGATTGTCTTTATTAATCCTTCAAAATTATCTGCTAGTTCTCTAGTCCTAAATTTCTCATTTTTAATAATTTTATCTGCATTCTTTTACGGTCTCTCAGCAAATTTAGTGAAAATAATAGAAGATCAATCGCCATTAGAAACAGCATTTATCTCAACTTTCTTGGCAGCTATATTATCATTACCTATTTGTTTATCAAATGTTTACATTTCAGAACAAACTCTTTTATCGATCTTAAAAAATATTTCAATGATAAGTTTTATTTCTGCAACTATTTTAGGAGTTATGTGCACCGGTGTTGCAATTATTATTTTTTTCAATTTAATTAAAATTAAAGACGCCGTATTTGCTAGTCAAAGTAATTTTTTGATTCCATGCTTTGGTTCTTTGTGGGCATTTATCTTTCTTGGTGAGAATCTATCGAAACATATGATCTTTGGATTAGGCTTTATAGTTTTAGGTGGATGGATGGTGAATAAGTCGAAAGATAATTAACTATTTTAGTTTATTGGAGGCATCTGGTTTTTCTCCAACATCATATTCTTCATATTCCATTGCAGGCTTAATTTGTTTTTCATCTTGAATACCATAGACTATCTTTACAGCTTTCTGAAAATTTACCCTAGCTTGTTCAAGATTTCTCTCGGCGAAAGAAACTGAGCCGCCAAGCCATGCATTATCTTCTAGGGCGTTTGCTCCTGAAATTAAAAGTTCTGAAGCTTCAATTAGTGAATTATGCACATCTCTTAATTTTGCAGAATTCGGAATCTTTAAATTTTTTAAATCGTCTGGTCTTCCAAAAGATTTTATATGTTCTTTAATTAATTCTTCTGCCTCTTTAAAGTGATCTTCATCTGATCTGTCATTTCTTAAGTTAAAAGCATCTAGAAGTCTGCCTTGCATAATGATTGCATTTCCCAAGTGTCCAAGTCTAACGTCCATTACTGATTTATATTCTGTTAGTTTATTTTCTGATATCTTTTCTTCACATGACAGTATTAGAAAAGAAGATATCAGTATGATGTATAAAGGGATTCTTAAAATCATAATTATTTTTTTACCATATCCATTATTGTATACAACCCTGGTTTTCTTTTAAAGACCCATTTTGCAGCCTCAATTGCACCAATCGAGAATATTTTTCTATCGGAGGCAATATGTTTTAATTCCAGTCTTTCGCCATCTAAAAAAAAATACACAGAATGTTCTCCCACCACATCTCCTCCCCTAATTGAAGCAAAACCTATTTCATTTTTCCCCCTAGCCTTGTCCGTATTTCTTTCTCTGTAAACAAGTTTTGATATATCCTTATTACCTAATGTTACAGATTCAGCTAAAGATAGAGATGTTCCTGAAGGTATGTCTCTTTTTTTATTGTGATGAGTTTCAACTATTTCAACATCGGAATTAAAGCCAATATTTCTTGTTGTAATTTCAACAATATTTTTCAGTAGATTCACACCAATACTCATATTAAATGAACGCAAAATAGTTTTACCTTTCACAAGTGAATTAAATTTTTTTTCTTCAGTTCTACTATAGCCAGTAGTTCCTGTAACTAATGCTACTTTTTTTTTTAATAAATGAATTTTTTGTAGTAATTTTAAGGTTGCCGATGGAATTGTGAAATCTATAATTACGTCACTATTTTTAACAAGTTTTTCAAGATCATCTTCTATTAAAAATTCCGAGATTTTTTTTCCGACCATTTTATGACCTTTTTTCTCGCACAAATAGGAAATTTTTAGAGCTTTAAAGAATTTTAATTGCTTTACAACGTCTTGTCCCATTCGACCTCCTGGGCCAAATATTCCTATTTTGATAAAACTCATCTCTTTAATTTTAAGTTAATCCATCCCAAAAGTCTTTTACTTTTGAGAAAAAACCTGAACTCTCTGGACTATTACTTTGACTGAGTTCGTCATTGAACTCTCTCAGTAATTTTTTTTGATTTTCGGAAAGATTTTTTGGAATTTCAATATTCAAAGAAATAATCATATCCCCAAATGATGTTGATCTTAATGTAGGCATACCCTTTCCACTTAATCTGAATTGATCTCCATGCTGAGAACCAGCAGGAACCTTAACCTTAACTTTGCCTCCTGAAACTGTTGGCACTTCAACTGATCCACCAAGAGAAGCATCAACAATAGATATCGGAACGTTACAAAAAATCTCTGTCCCATTTCTTCCAAATATTGGATGATCTTGCATTGTTACAAACAAATAAAGATCTCCAGGTGATGAGCCGTTTTGTCCAACTGCTCCTTCTCCAGAAAGTCTAATTCTACTTCCATCTTCAACTCCAGCAGGTATGTTAACTTCAAGTTTCCTTTCTTTTCTTCTTCTTCCTTCGCCACCACAAGATCCACAGGGATCCGTTATCATTTGACCAGCCCCACCACATGATGAGCAAGTTCTTTCTACGGTAAAAAATCCTTGAGATGCCCTTGTTCTTCCTGACCCACCACAAATTCCGCAATCTTTCAACCCACTTCCTTTTTCTGAGCCAGATCCGCCACAATCATCGCATCTTATTAGCGTATCAAATGAAATTTCTTTTTTCTTTCCTGTAAATGCTTCCCTTAAATTTACATCAATTTCATATTTTAAATCTTGACCCCTTTGCTCTCTTTTATTTGAAGCTCTTCCTCCAAATTCACCAAAAAAATCGTCAAAAATATCTGAAAAACTTCCAAATCCACCGAAGCCCTCTGAAAATCCTGAACCACCAGTTTGTGAAAAAGCATCGTGACCATAAGTATCATACGCTTCTTTTTTTTCTGGATTGGATAAGACTTCATAAGCTTCGGAAATTTCTTTAAACTTTTTTTCGGCTTCCTGATTTCCCGGGTTCTTATCCGGATGGTATTTCATTGCAAGTTTTCTGAAGGAACTTTTAATGGTCCCAGGGTCAGTGCTTTTTGTAACACCTAAGACTTCATAATAATCATTTTTTGACATAATAATTTTGAGTTAAGCTGACTTCTCCTTTTTATCATCGTCATCGCTGGATTTTTCTTTCTTTTTTTCTGTAACATCTTCAAAATCAGCATCCATTACGTCATCGTTCTTCTTCCCTTTTGATTTTTTACCTTTTTCAGTTTTATTAGTTTCGGAACCTTTTGGTTGTTCCTTTGGTTGTTCCTTTGCTGCCTTCTCTTGGGCTTCTTTATACATAATTTCCCCAAGCTTCATAGAATCTTGGATCAGCGTATCGGTTTTCTCTTTTAAGATTTTTATATCGGCTTTTTCATCTTTGAAGATTTCTTTAAGATTATTTAGTGATTTTTCAATCTTATCTTTGTCCTCTTTAGGAATTTTTGTTCCATGTTCTTTAAGACTTTTTTCAGTACTATGAATAATTGAATCAGCATTATTTCGAGCTTCAATTGTTTCCAGTTTTTTCTTATCAGCGTCTGCATTTGCTTCCGCATCTTTTACCATTTTTTCAATTTCTTCATCAGACAGACCACCTGAAGCTTTAATTTGTATTTGGTGTTCTTTTCCTGTGGCTTTATCTTTTGCTGAAACTTTGACTATACCGTTGGCATCTATATCGAAGGTGACCTCTATTTGGGGAGTTCCTTTTGGAGCGGGAGGAATTCCTACAAGATCAAATTGTCCAAGAAGTTTGTTATCTGAGGCTATTTGACGTTCTCCTTGAAAAACTCGTATTGTAACTGCAGATTGGTTATCATCAGCAGTAGAAAAAGTTTGGCTTTTATTAGTTGGAATAGTTGTATTCTTTTCGATCAATTTTGTAAAAACACCACCTAAAGTTTCAATTCCCAAAGATAGTGGGGTCACGTCTAATAATAGAACATCCTTAACATCTCCTGATAAAACTCCTCCCTGAACTGCAGCTCCGAGCGCAACAACTTCGTCGGGGTTAACACCTCTGTTAGGTTCTTTTCCAAAAAAGTTTTTTACTGCTTCTATTACTTTGGGCATCCTTGTCATTCCACCTACTAAGATAACGTCATCAATTTCTCCTGCACTTAAACCAGCGTCTTTTAATGCTTGTTTGCATGGCACTATCGACCTGTCTACTAGGTCAGAGACCAATGTTTCAAACTTTGATCTTGAAAGTTTAATATTCAAATGCTTTGGTCCAGAGGCATCTGCAGTAATAAATGGCAAGTTTACCTCTGTTTGAGGGGTGGTTGATAATTCAATTTTTGCCTTTTCTGCTGCCTCTTTTAATCTTTGAAGAGCAAGCTTGTCTTTTTTCAAGTCTATAGATTGTTCTTTCTTAAACTCA
>MDSV01007910.1_pt1 | contig 18084 bp, 15 predicted proteins | sample 810851 | NCBI WGS metagenome assembly MDSV01 (sample SAMN05326640, study PRJNA326480) | marine metagenome | isolation source: seawater | place: Atlantic Ocean: North East | collected 2012 | reverse complement strand
TTTATCTTTAAAATATCCTTTCATAACTATGTTACCTCGTATCATTATCTCACCAATTGTTTTTCCATCTTTAGGAACCTCTTTCATAGTTTCAGGGTCCATAATGGTAACGCCTTCGGTATTAGGGTATCTAACACCCTGACGCGCTTTAATTTCATTTTGTTGATCTTCGTCAAGGTCATTCCAGGACTCGTTCCAAGCACATTGAGTGACATGGCCATATGTTTCAGTTAGACCATAAACATGCATTACCTCAAAACCAAGGTTTTTCATCTTTTTAAAGATTATACTTGGTGGCGGTGCTCCAGCTGTTAAGACAAAAATTTTATGTTTCAATTTTTTTCTATCTATTTCTGGTGCTCCAGTAATCATATTTAAAATAATAGGAGCACCGCCAAAATGTGTAATATTATATTTTTCTATTAATTCAAAAATTTTTTTTACATCAATGTTTCTTAAACAAATAGTACGGCCGATGAGCATAGGAATAGTCCAAGGATATCCCCAGCCATTACAATGAAACATTGGAACGATAGTTAAAAAATTAAGCCTGTTTGGCATATTCCATGCAGCCGCACTTCCAGTCGACATTAAATAAGATCCTCTATGATGATACACAACACCTTTAGGATTCCCAGTTGTCCCAGATGTGTAACTTAAAGTTATAGCTTGCCATTCATCTTCGGGCATATTCCAGTTATAATTTTCATCCCCGGTATTTAAAAATTCTTCATATTCTAAATCACCTATTTTTTCTAATTTAGATTGATCAGAAAATTTATCATTAATATCTATAATAATAATTTTTTTTTTTAAAGAATTTAAAGCTTTTTTAACTTCAATATGAAGTTGACGATCAACAACTAACACTTTGGTTTCTGCATGGTCCAAAATGTAAGAAATTGTTTTTGCGTCTAATCTAATATTTATTGTGTTCAAAACAGCACCAGTCATTGGAACTGAATAATGAGCCTCAAATATTTCAGGTGTATTAAATGCTAAAAAAGATACAGTATCACCTTTGTTAACTCCAATTTTTGTTAATGCACTAGCAAATTTAACACATCTTTTATAAATTTCTATCCAGGTATACTTTCGATCCTCATAAATTAAAGCTTCATAATTTGGATAGATATCTTTCGCTCTTTTTAAAAATGTCAGCGGCGTTAAAGGAACAAAATTAGCTTTATTCTTATCTAAATTTTTTTCGAATACACTCATTATTAATGAAATTTAGCTTTCATAATACTTTCACTACCAGTTATGGCTGATTGATAGTGGCTATCTACTCTTGGGAATATTTTTTCAAAGTAATACTTAGCTGTATTAATTTTTTCATTATAAAAATCATTATTCTTGCTTGAATTTACAAAACTAATTTTTGACATTTTTAGCCATGCAAAACCTAAAGAAACATAACCAAGAACTTTCAAGAAATCATTACAAGCTGCACTTACATCATTTTTTTCGGCTTTTAATTTTTTTTCTAAGTATTTAGCAAAATCAAGTAGTATGATTATTTTTTTTTCAAGAATATCTGCAAACTTTTTTAATTCAAGATTATTTATATCATTATTTATTTCATTCCTTAGTAAGACAATAAATTTATCTAAAATTTTATTTGATAAAACTTTTCTAAATACTAGATCTATAGCTTGAACAGAATTTGTACCCTCATAAATAGGTGTTATTCTATTATCACGATACAATTGTTCAATACCTTGATCTTTAGTGTAACCATAGCCGCCAAAAACCTGTATTGCTTCATTTGTAATTTCCATTCCCATATCTGAAAAAAAAGATTTTACTACTGGGGTCATTAGAGAAACTATATCATCAGCTTCTTTTTTAATTTTTTCGTCAGAATGATTTAAACTTACATCTACTTGTTGAGATAGCCAAAAAGCAAGGGATCTTTGACCTTCAATTAATGACTTCATTGTCATTAAACTTCTTCTTATATCTGCATGCGTTATAATTAAATCTGTCTCATTGTTTGTATTATCATTTGATTTTCCTTGCTTTCTCTCTTTACAATAAGCAAGTGAATTTTGGTATGCTGTTTCAGCAATACCTAATCCTTGTATCCCAACTATTATTCTTTCTAGATTCATCATAGTAAACATTGAGCTTAAGCCTTTATTTTCTTTTCCAATGAGAAACCCTTTGGCGTTATCAAAGTTTAACACACAGGTAGGAGAGCCTTTGATTCCCATTTTTTTTTCAATAGACAGAGTGCTTACTCCATTTCTTGAACCGACAGATCCATTTTCATTTACATTAAATTTTGGAACTAAAAATAAACTAATACCTCTCGTGCCTGAAGGTGCTCCAGGTATTTTTGCCAAAACTAAATGTATTATATTCTCTGTTAGATCATGATCGCCTGATGTAATAAATATTTTTTGACCAGTTAAAGAAAAATATCCACCATTGTTTTTTACAGCTTTAGTCTTAATTAATCCCAAATCGGTTCCGCATTGTGACTCGGTTAAACACATTGTTCCACTCCATTTACCTTCTACAATTTTTGGAAGAAATTTTTCTTTAATTTTTTGATCGGCGTGATGAAGAATGCAATTGTAAGCGCCAATACTTAATTCACTATATAGTTTAAATGATAAGCTCGCAGATGATAACATTTCTTCAAAAAAAGTACTTACTGTTTTAGGCATTCCTTGACCACCATATTTAGGGTCACACGAAAGTGATGTCCAACCATCATTTATAAATTTTTTATAAGCGTCTTTGTAACCTGGAGGAGATCTTACAATACCATTCTCATAAACACATGGGTTATCATCTCCGGCTTTAGCTAACGGATGAACAATTTCCTGATTAATTTTTGCTGCTTGATCTAAGATGTCTTTGACTAAATCTGAGTTAATTTCTTTAAACTTATCTATTTCTTTATAATTCTTATTATCTTTAAGATTATCAAAAAGAAACATCATATCTTCAACTGGTGCATTATAAATTGTCATTTAATTTACCAATGGTTTTCCTGTTTTTAATGTATATTCAATTCTATCTTGAGTATTTTTATTTTCTACTAATTTCATAAAACTATTTAATTCTAATTTATACATTTGATCTTCTGTTAGTTCTTTATTCAAATCTGTATCCCCGCCGCTTAAAACATAAGCTAATTCTTTACCAACTTCCATACCGTGTTCTAAAATCTTTTTATCATTATATAATGCTTCAAGAATTTTGTGCATCTTTTCTCTAACATTATTACCAGATAATTTAAATTTACACTCATTTGAAGGAGACATATCTACGTTTTTATTAAGCAATTTTCTAGCAGCAGGCAATAATTCATTTCTATTTATTATAACTTTGTGATTGGAGTCTAAAAAAAGCAAAGGTTTTGCTTCTTGAGGAGAAGAAGCAGTTTTAGCATAACCAATTATATCGAATACTTTTAATGGGGCATAATCTGGATCTGACTTAGATTCATCCTTTTGTGACCATCTCCAAAGTAATTCCTTACATCCCCCGCCAGCAGGTACTAAACCAACAATAGTTTCTACCAAACCCATTACGATATTGGTATGTGATACTACATAATTACTCTGAAGTACGACTTCTTCTCCTCCACCTAATGCTAAACCAGATGGAGCCGATATAACTGGATTTTTTGAATACTTAAGATGTTTACAAGTTTCTTGAAAATATCTAATGAATTTTTCGACAGATTTTAAATCATTATTATTTATAAAATTCATCACATAATTAAGATTTACACCTGCAGAAAACTGCATGCTTTCATTTATAATTATAAGAGGTTTATCTGTAGCTTTTTTTAACGCCTCCATGGAGTCATAGTCCAAAGCATTAGCTTTTGTATTAAATTCAACTATATTAAAATCTTTAAATCTAAATATTTCAGCTGAGTCGTTTTTGTCTAACTTAATAACTGTTTTCTTTATCTTTCCAAGTGTAAGCAGATCAGTATATTTTTGTCTTTCATCGTAAAAACTCTCTATTTTTTTTTCCTTAAGACTCTTTAAGAATTGATTGTTTTTAACATCTCCAATTTTTGAAAAGAATGTTTTTAATCCTATTGACTCAAGCATTTCAAACGGGCCCATAGACCAATTGAATCCTAATCTTAAAGCTTCGTCTATATCATTATATTCATCAGTGATTGCAGGCACCATAGAAGATGAATACAAAATAATTTTGGAAATCACAGACCAAGCATATTTTCCATATTTATCATCCCGATTAATTAATTCTAATAGATCAATCTTATCAATCTTCAGATCAATTTTTTTTACAGGAAAATATTTATTTTTTTTTAAATCAAGAGCTTCCAAGGTTTTCTTATTTTCGGATTTGTTAATCCTGTAGAAACCACCTTTACCTTTTCTGCCAGTATACCCTGTTTCAATTAACTCATTTATTATAGGTAACCCAGTTACAACTTTATGAAATTCGTCCTCTTTTGGTAATTCTTTTTGAAAACTTTTTAAAACATCTGACATCAAATCAATACCGATTAAATCGTACAAAGCAAAAACTCCAGTTTTAGGTATACCCATAGGTCTTCCAAAAACTGCGTCGGCCTCCTCTACTGAGAGACTCATGTTATTTGCTTCGGTCATAGCTACTTGCATAGCATAAACGCCAATTCTATTTCCTAAGAAACCAGGAGTATCTCCGCAAACTATAACACCTTTACCTAATTTTTCTTCACAAAATTTTTTTAAAGAATTAATTTTATTTTGGTCATTTAAATCGCCTCTCACTATTTCTAGCAATCCCATATACCGAACAGGATTAAAAAAGTGTGTTATACAAAAATCTTTTTTATCTTTTAGATTACATTTTTCAGATAAAATTTTTAAAGGTATCGTAGACGTGTTTGATGAAACTATTGACTCTTTTTTTCTTTTATCAAATATTTTTTTATAAATATCATGTTTAATATCGATACGTTCAACAACTGCTTCTATGATCCAGTCGGCATTAGAAACGTTATCAAAATCTTCAGTTATATTTCCAACTTTCAAGCTTTTAATTTTATCTTTTTCAAATAACAAAGGTGGTCTTGATTTTAAAATTCTTTCTTTTGCTTTTTCTGCAATTTCAGTTTTCAAATCCAACAATACAACAGGTATATCTGCATTGCATAAATGAGCAGCTATACCACTTCCCATTGTTCCAGAACCAATAACTACAACTTTATTTATATTCATATTGAATTGGTCGGGGCGGCAGGATTCGAACTTGTCGTCCATAACGCCAATTACATTAGTTTTTATACTACTTCTTGTTCAAATTGAATTGGAAATATTGACATTATTGCAAATAAATAATCCTTTATTCTATTGAGAGTGGTCAGATTGACCTCACAAAATCCCTCCAATAATCCTCTCATATATCAGGGGGTCGTAGTATAGAAACCTGTCGCCCCTACCAGAAAATTTGGTATTATTCTTATTATGAATGAATTCGATTTAATCAAAAATCTTATAATTCAAAACTCTTCGGTAGATAATGAATATTTTCAAAATGTAGACTGTTTATTGGCTATTAAGCTTAAAGGAACCGACTTACACCCAGTCGTCAGAGGCAGTAATATTTCTCACAAATATCACATAGATTTAACTTCTGGGGCATCAGATAAAACTCCATCGCCGGTAACATATTTTTTTGAATATAAAGATCGAATAAAAAAAAAATTTAAAAGTCAAATTAACTTAAAAAACTTATTACTTTTAGGATCAAAAATTAAATCTAAAAATAGATGGATTAATGATCAATTGACTTATAATCCATTAGCTCCTGTAAATCAGGGAAGAAATCCAAAGGCACAACTGTTTCAAAGCAATGATGTTTTAGAATTAAGAAAACAACTGAAGGAAAATGATAAAATTATTATTACAAAAAAATATGATGGAATTTACGACTTATTTGGAATTAAACACAATAAATCTATTACAGGTTTACTTGGCGTAAAAAGTAAAAAAGTTTTTTTAAATAAAAATAATATTAATAAAGTAAAAGATTTTAACTATTTTGAGGAAATAGACGATGAATTATCATATGATTTAACAGAAATAAGCGAATTAGCAAAAAGTAAACAAAATAGATTTTCACAATTAAGCAAGATTATTAAAAGCAAAATTAGAAAATACAAATTACAGAAAAGAGATAGAAAAGAAGAGAAAGCTATTGAACAAAGAGCAATGAATGTAGCTGTAGAACACTTAAAAAGTAAGAAATTTGAAGTTTTTGACGTTTCTACACCTCAATTAGCAAAAAAATACTTAAATATTGAAAGACCTGGATATGATTTATTGGCAAAAAAAAATAATCAAAATATTGGGGTTGAAGTAAAAGGAACTAAGTCTAAAGGTAAAGAGGTTAATATTACATTTAACGAAATTAACAAATTAAATTGGATATTCTGTGTAAGTAATATTAAAATTAGAAAACCTGATTATCAACCTATAGGAAAATGTAGTATTTATATTTGTGAATTTTCATCAGTGGGAAAAAGTTATATAGACAAAACTGTAATGCAACTAGAAAAAATTGTTAAAATAAATAACGGGATTAGCTTAAATAAAGACTTAAAGTTTACAGTTGATTTAACAATAAAAAAGAATTTCATTAATTTAACTAAAAAAATTTAAATCAAATAAAATATTTTAAAAAATTACTTATCACAGCATAAGCTAGAGGAACAGGAACAGAATTACCAATAATTTGATAAGAAGAAGTCTGAGAAATTTTATTCTTGATGAAATGTTTTTCGACTCTATCTGGAAAACCTTGAAGTCTTAAACACTCAAGTGTTGAAACTCTTCTAACATCGTCTTTAAAGAGATCTACTTTTTTCTTAATTTTAAAATTATTTTTATTTGATAAAATAAATTTTTTACTGAAATAATTATCTTGATAAGACCTATGCCATTTACCCATAGATGCTGTTAATGGTCGAGCTATTAAGTTATCAATACTTAACTTTCCTTGCCATTTAACATTTTTTTTAAAAACGGTATTTCTGGTTTTTTTTGGTACAATATGTTTTATATCCATTTTTTTTTCCAATAAATGCCATGTAGTTGAGTATTTACATTTTAATAAATCTATTTTTCTTGGTTCTAATATTTTTTTTTTTGAAAATTTTTTTTTTAAATAACCGCAGAAAAAAACTCTCCTTCTGTTTTGAGGTAAACCATAATCTTTTAGATTTAAATCATGTGTGTTTACATGATAGCCGCAATTTTCTAATATATCTAAAATTTGATATAAGGTAGAACCTTTTTCAATGTTTCTGATTTTTTGAACATTTTCAAAAATAAAAAATTTTGGTTTATATAATTTTAAAATCTTTGTTAAATAAAAAAATAAAAAACCTCTTTCGTCACTAAATCCTTTTCTATTACCTATGTTTGAAAAAGGTTGGCATGGAAAACCTGCAAAAACTAAATCAACTTTGGAAAATATATTAAAAAATTTATTTGTTTTAATAGAAAGATTTTTTACGTCTTTTTCAAATATATAGTTTGAGCCGAAAATTGATTTATAAACTAATTCGCATTTATCATCAATATCCGATGAAATAACGTGTTGAAGTTTTAATTTTTTAGAGTTGATCCTTTCACAAGCAAATCTAAAACCACCCATTCCAGAACATAAGTCTGCAAATTTAATTATTTTTTTCATAAAATTTTTTTAATATTAAGGCTAAGATATTAGAAATTAGAGGTGATACAGAATTTCCAATCTGTCTGTACCATTCATTTGTCCCTCCACAAAAAAAGTAATCATCTGGAAAGCCTTGAATTCTAGCAGCTTCTCTAGGAGTTAATCCCCTTGATTGATTTGGATGTATATACATATGACAATCAAAATACATATGAGATGTTATAGTCTTGCATTTCTTTTTAAAGTCTAGTTTGTAGAACTTATCTTTAAATATATTCTCTCTTCGTTTATAAGGCATTAATTTCATAATAGACTTAGATGTGGAGTTTTCTCCTGGTTTTAACAATGAATAAATTTTTATATCTCGTGAGTTATTATATTTGGTCTTGTGATTTAAAAGAAATTGCTTTTTTTTACCGTTATTAATAAGTTTCAAATATGGGTTTAACTTATAATTAAATTTTTTAACACTATACCCATATAAATTATTTTCTAAATTAGTTTTATTTTTTATATTTTTTGGTTTTAAAATTGGTAAATCACCTATCGCATCGATTAGATTAAAATTATATTTTTTTGTATATATTTTTTTATATCTATTTAAATTATCTTTAATAAAACTCTCAAATTTAAGGAATTTATTTGTATTTTTAGTTTTTATGCCAAAAATAAATAACCTTTTCCTATTTTGAGGAAAACCAAATTCTGAAGTATTAATGATTTTGAAAAAAATATTAAATCCAATTTTATTAAAATCTTTTTTTATTTCTCCATAAAAATTTCTTAAACCTATTACATTTTCCATTAAACAAAATTTAGCTTGAGATTTTTCTAAGTGTTTTAGATAGTAATGATATAATTTATTTCTTTCATCTTTTCTTTTTTTTTGTTGATTGGCATTACTAAAACCCTGACATGGTGGTCCACCTATCAAAAAATTCGCTTTACGGAAATTTTTAATTGCTTTAATATCTGAACAAATAACTTTTTTTTTATCTTTTCTATTAAATTTAAATGTATCTATAGAACTTTTGTCGTTGTCTATTGCTTGAACCAAAGTAAAATTATTACAATCAAATCCCAAAGACAGCCCTCCTGCCCCACTAAAAAGATCTATATAGGTTAAATTTTTATTGGATTTAGAAGAAATTTTTTTATTGTTTTTAATAAAACTATTAAAATCATTCATAATCACTTATATTTTTTGTTATTTAAAAAATACATTAAATTATAAACTCTTCTTAAAGTTATTAACCCTCCGATTTATCCTCCGGTTAAGTTCTATTGTTAAAAATATGTTGATTTATTTAGCTAATATTGGTCGGGGCGGCAGGATTTGAACCTGCGACCCTCTGGTCCCAAACCAGATGCGCTACCAGGCTGCGCTACGCCCCGAATAACTGTTTTTATAGGTTAATTATGGCTTTTTGGCAATTGAAAGATAGTCTTTATAGAAGTAAATAATAGCTATGATCCAACAGATTACAAAACCTTTTAAATACTTTTTCAAATTGGAAGCTGCCTCAGGTTTAATTCTGCTTTTTGCAGCTATACTTGCTTTAATAATTAGTAATGGAAATTTAAGTGATTTATATTTTTCTACTTTAGACAAATACATTACACTTGGAACAAAAGATTTCGGTTTAAAGCTTAGTGTCTTACATTGGATAAACGATGTCTTTATGGCAATTTTTTTCTTTTTTGTTTCACTAGAAATTAAAAGAGAATTTCTACAGGGTGAATTATCAAATCCAAAACAAGCTTTACTACCAATTATAGGAGCCGTTGGTGGAATGGCTGTACCTGCCTTATTCTATATCGTTGTTAATTATTCTAATAGCGCTACTATTAATGGTTGGGCTATACCGTCGGCGACAGATATTGCTTTTTCTTTAGGTGTTTTGTCATTGCTAGGCAAAAGAGTACCAATTTCATTAAAAGTTTTTTTAACTGCTTTGGCAATAATTGATGATTTGGGAGCAATTGTAATAATAGCTTTTTTTTATTCTGGCAATATAGAAATCAAGTATTTAATTTTAATGTTAATATCAGTTATCATTTTAATTTTACTTAACAAGTTTAATATTAAAAAATTTTTTCCATATTTAATTGTGGGAATATTCTTATGGGATTTTACACACCAATCTGGAGTACATGCAACGATAGCAGGCGTTATATTAGCTTTAACGATTCCTCATGACATAAAAAAGAATAAAAATTCTTTATTGTTAAAACTTGAACATAATTTATCTCCTTACGTAGCATTTGGAATAATGCCAGTTTTTGCTTTTGCTAATGCTGGTGTATCTTTAGAGGGTTTAACATTTGCAGCTCTATTAAATCCTGTGCCTCTAGGTATTGTGCTTGGTTTATTTTTTGGAAAACAAATTGGTGTTTTTTTACTTTCTTATATATCAGTTAAATTAAAATTTGCAGAGAAACCAAATAATGCAACTTGGCCAGCTTTTTATGCAGTATCAATTTTGACTGGTATTGGATTTACAATGAGCCTTTTTGTTGGAAACTTAGCTTTTGCTAATAATATGGAATATATGGATGGTGTTAAAATTGGAGTCTTAACTGGTTCTCTCCTATCAACACTTTTTGGTTATTTTTTACTTCTTCTTTCTTCAAAAAAATGATTAATTCAAAAATTATAAAGTTAGCATCTTATACAAAAAATGCTGGTTTAAAAAATAATTTTACTCATAAGTCAACTATTAAGAATTCTTTGTGTGGTGATTTAATTAAAACAGAGTTTATAGCCCAAAAATCAAAAATCAAATCAATGAGATATGAAACAGAATCTTGTGTTCTATGTGAAGCATCTGCAAGCCTATTTTCTAGGAAAATAAAAAATAATAAAGTTCAAACTTTAGTAAAAGAAATCAAAAAACTTAAAAAAATTGAAAAAAATACAAAAAATAATTTTCCAAAGAGATTTAAAGAATTTAGTCAACTTTTAAAGAAAAATAATATAAATAGATTTAATTGTGTCATATTGCCTATGGAAGCATTTTTAAAGGCATTTAAAGTGAATTAATGATTAAAAAATTTTTTTTTTTAATAATTATGTTTAGTTTTTTTAATAATACGTCAGCTCAATACTCTAATTCAGTATATGATTATAGTTTTGATGGGATTGATGGAAAAAAAATTGATTTAATTAATTTTAAAAATAAAGTTATTGTAGTTGTTAACGTAGCTAGCAGATGTGGTTATACACCTCAATATGAAGGATTACAAAAATTATGGTCGGATTATAAAGACAACAATTTGATAATAATAGGAGTTCCTACAAATAACTTTAAACAAGAGCCAGGATCAAATAAAGAAATTAAAGATTTTTGTGAGACAAATTTTGGAATTAATTTTCCATTGACTGAAAAGACTAATGTTATCGGAAAAGATGCACATCCTTTTTACAAATGGGCAAAAAAAGAATATGGAATTGGCGCTATTCCAAAATGGAATTTTCATAAAATAATAATAGGGAAAAATGGAAATATTATTGATACATTTGCTTCTTTTACGAAACCTTCATCAAGTAAATTTTTAAATCTTATTAATAAAGAAATTAAAAATTAAAACTTAAACCATCATAAGCTGGAACTATACCTTTAGGCAATCTTTTTCTAAGAATATCATAATCAATATCAGTATGCAGATTTGTTAAAATTGTTTTTTTTGGATTAACTATTTTAATTAAATTAATTGCATTATCATAATTAAAATGTGAGGGATGTTTTTTAAACTTTAAACAATCAAGAATTAAATAATCTAAATTATATAGATATTTCAATGATTTCTTGGGTATCTTGTTGCAATCACTTAAATAAGCTACTTTTTCAAAAAGATAACCAGTGGCATTTATCATTCCATGAATAATATCAAAAGATTTAATTGAAAGAATTTGTCTTTTTTTTTTTTATATAAAATTTATTATTAATAATTTTTGCTTTCATAATTGGTTTGTATCCGTATTTTTCATAAAAACAATAAGTGTGGGCCTTCCTTAAAGCATTAATTGTTCTTGTACTTCCAAAAACAGGAATTTTTTTTTTATTTTTCCAAAAGAAAGGTCTCATTTCGAATATTCCAGCAGTTTGATCAGCATGTTCATGTGTATAAATAATAGCATCTAATGATTTAATCTTATTTTTTAAAAATTGAGACTTGATATCGGGAGATGTATCTATAGAAATAGAAATATTTCCATATTGTATATGTGCACAACATCTTGACCTTATATTTTTTGGATTTTTTTTTAAATTACCTTTATAGTTGGTTATCCAGGGCGATCCTAGTGAACTACCACAACCAAGTATTGTAAATTTCTTTTTCAATCTAATTTACCAAATAAATTAAAAAAGTTTTTGGAAGTTTGTTCAGAAAATTTATCGTATGAAACCTTTTTTAAATTAGATAAAAATTTAACTGTATGAGTTATATAGCTTGGTTCATTAGATTTACCTCTTAATGGTTCAGGCGCAAGATAAGGAGAGTCTGTTTCAACCAGTATTCTGTCCATAGGTATATTCTTAAAGGTATCGACTAATTCTTTTGATTTTTTAAAAGTAACAACACCACTAGCTGAGATATAAGCACCTATATCTAATAATTTAAATGCAAAATCCTTTGTTCCAGTAAAACAATGAATTAAAATTTTTAAATTACTTTTTTTTACTGACTCTTTTAGAATTTTAAAAGTTTCAAACTCGGCAGATCTTGTGTGAATGATTAAAGGTAGGTTGGTTTTTTGTGAAGCACTAATGTGTTCTAAGAACAAAGAAATTTGGTCTGATTTATCTGAATGATTATAATAAAAATCTAATCCGGTTTCACCTATTCCTATAATTTTTTTATTTTTTTTAACGTTTTCAATAATATCATTAGATTTGATATTTCTATGTTTTTTTGCTTCATGTGGGTGAATGCCATATGTTCCATAAATAGAATTATAACGATCAACTAAATTCAAAATATTTCCAAAACTTTTATCTTCAGTTGATATTGTTAAAAGAAACTTAACTCCGTTTTTATTAGCTCTTTCTACAGTCTCTTTCAAAGAAGACAGCATTGGCTCATAAGTTAAATGGCAATGAGAATCAATTATCATTTTCAATTTTATTAAATAATATATCTAACTCTTTTAATTCTTTATTATGATCGAAACTTTCAAGGGTATTAATCATATTTAAAGTTATATCTTGTTTTTTAAAATTCAGCGATTCAAAAACTTTTTCTGTTGTTGATGGAATTATTGCATTTAATAAAATACTAATATTCTTAATCTGTTCGGACGCAGTAAATAAGATAGTTTGCATTCTTTCAGGATTTTTCTTTTTTACAGACCATGGCTCAAGATCATTAAAATATTTATTAGCTTCAAATGAATAACCAACCACTGTTTTAATATATTCATTTAAATTTTGATTATTCATTAATTTAATCAAATATGGAATATTGTCTTTTAAAGAATTTAATAATTTAAGATCAACATTGTCCAATTTTTTTGGTTTAGGAATTTTATTTGAACAATTTTTTTTAATAAAAGAAAATACTCGTTGACATAAATTTCCATAATTATTAGCTAAATCATTGTTAATACAATTTCTTAAATTTTCCATAGATATATTTCCATCATTCCCAAGAGAAACTTCTTTAACTAAATAATATCTGAGTTGATCTAATCCATAATTTTTAATTATTTCTAATGGATCTAAAATATTACCTATAGATTTAGACATTTTTTTATCATCAGAAAGTATCCATCCATGCCCAAATATTCTTTTTGGAACCGGCAGCTTTGCTGCTAACAGAAAAGCAGGCCAATAAATAGCATGGAACCTCAAAATATCTTTACCGATAATATGAATATCAGCTGGCCAAAAGTTTTTATAGTTCTTGTCAGTGGTTTCTGGAAAATTTAGAACACTTAGATAGTTAGTTAAAGCATCTAACCAAACATAGATTATATGGTCTTTATTTTTTGGAACTGGTATACCCCACGAAAAAGATGTACGACTTACTGATAGATCTTTTAAACCTTTCTCTACAAAATTTATAACTTCATTTTTTCTTGTTAAAGGTAAGATAAAATCTTTATTTTCCTTATAGTGCTTTAGTAATTTTTCTGACCAAGAAGATAATTTAAAAAAATATGACTCTTCTTCAACCCAGTCTACCAATGATCCAGATGTTTTTGATTTTTTTTTACCTTCAATTTCTTCAATTTCATCATCATCATAATAAGCTTCATCAGAAACAGAGTACCAGCCACTATACTTATCTAAATAAATATCTCCAGACTCAGTTAATCTGTTCCAAATAGCTTCTACAGATTTAAAATGTCTTTTTTCAGTAGTTCTAATAAAATCATCGTTGGATAAATTCAAAATTTTTGTTAGATCTTTAAATTTTTGCGATAACTCATCACAAAACGTTCTTGGATCTTTTTTATTTTTTTCAGCTTCCCTTTGAATTTTTAATCCATGTTCGTCTGTACCAGTTAAAAACATAACATTATAACCCTCAAGTCTTTTGAATCTTGCAAATATATCAGCAACAATACTTGAATATGCGTGACCCATATGAGGTTTTCCTGAAGGATAATAAATCGGAGTTGTTATATAAAAATTTTTATTCATTAGATAGTTTATTATAAATAGAATTTATTAATGAATTTTGATTTAAATTGTAAGTAACAAATTTATCAATATTACTTAATACAAATGATTTATTTTCAATCAGTTTATCAATATCATTGATTTTTTTTTCTTTAGTATTCTTAAAATAATAGTCAGTTAAGAATAAAATCATATTTATAAAATTTATGTCTTTATTTTTTTTGTATAAACTTATTAAAACTTGTAAATTCTTTAAAAAACTTTCATTTATTTCTATTTTATTCTCAATACATATTTTATTAAATATTAAAAAATTACCAGGCGACAAATTTGTAGTTTCAAAATCTATTAAAACTTTAAGATTATCTTTATTAACTAATGATTTAATTATTTTTAATCTTGTTTTATTATTTAATGATATCTTCAATTCTAGTGATCTTGAGTATATCGTTTCAATTAAATACTTAGTTTTGTTGTTAATCATTATAAAATGATTATTTGATAAAGGTTCTTCAATTATTTTTAAAAGAGCGTTTAAACTACTTTCATTAAAAAGTTCGATATCATCTAAAATAATAAATCTTTCTTTTGAGCTTAAATTTGTTTTCAATAATCTTAATTTTAAATTACGAATATCTTCAACTTTGATGTTTTTAAAATCTTTTCCACCAAGGAATATTACATTGGGAAAAATATTATTTGAATATTGTTTATAATAATTGGAGTTATTTTTTATAGTTTTATTTTTAGCATCATAATTATCTTTATCAAATATATAGGCTAATACGTGATTAATAAGAGTAAATTTCCCGATACCCTTTTTACCTGAAAGCATCAAAACTTTCGGCATTTTTTTTGAATTATATAAATTTATTAAAAAACTAAATTTATCATTAAATTCATATAAAGTTAAAGATTTTTTTGGATCATTATATTCGTTCATGGCTATCAAATTTTAAGAAGTTTACTTACAACTTTAAATATTTTTCTTTCTAAATCAGGTCCATTCGATGAAGAGTCGAAAATATAATAATTCTTTTTATTGTTAGCCATACTCAAAAATGTTTTTTGTGCTCTTGTGTAAAATGATTGAGAAAAATTATCATATCTATTTTTTGTTCTTCTTTTTTTTAATCGATCTTTAGAAGATTTAGGTAAAACTTTTAATATAAAAGTTATATCAGGTTTAACGCCTTGCAAAATAGTTTTATGTATTTGTTCGATAAAATTTTTTTTTACTTTTTTTCCATAAACCTGGTAAGCAAAAGTTGAGTCTATAAATCTGTCGCATATTACAATTTTCTTTTTATTTAGTGCTGGTTTAATCTTATTTTTTATATGTTCATTTCTAGCTGCTAAATATAATAATGTATCTGTATATTTATCAAATTTTTCCTGATTATCTTTGTTGAAATAGTCTTTAAGAATTAATTTTCTAATTAATTCTGCACTTTTAGTTCCTCCAGGTTCTCTTGTTAAAATTGGATTTATACCTTTTTTTTTTAAATTATTTTTTAATTTTTTACATTGATAGGATTTACCACAACCTTCAACCCCTTCAAATACTATAAAAAAAGGTTTTTTTTTATACATCTCCCCAAATCAAATAGTTTAGTGATGTAATTAAACTTTGAAAGAAATTCACTTTTTGTATATTTTCTGAAGCATATAATGGTAAGGTTTTTATAATTTCATTTTTTTCTAAAACTTCCAGGCTAGCAACTTGTTGGTCTTTATCTATTGGAGCTTTTATAGGGCCATCATATTTCAAATAAATTTTTAAATCACGAATATTTTTTTTATCTAACGTAAGATAATAATCATCTTTAGATATAGCCTTGATCTTATTTTTTTTTCCTAACCAAGTATCTAGTTCAAAAACAGTTTCCTCTTTTTTAGCTATTTCATAAGTATTAGTATTTCTATATCCCCAGTTTAATAATTTTAGCGATTGTGTACTTCTTAATTGTTTAGTTGGAAAACCAGATCCAACAGCGATGATACGTCTTGTGTCCTTCTTCATAGAGCTCGCTAAAGAATATTTTTCAACTGCTAAATAACCTGTTTTGATACCATCTGCTCCAATTTTTTTATATAAGAGTGGATTTCTGTTGCCCTGGGTTATTGGGTCTCCACCAGTTCTATCCCAAGTAAATGATTTTTCTTTATACCACTCATAAAAATCTGGATAATTAGAGATTAGATATTTTGACATTAAGGCAATATCTCTAACCGTAGAATAATTATCTGGACTGTTAATTCCTGATGAGTTTGAAAAATTTGTTGATGACATTCCAATTTCTAGAGCTTTTTCATTCATCATTTCGGCAAAGGCTTCTTCTGAACCTGCTATTCCCTCAGCTAAAGCTACACAAGCATCATTACCCGATACTATTATAATTCCATATAATAAATTTTCTACAGTTACTTCATCGTTAATCATAATAAACATAGAAGAGTAACCGCTTTCAGATAATCTCCAAGCATTTTCTGAAACTACAAACTTATCATCAAGTGAAAGTTTCTTTTTTTTGATTAAATCAAACGCAATTATTGTAGTCATAATCTTAGTCATGGAAGCTGGATAAATTTGTATATCTGGCTCATATTCATACAAAATCTTATCAGAATGATAGTCTACTACTATAGCAGTTCTAGCCTCTATCTTTAGTTCAGCTAGAGCGGAAGAACTATAGCTTAATAATAGAATCAAAAAAAAAGTTAATAGTTTATTCATTAATACTTATATCCAATTCTTCAAATCCAAATTTTTTAAGTTGAATGTAATCATTTTTCATTGAATTAATAGAGTTATAAGGTCCAGATAACAGAGTAATTTTATTTGAATTTTTTGATTTAATATACAACTTTTTACTATTAAAAGTTGATAATTCGTCAGTGATTCTTTTTTTTAAAAATAATGCAGAATTATTTGAGTAAAATTCACCTATAATAATAAAAAATTTGTCTTTAGTGGTTATTTTCGCATTGTTTTTGCCCTTAGATATATTATTAATCATTACAGTCTCTACCGGAGCTTTATTGGGTATCTTTTTCTCTTCATTAAATATTTTAGTTTTTTTTGCTACAAAGGATTTATTTTTTTTAACTTCAATTATTTCAACTATAGGTAAATCGTGACTGAGATTTAGTTTTTCAGCTACTGGTTTAGTTATTAATATCTTATAAAATTCGGGATAGTCGAACCTTTTATTATTTTTTAAAATTAAAGATTCATTTGTTTTAATATTTGTTATCTTGATTAAAGAACCAGGTTTTAAATAATTATGAGCTATTTGAAGAGAGTTGTTATCCATCTTTTTTTTTATGATTTTATTTAAAAAATCATCATTATTATAAATGTAAGCAAAACCCTTGGAAGTAAAAGATTTGTTAAACTCCGATTTAGAATAATTTTGGGCACAAGATACTAAAATAAAGAATATTATAATTAATTTAAATTTCATTTTTAAATTGATCTTTTAAAGTACATACGGCTAAAGCAAATCTCAAAGATCTGTTCCAACTTAATATTTTTTCATAATTATTATAAATTAAATATGCCGGTGTATAAGTGTTAGCACCAGGAATAATATCTTTATCAGGAGTAATAATTGCAGATAGTAATGATTCATCAAGATTTAAAGACTCATAGTTCTTAATATATTTTTTGAAAAAAGAAACTTTTCTTTTATTTTTAATTTCTTTAGCAGAAGAATTTAAATATTTTTTTGGAATGTCTTTTTCCAATGTAATTTTAGTATAACATGGAGTATTTTTTCTCCAT
>MDSV01060467.1_pt1 | contig 18087 bp, 1 predicted proteins | sample 810851 | NCBI WGS metagenome assembly MDSV01 (sample SAMN05326640, study PRJNA326480) | marine metagenome | isolation source: seawater | place: Atlantic Ocean: North East | collected 2012 | reverse complement strand
TTCAGATGCAGTATAAACAGGGGAACTCTCAAATGTTCCAACCTGTGTTAAACCAAGAGCATCAAACTCAGCTTTTGCACCCGCATCATAACTAATAGTAGATTCATCCGTTCTAACAATTTGATTTGCTACCCCTAAAAGCTCTATTTCCCCCTCAGTAGATACAATATTATCTATATCCGTAGCATTTACAGGTTCAATTTTCCATTTACCTGATTCATCTTGATAAAAAGCGTAACTTCCTTCCTTCAGATTTAAGCCAGGATTATCATCAACATGGGTGGAGGTAATTGTATAAACAGGAACTAATGAAGGATCATAACTTCCAACATCGGATAAACTCAGATCATCAAAAATAGTTTTACTGGCTGATGAGAATAAAGTCTTTGATCCTATTGACTTTATATTTGACGTATCAGATGCATCCACCGGCTCTACTTCCCAGCCATCTGATGTATTACCCCATAAAGCATAACTTCCTGCCGTGAGGCCTAAGCCAGCATTATCTGCAACATGGGTCGAGGTAATTGTGTAGACATCAGCCGCAGGGTGTAGATCATAATTACCAACAGATGTAAGGCCTATTGTGTCAAAAATATTTTTTTCATCAGCGGAAAGAATAATAGATTTTTTATTTTCAACTGTGAAAATAGGAGTAAAACTAGAATCTGAATTATCAAGTAAAAAATTAAAATCTACACTAAGACCGTTTTCTGATTTAAAAACTAATGTTGGACGTGCAATATTAGTAATATTATCACTTAAATTCCGCCCAACATCGTCCTTACCTAAACTAATACCTTCAATAAACTCTGGTGAATCAACATCAATAGTAAAGAATTCGTCACGGCTACCTTCAGCCATTACATTCTGATTACCAGCATCATCTTTCACTGATATTACATAGTCACCACTAACCATATTTTTTAAGAAAAATGAGTAATTTTCACCTGATTCAAGTAATTGGTAATTCCCTTCATCTCCTTCTTCAAGCAGTTCACCGGTTAAACTATCTTTTATAATAGAAACATTTAATCCAGGTTCAGACGTAAAACTAAATCGAGGATTATCCATATTAGTGAGACGGTCCGTTGAAGAAATCCCTGTATCATCATCACCTAAGAACTGAGGTATAGAGAAAATAGGTGATGTTTTATCTATTTCAAACGATTGTCCTGATAGGATTTCACTTCGGTTACCTGCATCATCTTCACCTATTACATAATAAAAACCATCCACCAAATCATTTAGGAAAGTTAAGTTATACTCAGCTTCGCTTCCAGCATCAAAATTTGGCTCTATAACTTTATAATGAGGAGAGGCATCCATTCCTTCCTTGTTAAGTTTAATATTGGGTTCACCTTCTATATCATTTTTCTTTTCAACAAATATTCTCAACCCACCCTCTGAAATAAAAGTAACTTCAGGCTTTAAAATATTAGTCAATCGATCATCAGCAAATTTTCCTGAATCGGTACTGTTATCCAAAGTAATAGTACTTGCTATCGGTTTATTTGTTTCAATAGTAAAAGTCTGATCTGCTTGACCTATTATTCTATTCCCAGCATCATCTTCAATAATAAGTTTATAACTACCATCAAGTAAACTTTGTTCATTCTTAATGAAAACTGTGTACTTTCCATTTTCAAAATTATAATCGTAAGGACTATCTTCTTCAGTTCTTGGGTCAGGAAGAATTATATTTTCAGTATCCTCATTTAAGTCATCATATTCGATAAAAATTCTTAATCCAGACTCAGCATCAAACGTAATTGTTGGATTATTGATGTTTGTTAGACGGTCTCCTGCAGATTTCAGATCACCAACCTCTTTGCCCTCAGGTATTGTTTCAGCATCGACATCTGATTGATTATAGAGGACTTCTTGAACTCTTCCTAGGTCATCTTGGCCTAACGACAAAGCTCCTAAAAATGATGGAGGTGTCGTATCAATTTTGAAAGTTTGACTTTCACCACCAGGGACATTATTACCCGCATCATCTTCAACTATTACTTTAAATAAACCGTCCCCTAAATCTTGATTAAAATTTATCACATATATTCCAGGAACTGAAATTATACTTTCTATAACCTCATCAATTACTATGGAGTTGTCAGTGTTAATTCCAGAGCCTAATACAAACTTAACATTAGTAGCTGTTTCGAATTCTTCTTTAATATTAAAATCACCATTAGCTTCTACTTTTTCAAAAGAATTACCCCCATCATAACTAGCAAAACCACCAAACTCTAAACCTAAATCAAATAAATCATTATTGGATAAAATTGTATTCGTACGTGTATCAATCGCGAAGGGTACCAAAGTATCATTATCATCCAGCAAATTTATTTGTAAGGAAAAATTGGGTCTATCTACAGTAAAATCTTCAGAATAAATAATTTGATTGCCTTCTGATTTTTGTGAATCAGATAAAATGGCCTTGACATGAGTAACTCCTGATAACTCAGCAAGTTCTTCCGTTTCTTCACCAAGATTTATAGATAGAATTCCATCCTTATAATCTTCCATATCAGCATCAGTGAAGGAGGTACCATCTGAACTATATTGAAAATTTAATTCTAAATTTTTATCAATTAATTCCTCATTTAATAAAGGCTCACCATAAATATTTCCCACAGCAAATGATATGGACTGAACATTGTTTTCATCAGTATGATAGAATTCTCTAATTCTGTAGACATTTTCCTGACCACTTGAAACTGTATATAATTCCTGGGCCAAATTAGCAGGGTCATCTGTACCATTGTCATGCTCAATAAAGACACGTAACCCACTTTCACTTTCAAATTTAACAACTGGTTTAACTACAGCAGTATACCGATCGTCTGTATTGGTTCCCTGGTCAGTGTTTGCAATAAGCCTTAGTGAACTAAATTCAGGTGGAGTGGAATCAACAACAAATGTCGCGCCTTGAATTATCTCAGAATGGTTGCCTGCGTCATCCTCTAAGGTTATTTGATATGCCCCATCATTCAAATCATCTGAAAAAGAGATCGTATAAATACCCGTTTCAGTATTATATGTGGTTAAGGAAGACACTTCCTCAGGTTGTAGATTTGCAGATTCCTGGCTAGTCAAAAAGACCCTAAGCCCTGCCTCGGACTTAAAATCAACTGTAGGTTGAAGGATTTTTGTAAGTAAATCTTGGTTGCTAATTCCAGTATCGTCAGTTCCTAATGAAAATGAATTTTCAGTAATTACAGGATCTACTGTTTCTATTGTAACAACTTTATTAGGAGTAGTTGAAGAATTACCAGCAGAATCTGTAATGATCGCTCTATAAGTATAAACACCATCTGTACTTATTTCCTGATTTTTTAAAAATACTTGAAAATCACCGTCACCTAATTTTCTTTGAAAGGTAACTGCAGTGTAAAATTCTCTGTCATCTACATCTAAAACAAAAGAGGTATCATTAGTAAGAAAATCGTTGTCTTGACGCCCATTATCTTCAAATTCTTTAAGAGAGATAATACCTGAATCAGGACTTTGTGTATCAATAGTAAACCAACCGGAAGTTTTATAATTAACAATTTCTTTTGAATTATATCTTAAATTATCAATGCCTAAATCAGACTGAGTAAGTATCTGACTATTTGGATTTGTTGGCTGTAGAGTAATCGTTAATTCAATTAATCTATCAGGTGCCGGTGTGTCATCTATTAAACCAATATTTTCTGAGGTGAAGATATAATGATCAGATCCGTTTAAACTAGTATTTTTTGTAGCTTTATATTGGCCAGAACCAAGTTGTCTTTCATATTTTACTTCAGCACCATTAGGAACAGAAAGCTTATAACCTGAAATTACTGAATTATCCTCAGATACTGTAATAATATTCTCTGTTATATTATTCTGAGAAGGAGGGATATAATGTCCTGAAGCCGTGATACTATTATCTGATAAAAAAGTATCATAAGCTGATTTATCACTAAAAATATCAGTCAAAGAAATAATTTCACTACTCGCGGTAATAGAACCTGAATCACTAATACTTAATAACTGCAAGCCATAACCATCAGTATCGTTACCTAAAAAAGCAAAAGATCCGGCAGTTAATCCTGACAATTCAGAATTGTTGGAATCATCTAAAATTTCTTGCTTAATCTCAATAATGTTTTCAGGAACTTGATAATAGATTTGATCTTTTAAAAAAGGTATATTACTTAGAATACTATCTGAAACCGAGATAGTACTTTGAGAGTTATCAACTGGTTTCCATACTTCTTTATCGTTTAGTTGCACCTTAAAAAGTTTTGACTGACCCGCATTTTCCGAATCTGAAAGAATAGCATAAGTCCCTGTAGGGACAAATGAATCATTTATACTTTTCAAAGTACTGTTTAATGAAAATATTTCATGATGAAATTCATCAATTGAATTAAAAGTAACTTTTAATGCTTCCGGCGAAGTATTACCAGAATCGTCCTTAATATAAAATCCATAATTATTATCAGAAAGTTCTTGTGAGAAAGTTATAGGATAAACTGCTGTTCCAGTATCTTCATCCACAACAGGAGTTCCAAAATTTAGGAGATCTTTTAAGTCTCCTTTATTGTGTTTAACTTGTCCTGGTGCATCACTCAAATCAAGATGAATCTTAGTGGTTTGTAAACCAGATTCAGAATTCATTAAAATCTTAGGTTGATTATTTGATGTGATGTTATCACTAGAACTTGTACCAGTATCTGTTGCATTATCACTGTCATTTTTTGTTAAATTTAATGATGGTAGAATTGGATCAGTAAAATCTAAGACAACAGAAACAGACTCTGGTGAAAGACCGCCTTCATTAAGCTGAGATTTGAACTTATAAGTTCCTTCCGCTTGAAGTAAGTTAGACTCATCTCTACTTATTCCTAATGCTTCAAAATCAATATCAAATTTAATAGATCCATTAGCAATATTACTTTCTTCTAGGATTTTTTCTATAAGAATAGAAAAATCATTACCATCTTTTGAAAATAATAACTTAGCTTTATCTCCAGACCTTACACCTGTTCCAGAAATGTCAACTGTTACTGGAAACCCCTTTTCAAGCTCTTTTTTACTGGTACCTGATGCAAAAGCTTCCCCAATTTGTGGTTTTTTAGGACTTCCTAGCCCAAACTCTATATTAATTATTGGCCTATTTGTCTCTAAACCCTCTTTATCAAGTCCAGATGCTTGTGCTCCAAGTGTATCATTACCTGTTACTGTAATAGTAGATGTCCCTGCTTCAGAACCTCGTAATCCAATAAAGGATAAGGACTTAGATATAGAATCCAAATTTCCTGATAATACAAGTTTTTGAGATTCCAAACCAGTAATAGATAAATTGGCTTTGGAGAAGCCTGCTGTTAAGTCATCTGCATTATTTGGATTTACTAGTGTTGTTATAGATCCATCAGAAACAATATAATAATCATTGTCATCATCAGAAAAAGTCTGAATATCAAGCGCAGCAGTATCTGAATTACTATCATGATCAAAGTCTTGGCCTGTATCTGTTAATTCTGGAATTTTTTCACTAAAAGTGCCATTACTTGCAGTTATGGAAAGTGACATACTTGCTGAAACACCACTATCTGCAGAGTCGGCATCTGTAAGTTTTAATCCGGCTAAAGTAAGAACTCCTCCACCAATAGTGCCAGTTAAAGGTGTTGAAGGAACAGTTATTGAAGGAGATGTATTTGGTATTGAAAAGAAAATACTATCACTTACTTGAGAAAACCCATCACTCACTGTGACTGTGACTTTTGCATCTCCTCTTGTTGTTCCTGTAAATATTAGACCTTTTAACAGGGAATTAGCTTCTGTAATTGATACTTTGTTATTTAAGGAACCAATTGCTTCAGTGGACAAAGTTCCTCCCTGAGACTGAAGTGTAATAAATACTTTATCACCATCGTCTTGATCTGAAACTAAAATTTCTGGATTAATAGAAGTTCCAACCGAAAGGCCATCAAATAATGTTGGAATACCAGATTTATTTATTTTAATAGGAACATCTTGTGAGGAATTAGTCACTTTTAGGTTGGGGGTTGAATTATCTGTTACGGTTAGAAACTTAATTCCATCACTTATATTTTCTGACCATTTGGCGGGTTCAAAAGGTTTGTTTGCACCTAGATCCACAAACGCTTTGGTAGAACCATCCGCAGTAGTTTCAAGAACCAATAGGTATTTTGCATTGATTTTTTGAACATATGCTTCCAGGGTAGAATCTTCATCAATTTCTTCAGTGTCAGCTGGTCTTTCACCATGGTCAGAGGCATTCAAACCTCTCCAAGATAAGTTAGGCGAGATACCAATTTTTTCACCAGTTTGTAAATCTGAGATGATATCTGTTACACCATCTTCCAAATCAGAGGATATAAAAACGAATGTATCATTTCCAAAACCACCAGTAAGTGTATCAGTTCCTTTTCCACCTTGAAGGATATCATCACCATCTTCGCCAAATAAAGTGTCATTACCAGCAGATGCTTTTATTGTATCGTTACCAGGACCACCCTTTATGGTATCATTACCTGATCCTGTTGTTATATTATCATTAGAGCTACCACCTGAAACACTCATAATACTTGATATTGAACCATCTGAATCAGTACCAATAACTGTAATAGAAGCACCTGCTTGAGACGCATCTACATTCTCAAAATTAGTTACTTTAGAACCAGTAGAAGATGCTAATTGACCATCAGAAGATAAAGTTCGGATTTGATTTACTGTATCCCCCGTTTCTGTAAGATCTACAATAACAGTATTTTTTCCAATTATTCTTAAAGTATCAATCCCTCCTCCACCATCTATGGTAACCGCTTCAATATCATAATCAACAATATCATTTCCTAAACCAGCGTCTATAACATCACCATTTCCTGTTGCAATGTCTTTACCCCCACTTCCTGAAATAAGATCCGCTTGAGGTGAACCTGTTATAGTATTAACTTCCGGAGTTCCACGTATATCAACACCTATGTTTGTTACATTGGAAGCATTCACATTTACTGCCGTTTGCAATTGATCACCTAAAGGAACAGGTACATCAATTATGGCTCCGGAGCCTGTTGCAACAAAATCAATATTCAAATCAACAATTAGTTTTTCAGCTCCTTCTGGATTCCCAGTTAAAGAAAGTGTTTTTGTTCCTTTATTTACAATAGCCTGTGGATTCTCTAAGATTTTAATAGTTACAAGTTGACTATTATTTGTATCTACATTTCCTTGAGAATCTACCTTTTGACTTGGCTTATTTGTTGAAGCATCAACCTTTTCTCCATCGGTAGCAACAATAGTTACAGTTCTATCAGCATTAGAAGGTGAAGTATGGCTTTTAAAAATAATATTTTGAATTATTTCCTGATAAACTAAGGTTGGTGCAGATCCTTGAATTGTAAAAACTGTATCACTGTTAGTTTTTACCAATTCTAGGTTTTGCACAGTAATAAGATTACTACCCTGATCTAACAATCCTAATGTATCTGCAACACCCGAGCTATTATTATCTGAAACAGGGTTAGTTAAAGTAACCACAACTTTTGAAAATCGATCACCATCAACATCATATAATTCAGCTTTAGGGGCAATTTGTACGCCCTTAGTATGTACAGATCCTACAAAAGAAGTGGTACCGTTTTCCCCCTGCAAAGAAGCTCCCGTTTCTCCATCTAAATCAATCCTAGGATTATCATTTACAGCATTAATATTGATTTTCTTAGAAAATGATTGTGAACTTGATGCTCCCTCATTATCAAAAATAACCACATTTATTTCTCTAGAATCTTCTGAAGGGTCTTCACTTGTGTTTTTGTAAACGACTTTTCTCATTAAAGTCTGCAGATCAGTTAATGTTGCTGAACTATTTGAGGTTGCACTTACTATCAAACTTCCAGAAGCATCATCAAATTGTGCTGAAAAACCTGAAGGTATTTGATATCCATCCTCAATAGCTAATAAATCTTGTCCAATTCGGTACCCACTTTTAAAACTTACTATAGCTTGTGTAGGAATTATTGAGTCATTACTGCCATCTGGATCTGAAATACTAGCATTTCCTAGTATTGCTACTTCACCTGAACCCTCTGTATAATTTATATCTCCACTTGAGGCAAAGGATGGGTCATCATTTTTACCAGTGACCTTTAAGTTAAAAGTAAGAACAGAACTCTCTTTGTTTAACTCACTAGAAGCATTAGAAGCTGATGGATCAGCGTCCTTAATTTTTATTTTAACAACTCTTGTTTCAGAAGTATTAGGATTATCCGTTTTGTTTACAAATTTTACAGATCGTATATTTTGTTGGAAAATAGAAATAGACTTTCCAAATACAGAGGCTTCTCCTTCACTGATATTTTCACTATTAAGACTGGTTAGAATTATTTTTTTATTCGCTTCATCTATAGTTTGTTTAAAAAAGTCTGTTGAAAACAAAAGTTCGTCACCAGCTTGTTTGTTACTTAATTCAACAGTTGCAAACGATAAAACTTTTCCATTATCTTTTTCATCTTTAATTGAAACACCTTGATCTAAAAAAAGACCTAAATCATCTTCATTGAAAATTCGGATAGTTTCTGTATCACCCCTAAGTTCTGGAGCGTCATTCACAGCAGTTAATGGTATAGATGCTATTGAAGGGAGAGAGTTACCAGTATCTAATGCTGGATCAACAACAACGTACTTTATTTTGGCTGTTTCTGTTCTGTCTGCTGTTGGTGTAAAAGTAAAATCTTTTTTAAAAGAAATTATGTTATTGTTTTCTTTAACTTCTAAAAGTTCAATTTTTGGCGAGGTATCTCCAATCTCAATATTGGATCCACCACTTTTTAATATTCCTCCCTCAACCTCTACAATTCTTATTTCAGTTGGAGTAACTCCGCCACTATCTGGATCAATTAAATTAGCAACAGGGATATTTAGTGTTATAGGAGAATTTTGGGCATCTTCTTGAACAGCTACGTCGTTTGAGATACTGTCAGTTTGTTTAAAAGTAAGATCACCACCAGGTTTAGGGGGCTCATTATCAACTACTGTAACATTAATAGTTCCTTTTTCACTTGCTAAATTTCCTTCTGAATCACGAGCATCAACGGTAATCTGTATATTCCCAGAACCTTGAACACCATCATACTTGAGGTTTTCAAGAGCTGCATTAACTGTGGCTACTGCTCCAGTTACCGTCAATGTAGGAGATTTAAGTCCGCTAACTTGGTGAACCAAGGGATCTATTCCCGAAAAAGATCCATTTGGTGCACTGATAGTTACAACTACAGATCCACTATCAATATCTGTAATAATTATTCCTGGCAACGAAGATTCCGTACCTGCCTTGGCATTAATTTTTATGCTTGGAACTTGAATACTAGGGGGTGCGGGGTTAATATCTAAAATTTTAATTTCTCTTATGACGTCACTCGTTAGAGAATCTTGATCGCTAGCCGTAACTGTTATGGAACCAGAAACCTTGTTTGGATCACCATTAAATTTAAGAGATGACAAGACTGAATTAATAGCATCAGATTTACCAAGAATAGTTGCTCCCTTTTGATCTTCATCAATACCAACTGTAACTTTTACAGAATTGTTTGCCTCATCATTTGGGTTCACTAAAGAAATTTTACCACCATCTGATTTAAGAGTAACTAATAATGTTTGTCTTTCCTCGTCTGGTCCCTTTTCACCATCATTATTTAAATCTTCGAAATCAACGTCCGAAATACTAATTCCGGCTACCGAACCAAACTTGCCAGTTATAAAATTAGCATTAGAATCTTCTTCGTGAGAAATGATAGGTTTATTTTGGATGCTATATTTTAAGGTTGCTGTACGAGGATCTACTGTTCTAGTAGTATCTGTATCCGTTACAGTAAGTAAGACACTTCCTGAATTTTGACCTTCCTCACCAGTAAAAGAAATTTTCCCTAATGCAGTTTTAATTTCTGTGAAGGAAAAAGTGTCTGTAGGTGTTATAATTTTATTATTAAATTTAACTGTTCCACCTAAAGTTTGAGTGGAAATTTTAAAGCTAGCACCTTGATCAAAATAATCAAAATCAAGATTGGTAATATTTGTCTCAGAACCAGCAGATATAGCTAAAGGCGTCTTACTAGTTTTAGTAGTAGGATCAAGTGCCAATCCGGTTATATCTGGGTAATTAGGGTCATCATCACTAACTGAATAACTTACTACATCTTCAAGAATTTGTGCCGATCCAAGATTATCCTTTAATCTAACATTGAAACTTTCAGGACCTTCCTTAGTGCTGTCATTTTTTAATTTTACCGTTAATGTCTTAGTGTCTTCTTGAGGAGCAAATACAATAGTGCCTGAAGGAATTTGATCACCTTCAAAATCATCAGCCGATAGCGTTAAACTTGGTTCCACTACATAATCTATACTTTGTGAAAGTGACATATTACCCTGACGGGTAACTGTGAAACTGTATTCTGCACCGGTTCCATCAGTTCCACCCTCAAATTGGTCACGTTGTTCAACTAAGGAGCTGATTTTATAACTTGTAGGCACGACAACACCAACCGCAGCGCCATCAGCCAAACCACCCCAGGTAAAAATATCTGACATAACTGAATTATCAATAATACCATCAGAACCCCTTATAACTGGCGCATTTTCTTTACTTAAAATTTTATTACTAGCATCGGTTGCAGAAACAACTTCAAAAGTAAGGCCTTTCCCCAACCGCGCATTTGCATCATCTCCAACTTTCAATTGCAAAGCAAGCGTAGTAAATGAACTATTATTAATCTCACCTGAAGTAGGCTCTGCTACTGAAGAGTACGTATCTTGACCATCATCATTAAACGCAACTTTATACCAATTAACTGTATATTTACTTGTATCGACAACAGTTCCATCTATTTTTAGTTCGTAGCCCCCCCAAGTTAAATTTCCGTCCGCATCTTTAGCTCCATAACCATCAGCCCCTTCCGGAAGGACAGCTCCTAAAGTTGTTACTGGAGTAAAAGTGACATTCTCTGGTAGGGTTGCATTTGCATTCAACCAATCGTTATCTGGATTATTATCTTCCAAAGCTTGGTTGGCATCTCCTTGCCATACACTCTGAGTTTGAACAATTTCTATAAGGCCAGATATTGCAGTTTCCGTAGTTAAGGTTCCAGAAGCTACATTATTTACTCTTTCAACACCAGCGGCGAGTACAAGAGCCTCATTTGATATTGAAGACTCATAGTTGGAATAATTATCCCCCAAAACAGCTTGAGCAGTTGGAGTTATAATTTCAACAATTTTAGCGGCTATATCAGTTGTTGAATTTGAAGCAGAACCAAATGTCTTTAAAAAACCAGCACCAATTTTCCCTGAGATTATGGCGTCAGAAATGGCATCAAACATGAGTTCACTAGCTTTCTGGGTAGTGAAAGCGTTATCACCTTGATTTTTAATTCTGTAAGCCTCAGGTACAGTACCATCAGCATTTTCTATCTGCTTAACCAATTCAACAAATCCGGTACTGCCAATATCAACAACTAAAGCTACAGCAGCTGCAGCTTTTTGGTATGCAATTGCTTGGGTGATTTGTGCCGAATCCGAAACTGCATTGTAGGCGTCAAAAGTAGACAAATTCACAGCAGCATCAAGACCAATAACTTCAGAAGCCTTTCCTTCAGCAGCCGATGTGGCTTGAGATCCTGAATTTTGTGTATCTTTTGTTTCTAATGAACGAACAACAGAAGATATAGGTGTAATTGACGTATATCCAGCTGGAGCTTCATAACGGACACCGAAATCTAAACCTGTTGCTTTATCTGTTCCACCTTCCATGATTAATGGACCAGTAGCACCATATAGTTTAAAGACACCAGTCTGATTTGTAGAAGCAGTTGAATCTCCAAAGCTTAATTTGCCATCACCATCATTATCAGCATAAATGGTATTACCTTCAATATACCCATCGACACCCACACCTGAAGCTCCACCATCAACAGTGATACCAGAGGCATCTCCATTTAAAGAAAAGCTACCTGTGGCATTATTTCCATAAGTATCCTTTATTGTAGCTGTATAAGATTTTGAACTATCCTTAGAAACAGATCCTGAAGCCCCATTGCTCAAGGTTAAAGTCGCTGAATTAGCATTGGTACCCATGATAGCAATTTTCCCATCACCTAAGCCTGATGCTTTAAAACTATTGCCAGTAAAAGTACCATCTGAGTTTAAAAAAGTTCTTAATTGTGTTGCAACTGCAGCAGCACTTGTGGCACCAGATTGAACTGTAAAAGCACCACTGGCACCAGATACGGTTACTTGATCACCAGCTGTAAATGTACCCGATAAAGCAAATTCACTTTTTGATAATCCTGTAGTAGCAGTAATACCAATCCCATTTGTATCTAAATCACTGTTTTTTACAGTGTAAGAAAAATTAACAATGGAAGAATCACTTGAAGTTACTTTTTCTGCTAACCTAACACGATCACCAATTTCTAAGATTACAAACGGATCACCAGAAGCAACAGTTACTGGCTCGTCATAAGTAAGAGAAAAATCCAACTTTTGACCTAATGAAAAGGAACCTGAAGGCAAAGTTAATGACCCTGATGGACTTTTCGTATCTACAGCAAAAACTTTACTTCCTGATTGACCTGCGTTACCAACTGCATCCTGATAGCCTCCTGATGAAACAGTTAAAGTAACATTACCATCAACATTTGAAGCAGGCGTATAAGGAACCGTAAAGGAATTACCAGATCCGCTAACAGTCCCAAGAGTACCAGAACTTACTGTTAAATCGGCCTTTGTAAAACCAGAAACCGTTCCAGAATCAGCAATATTTATTTTTAAATCAACTACACCTGCAACTGTAGAAATAGCATTGGATGTTCCAGTCTCAACTACGCTAATTGAAGACACTGTTGGTCCTTTGGTATCAAAATCCTGAATAGTTTGAGTAGCTATTAGATGATTTCCCGAAGAATCCCTACCTCCACCTGTCGTGTTAATAGCAAAAATAACTCCGTCACCATTTGAAGTAGTCCCCTCAGCTCCTGCACTTGGAGTAACAACTACTGTATAATTCTTCCCAACTCCACTTACACTAGAAACACTACCATTTGTTATTGTAACGTCATTTGAACTGAAAAAACTCACATTTTCACTAAATTGAACTGTATAAGTGATATTTCCTGTTGCTGTACCTGAGATATTGTCAGTAATCGTTGCTGCAGGAGCAGTAAAATCAACTAGTACCGCATCGGATACAACTTGATTTGTATTACCAATTTCATTTTCTGCTATAGCCTTGATTTTAAAACTTGCTGATGGAAAGTTTGCCGTTGGAAGCTTTATACTCCAATTCCCAAAATCACCTACTGTTGTTTCATGAGTTCCAAATGCTGTGATAACTGAGTTATCACTTGGATCTAATAAACTAACAGTTATTTTTTGTCCTTTTTCAGCATTCGAGGTTCCTGAAATTTCTAAACCAGCATCCCTTTCTGGGATGTTGACTTTTCCATCTCCCGATAACGCATTTATGGTAACTGTCGGTTGCGTCGTGTTAACTGAAATTTTTTGAATGGCTTCATTTTTATCTGATCCACTAGCATTAACAGATGTAGCATTTATCTGTGTAGGATAATCCCCAGAATTTAATGCTGTTAATTCAGAATTTGTAAAATTGAAGTTAACTTCCCAGTTTTTTTCTTGTTCTCCTAAAGTAACTTCCCTTGAAACAGTACCAAAGGTCACGGTTACAGTTGCACCTTCTACTGCAGTTCCACTTACTTTAAATCCTGAGGCCTTTTCAGAAATATTTATAACATTATCATTGGCAACAGAAGAAATTGTTAGTTTTGGTGTTAGTAGTCCCGAAAGCTCAGCTGTATAAGTTTTAGCTATAGCTTCAGATGCAGTTTTTGTTTCTGATGATATATTAGCAGCTGTTTTGAATACTTCTTTTGCTTCATCGGAGAAAATATCTTCTACTTCTTTTATATTTTTATTTACTGCCTTGGTTGATTCGATAGCTGCATCAACTGCTCTATGCATAGCAACACTATCAGCTCCTTTTTCTACAGCAATTTCTTTGGCTTTCGTTTGAACTTGCTCTAAAATAGTATCATCAGCAAAATCAATTGTAGAATTTGATTCTACATTGTTTTTAACAACATCAACAATTGCACCAATAGCAGTTTTAAAAGCATCAACTTGCGATAAACCTACTCCTTCAGCAGAAGCTGAAACAGCATTGATTGTTGTCATTACCATTTGTGAAGTTTTTTCTACTGCAGCAGCTTTTACAGGATCTGCATTAGCATCAAAAGGATTAAAATCAAGTGTGAAATCTTCTGGTAAACCTAATGCTGTTGCAACTTCTTCGACAGTAAGATTACTCTCTACAACTACTGTACTAGTGGGTGATACAACGGATGAACCTTTAGGGGCTTTAAGAGTAATACCACTAACAACAGAACCTGACGATGCATCAACGGTCTGGTCAGTAGTACTGACAACCATTGCCGCAAAATTATCCAGTGCAGAAAGACTATAACTTCCATCTGAAGCCGTAATAGCGGATGGCTCCCCGGCATCTTGCACACCATCACCATCGTAGTCAGCAAAAATATTGGCATTATGCAATGGTCCTTTAATGACGAAACCAGAAAAAGTTTGCTGTGTTCCACCACCAGTACTGGATGTTCCACCACCACCACCGCATGCCGCAAGCATAAAAAGTCCCAACGGTGATAGATATAAAGGTTTAACTTTTCCCTTCTTTTTACTAAAAGAATTTTCTAGCATACTTGGCCTATTTTAAAATATCAGTGATTCAAGATCTTACACCAAAAAAGAACTTAAATCGAGTCGGAATTGATACTTAATATTGTACACTATAAATATACAAATAAAAAAAAGCCCCACTAAAATAGCAGGGCTTTTCTAAAATATATATAGGTAAATACTAGGCTATACCAGTGTAGTCGTCAGTAAGATCCAAAGCTGTAAAATCAGCAGTATTCATATACACCATTGCTAAATCTACAATGGAAGCATTAGTAGAACCAGCTATGTATGATTTTGTACCACCAGCAGCATCTGAGTCTATAATATATGAGAATACGGCGGCAGCATCATCTGCATCGTACCAACAGAACATAACGGCATCTGCTGCGTTACCAGCGGTGTTAGCTAAAGTAATAGTAAAATCTAAATCAGCATTTGAGTTATTGCCAGTTGTATCTGTAATCTTAGTAATCTCTTGGTTAGTAAGAGTTACGGCAGCTCCGTCAGCAACTGACGCCGCAACTGCAGCTCCAGCAATTGATGTTGTTCCACCTGCTCCAGCAAGAACTTTATTTGGAGCTTCAGCTTCCAATGAGCCTACACTAAGTTGCAATGTATCAGAACCGACCTTAAAACCAGTAATCTTGTCCATAGCGTCATCATCATCAATAATAACAATATCTGCGGCAGCTGTTGTTTCTGTTAATGTTATGATATCAGCACCGTCTTCGCCTCTGATAGTATCAACACCTTCACCACCAGTTATGGTATCTGCACCAGCAGATCCAGTGATTGTATCAGCTATAGCACTTCCAACTACCGTAACAGGAAGTCCTACAGATCCAGCGTTAATGGTAATGAGATCACTTGCAGTTTTAGCAGCGGTCTCGAAAGTAAGATTACTTACATCAACTGATGTTTGATCCATAGTAACAACTAAATCGTAGTCATTAGTAGTCTGGGCGATGATAAAAGTCTTACCAGTTAGCCAACTAGCTAAGAATGTAGAGTCGACACCACCTGCTGCACCGTCACCAACAATGTTAATTCTCTCCACAGATGTCAGTGATGCAGTACTAGGGAGTGAAGCATCATGGGCCATACTAAGTGTATCAGTACCAGTTCCACCATCGAATGAAAACGCAGCACTCTGACTAGCGTTGTAAGTAACAGTGTCAGCCTTAGCTCCAGTAGTAATTGCAAAAGCATTAGTACTTGCTGCTGCTGCTGCTATTGTAATTGTATCAGCTCCATCACCAGTTTTAACAATTTCTGCAATATTTGCATCACCATTCAGAGTATATCCAGTAACTGTACCTGTCATTCCTGAAGCGTCAAGCTCAGTGACAGGAGCAGAAGTTGCTGAATTTCCTTGGAAATTTAAACTATTAAAATCAATTGTTCCAGAACCAGTAATTACATACTTATCAACATCTGCACCAGTTGAGTCAGCATCAAAGTTTATTGTCTCTGCTCCAACATCAATATTTACTGTATTAAAATCAGTAAATACAAATCCGTGAGTATCCAATGTATTATCTGTTCCAGTAGCTGTTACACTATCAATAACATTAAGTGTTAATGAATGAGTAGTGGTAGATGTTGCATCAGTCTCATGTGTAAACGTAATTGCATTTGTAGCACCATTCTGAGCAGTCTCAACATCCATTTGAAATACATGCTCGTTCTTAACTTTAGAAAATGTACGGTTATTCAAATCAACATCAAATCGGATAGGCACAGTTGTGGCTATCTTTGAAACGTCAACGTTACCACCTGAAGTAGTAATAGAAACTGCAGAACTTGCATTTGTAGATAATACGGTTTGCCCAGTAAATTGGGTAGTTGAACCACCTACTGCAACTGCAGTTACACCACCTAAATTAATCGTATTACCAGTACCAATACCAGTAATTGTAAATACAACTTCTGGAGTATTTGTAATACCAGAGGCATCAGCATTTAGATTAATTGTAGCGTCATTAGCACCCAAATCTATAGCTGAAGCTTCAGCAGCAGTAATTGTTGCACTTGTTGCGGCATGCAAACCAGTGTTTGCAGTAGCCGTAATCGCACCAACAGAAGTACCTGTAAAGGTTGTGGCAGAATTTGCGTCCGTAATAACGATATCATCAGTTGCCGCTGTTCCACCAGTATTATTAACAGTAACTGTTGTAGCAGCCGTACCATTGGTTAGAGTAATAGCACCTTTTGCAGTAAGAGTGATTGTCTTAGCAGCGCTTAGTGTAGCAGCAGTAATATCATTTCCTGCTGTTAATGTTGCTGTACCTGTAGAGGCTGCAGCGGTAACGGCAGTAATATCATTTCCTGCAGTAACAGTCACATCACCTAATGCTGCTGCTGTTGTTACAGCAGTAATATTATTTGTAGCATCTGCTTTTACAGAACCCGCGATTGCTGCAAATGTAACATCAATGTCCTTACCTGATACTACAAGATCTTCGGTAGCGAGTGAGTTTGCAACGGTTACATTGAAAGCACCACCGTTAATTGTGTAATCATCGGCAGCTGCGCCAGTATTGTCCACAATAGTAGCATTTGCACCAATAGTGACAACGACATCAGCATCTAATTTAGAAGCAGTAGTAACAGAAGTAAATTCTGAAGAAGTCGAGTAGTGATTAGTTCCTGCATTATCGATAACCAATGAAGAAATTAATGAATCTGTGCCAGTAACGTCGAATGTTATTGTATCACCTGAAGCAGTAATACTATTAACATTAACAGTTAAAACTGTATCACCGCCAGCTAAAGTAGCGCTAGTTGTGAAGTTAACATCCTCAATACCAACGACTGTCGGTGCTGCAGTGTAGTCACCGGTTAACGTAATAGTTAATGAATCGTCATCAGTTGTATCAGAGTCTGCAATTATATGATTACCAGTCAAGGTTGTCCCTGTAGCAGTAATAACATCATTTGCTCCAGCTGTTCCAAAAACACTAGTATTTGCAGCGGCAATAGTAATATTATTAACTGTTGGCGCGGCCGGTGTTGTAACAACTGGTGTTGTTGTTGTTGGTGTTGTTGTTGTTGCTGTATCGTCAGATGAAGAATTACAAGCAGCTAAAGAGATTGCTAAAAATCCTAGACCCCCTGCACGTGCTAATTTTTTAGCTTGTTTCCTCTCCCACGAGGCAACTAATTTAGATACGGCACCATTAAGTGCGTCCCTAGAAATTTTGTTTGTCTCTGCCTCGTTTACCGCGAGATCAGATGTGTTCACCATCATATTCATGTTCACCATCTCCTGGTTATTTGTTATAATTCTTAAATATTAAATACATATTTCGAATAGGATATACT
>MDSV01080668.1_pt1 | contig 18089 bp, 22 predicted proteins | sample 810851 | NCBI WGS metagenome assembly MDSV01 (sample SAMN05326640, study PRJNA326480) | marine metagenome | isolation source: seawater | place: Atlantic Ocean: North East | collected 2012 | reverse complement strand
AATGGTGGAGCGAACAGGGGTCGAACCTGCGACCTTCTGGATGCAAACCAGACGCTCTCCCAACTGAGCTACCGCCCCACAATGTGGAGCTCGGAATAGGATTCGAACCTACGACCTGAGGTTTACAAAACCCCTGCTCTACCAACTGAGCTATCCGAGCCTAAATTGATACAGTTGTATTTACAACGTGGTGTAACGTAATGAGTATTATTTTGGTGTTTATCTTTCGCCGAATGGCTTCTTGGATACGAATTCGTTAAGACGTTCTGCTTCTTTTAAAACTTCTTCTGTGGTAGGCATTTCCTCAGGGTTTTTAGCCTTTGCTTGTAATATTTCTTTTGCTTCTTTTACTAAGTCTAACCTAATTTCATAAGGTGTTTTTGACATGTTTTTTTTATCCTTTGTAATAATTGTAAACAAATTATTCTTATACCAATATTTATCGTTATGCTCCAGATAGATTAAGCATAGTGTTAAGTTTTAGATAAATATTCGCAACTACAAAAATAAATTTGTAGTGTAACTAAGAAAATAATATGCCAGTAAAATTTAAACCAAGTCAAACTACATTTGTTAAAGGTAAAGGAAAAGTTACATCTAACTTTTATATTAAGAATACTTCAACACAGGAGTTAATAGATTATATTAACAAAGGTCAGAAGCCTAAGATAAAACAAAAATGTAGAAACGAGTTGACTAGACGTGGCGTAAATTTAGTTTGGAAAACTCCAGAAGCCTAATCCCAATACAAATCATACAATTCATATTCTAAATTATATGCTTCAAATTCTCTTTGGGGACACTTAACTTTCTCTTTTCTAATGTGTTGTTTTGCATGAACTAGTTCGTGTGCAAGTGTTACAATAACTTCTTTGTAATCATATAGCATGTAACGTTGATTGGGTATTTGTACGCCTTTTGCTACCTCTATAACTATGTTATCATGGTCGCCATAACAACCACCTGCTGAACCATCGATAAGTTTTTTAGATATTCTTACTTCTATATCAATTTCTCTTTTTATTCTGTTTTTGAAAAAATGATATAAAACTTTGTAGCAGAAATCTTCTACTTGTTTTTTATTTTTAATTTGCCCAGACAAGTAGATATGTATCATTACCAGTCAAAGTTATAAACGTTGCAAAACGTTGGCTCTGCCTCTCTAACACTATTTAAGATAATGTCTTCTAGTTCAGTGTCATCGACACCTCTGAAATTGACAGGATTTACTTTTCTAGAAAATGCACTTCTACTTCCTGAATCAAACAACCTAGGATTATACCAAGATGTCTCTTTTGCTATATTAAGCAAAGGTACTCTATACCTTTCATCAAACTCATCAAAGTTACCTGTTTGTGACGCAAGATAAAATTTTAAGTTTTCAAATCCTGTACGTTTTGCAAGTGGAAATACATATTCAAATTCTTCAAAAGATCTGTAATAGTTTTTCTTGTACTCATCGGCATTACGTTTTTGTCCTGTTGGCACTTCATAACATTGACCAAAAGATTCTATTGCATATTTGTTCTGATAATAACCTGCATATAATATTTCTGGTGTTAGTAGGAAAGGATCTTTTATAATATGTAATCCATGTTCATTTTCTAAGTTGATAAACGGTGCATTAAAAATAAAATAAAATGATGACGATGAACCACTTGGTGTTATTGGATTGCCTTCTTCATCAGTATAATTTTTACGTTCTAAGTAAACTGAATTTTGGTCTTTGCTGACAAAACATTTAGGAGCCTCGCCACCTAATATAAGTATTCTGTCATTGAATTTAGAGTTTCTTATTCCTGCTAATTGTAGTGATATCTGAGGACTTAGTGTTGCATACTTTCTAGTATATTCAACTAAATTTTTTTCTAAATGTTCTCTGGCATCTACATCTTCATAATGTAACTCTAAATCTATTTTGTCAGCAAACTGCTTTGCTGTAACAACATCATCGGAGTTCATTACAATATTATCCCACATGAATCTAAAGCATACAGCATTTACATCCTTGCAAAAATTTTTAGCCAAGTTTGCTGAGAACTGACTGTCTAAACCTCCGCTTAGACATACTGTTACACCTTCTAAATTTCCTAATTGTTCTTCATACAACTTCATTAGGTTAGGTTGACTTGGTTTTTCTAGATATACATCTGTTGTTCCTGTTTCAAAATCTAATTCTACAGTTCTAGTGTTGCCAATTGTTAAAGTTGTATTTTCCATTAAAGGTTTGTTTCCACGCCGTTTATGATAAATACTTAGTATAAATTAGTTTCAACAAAGAACTTTATTGGAGATAAAACATGGCAAGATACTTAGTGAGCATGAATAGTGCCGATGACACGGCGGCCCAGAGTGCAATTACTACGGCAGGTGCTAGTGTAGTCAATACCTTAGGCTTTAACTTAACGTATGAAATAGAGGCTACAGAGGCACAGAAAGATGCTATAGTTGGTGTAACTGCCAGCCAAGATGCATCAGAAACTGTCACACTTACAGTACAAGGTGCTACTTTTAACACTCTTCACTTAGATAGATGTATTCATTCATCTGGTGAGAGACCTTGGCACCCTGCAAGAACAGGTACTGGAAAATTTGTATATTTAGTTGATACAGGAATCAACTCAGCACACACAGAATTTGAAGGAAGACAAATTCAAAACTTATGGACAAACTTTGCAGATAATGATGCAATAAGTGATTACGGTGATGAAGCCGGTCATGGAACAGCAGTTGCATCTATGATCATAGGTAAGAACATTGGTTCTGCAAAAGACTGTATTTTACAGAATGTAAAACTGTTTAACACAAACGGTGGTTCTGTAACAGTAGGTGATATTATAAATTCATTAAGTGCTATACTTGTACACCATAATGCAAACACATCTTCAAATGTTAAAGCGGTATGTCTGCCATGGACAATACCTACAAATGCTTTTGTTGATGCTAAAATTTTAGAAATGAATGCCGGTAATTTAGTTGTTGTAGCGGCGGCAGGTAACGATGGTGTTGATGTTAATACTAGATCTCCAGCAGGTGTTGACCAAATTGTTACAGTAGGTTCTTTTAATTCAGACGAACAAGTAACAACGTTTACTAATGCACCTTACAGTTCAAGCAATAGTTTTGTAAACTACGGTGCAGAACTTGATATATTTGCATACGGCGTAGGTATAAATGTTGCCGATTTTGCTAACGTGTCAAATTATGTTTCTAGTACAGGAACAAGTTTATCCGCAGGACTAGTAGCAGGTATTACAACACACTATGTTGAAAGAGATACTGCCGCAAGTTCAAGTGAGATTAAAGAAGAAATGTTAATGGCAGGTCACGCCTCGGGTATTTTCAACTTAACATTTGACAACTCAGATCCAAATGTTGATTACTCAGGTGTATATAAATCCGCAATAATGACTAAGAACGTTGACTCAAGAGTATTTTGTAACGTACCATCAGGAAGAATAGCAAATGTTAAATATGGTGATGCGGCTAGTACAGTTGACTTAGGATTAAATGCAAATGCTACAAACAAAAAAGTACTTGACTTTGCACCATGTCCACCTTGGATAAGTGTTGATTTAGATACAGGTATTGTTACCATAGACTCATCAAACTCAACTAATTGCCCAGCAGACAGATCACCGGGTATATACTTATTTGCTATAAGAGGAAGTGTACCTGGATCAGGAACAGATACTACAGCGGCAACAATGGTAGAAGAATACTCAGTAGGTCTTTACACAACAAATGTTTCAGAACTAGACATAGATCAAAATCCTAAAACATTCTATTATGATACAGATGATACATCATATGATGAAGTTGTAAACTACGAATCTGCTTTTGCACAGAAACCGTAATAACTTTTAATTAACAAAAAACCGTGCTAAATACTAGTACGGTTTTTTTATGAATATAGATCCTACAACACACAGCACAGTATATAATCCATTAAGTTCACAAGGACAATGGGCACAACATCGATTCGGCAAAAGAAACTATCCAGAACTAAACTTAGAGTTAGAAACTGTACTACACAGTTTAGACAGTATCTCTGAGGGTTTCTTTGTGTTTGATGAGCCTATATATTTAAAGAGTACATATGGTGATGCAGGACTTTGGAAAGACGCAACTCGTATCTCTAAACTTGTGGGTGGCATGCTTACAATATCTACTTATGGTATGATACCATCAAAGACAGTTGAAACACTAAAACAACACCAAGCAATGTTACATGTATTTTGTGATGGGTTTGAACAAGAGTGTGGTAAAGTATTCTTAGGACAAACATGGGAATCTGTTGCTAATGTGCTTAGTTTAGCAAACTCTAATGCAATGGTAGAGTTTTTTGTTTACGAACATAACAGACATCAAATACCTTTTATAACAACGTTCTGTGCTCAGAGAAGTGTTAAAATAAAATTTACACCAGGTATAAAAAATGACAATATAGGTTCTGTAATAATTGATCAAGACGGTAATTGGTTGTATGATGTAGTGTCTGTTGATTTAGAAACAGAAATGTTAGATGACGACTATGACCATGTACAACTTAGAGAAATTAAAGACAAGTTTGCAAACCTAAAACCAATACCACTACAAAGACATTTAGCAAACTACAATAGTTTAAGAACTTTTGTTGGTAAGAAAGAAGGAAGAGGTTTGCTTGAATCACCTATGGTTAGTCATTTAATAAAACCAGAACAGTTACAAAAATTTGATAATCCTGTAAAAGATGATATACACATTACTCCGTCAGGACATGTAACTGAGAATGGAGAAGAATTTTATATGTTTGTAAACATGCTAAGTCCAGATTGGCAAATGACAAACAAAACAGTTTCTAAAATGAATTATACAGATGAATATGCACTTAAAACATTATACTATGCACAAAAGTTTAATGAAGAATTTTTAGAAAATAGACAAGTAAAAAATTACTTTGATTAGATTCCTACAAAAACAGTAGGTGCACCCAACATCACAGATTCTCCGCAGGTACCTTTAGAACTTGTCATTCTGGTAACAGGTCTTCCCATTGCTCTTACAGTCTTACTACAACTTGCGGCAACTACAGTACCTCCGGCATGTGCATTTTCACCATGTGGTGCAAATGTGTCTCCACCACAACTGATTGGTGAACCCTCTACAAGTACAGTAGGTGCACCTGGGCCTGTTATAATCCCTGGTGGTTTACCAACATAAGACAATCCAACTTTTCCTGCTAATGACATACTTTTATTTATCAAAAGAAAAGGGCCACCGAAGTGACCCTTCGCTTATAGACTTTTGCCTATTGTTCCCAAGAGACACCACGGTAAGTTCCTGTTTTGGACTTTAGTGATGATTGGGTTGGTTGTGCGGTGTATTTATGTCCACGGTAAATACCAACAAATGCTTTAGACTTGCGTTCGTTAGCCTCTACTTTGTGTGCTACACCTCTATAGATGTGAGTCATTTTCGACATCCTCCTCTTTTCTCATTAAGTTAGATGCGTTCCTTCGACTTTCGGTCTCGTTCCCCTTTCGGGTACTTGCTTGCCTTTGTTTTAGAAAACAAAGAGGTTTTCAGGTCTACTTCCGTCCACCGCTACATTTAGGGTGGATGAACGAAGAGCGTTCCTTCGGCACCATGCCTACTTCCGTTCACTGCTACATTTAGAGTGAATGAACGATTGTAGCATTTCTGCTACATAAATTATTTATCAAAAAGTAAGTTGTATGGCGAAATAAATAAGGATTATTGCTATGCCTAGATGTGTACCATTAATCTTTTTCAAGAGACTCTTTAGCATCTGTTTCTTCTTTTACAGATTCTAAATAATCTTTTTCTGCTTCTGGTAGTGTAGGAACAATACATAGTATATTATTTAGTTGCATAGGTACTACTTCTGTCTCTGCCGTTAATAAAAATGGACTTAGAATTACATCTGGACCATTTATTAATACTGCTCTTGGATTTTCTATTACAATAAAATCTTCTGAGTAACTATGTAGTTTGCCAACAAATTCGTCATTGTTGATACTTCTAACAGTTACTACTTTATCTTCATACGGAACTAAATTGTCTATGTACATTAGATGTCACCTAATTTACTTGCGTCTACTATGGCTTTAAATTCTGTAAAGCCTCCTATTTTCTCACCATCAACAATTATTTGTGGGAATGTTCTTGCACCTGGAAATGTTTCCATCAGTGTTTCTCTGTCAAAGTCTTCGTCTAACATTTTGTATGTTAGTTCATAACCTTCTCTTTCTGCTAATGCTTTTGCTTGTACACAGAACGGACAAGCGGGTTTGCTATAAATTTCTACTATCATTATAAACTTAATCCTTTAAATGTGTCTTCTGTTACGTCTTGTTTGGTACCTCCAATAACATAACTGCTAATCTCTGTCTCTTGTGGTGCTACTTGTACCTCGCCACCACTAATCCATTTTTGTGTCCATGGTAAAGGATTACTTGCACTAACTGTATAAGGACATGTTAATCCTACTGCTCTCATACGTTTAGCACCTATCCACTCAATGTAATTCTTAAGTAGTTCTGCATTAAGTCCAATCATTGAACCATCTGTAAATAAGTAATCTGCCCAAGCCTTTTCTTGCTGTACGGCTTCCATAAACATTTCTAAGCAGGCACCTTCAGTTTCTTTTGCAATCTTGGCAAAATCTTTGTCGTCTGTTTTTAACAGTTTCAACATTTGCTGGGTACTTGCTAAGTGGACGTTTTCATCTCTAGCAATAAGTTTAATAATCTTTGCATTACCTTCCATCTTTTTAAGTTCTGCAAAGGCCCAACTACATGCAAATGATACATAAAAACGTACACCTTCAAGTATATTTACACTCATTAAGCATAACCACAGTTTCTTTTTGATATCATATAAGTCAACAGTAACTTTCTTACCATTAACTGTATGCGTACCTATGCCTAATAAGTTTAAATAACTTACACTTTCTATAAGTTCATCATAGTGTTTGCTAATTGTGTCTGAACAATCTGTAATTTCTTTGATGTTTAGCATTTCATCAAACACAAGACTTGGGTCTGAATATACGTTTCTAATAATATGTGTATAACTTCTGCTGTGAATAGTTTCACTGAATGCCCATGTTTCGATCCATGTTTCTAATTCTGGAATACTTACAATAGGCAACAATGCTAAATTAGGAGAACGTCCTTGTACACTATCTAAAATAATTTGTCTCTTCAAATTACTTGTAAAGATATGCTGTTCGTGATTAGTTAGATCTCTAAAATCTTTTGTATCTTTGGTTATATCTACTTCTTCTGGTCGCCAAAAGAATCCTAACTGTTTATCAGTTAGTTTATCAAATTGTCTATACTTTAAAGTATCATATCGCTGTACATTTACTCCACCACTCTGGTCAAGAAACATAGTAGCCTTAGTATGATCCTTAGGCTTTGAATTGAATACTGACATTGAACTTTTCCTTAAATCTTACAACTGTCACAGTCATCGTCCTCAACTGAACTCACAAAGTTTGCTTGGACATTCTTGACATTTTCTTCTTTATCAATATCAATCTCGCCTTGACCATCATAAGTGTTATTGTAATATAACTGTTTGCCACCATATTTATAAAACATGATGATATGCTGTAGTAGAACACTCATCGGAATTTTTTCATCTTCAAAGTGTTCAGGGTTATAACTTGTGTTCACAGAAATACCTTGATCTATGTATTTTTGTAGAACTGCCATAATTTTTAAGTATCCTTCTGGGGAAGTCTGATCCCAAAGTAGGTCATACTTATTTTTTAATTTAGCATACTGCGGAACTACCTGTTTGAGTACACCATGTTTACTTTGTTTAACACTAACAAAACTACGAGGTGGCTCAATTCCGTTCGTGCTATTACTTATCTGAGCAGACGTTTCTGCAGGCATTAATGCCATCAAAGTAGAGTTTCTAATACCAGTATCTTTGAGTTGTTTACGCAACCCTTTCCAATCCATTCTCTCTTTGTGTTTTACTAGTTCATTTACGTCTTCTTTATAGGTTTGGTTAGGTGTTATACCGTCACCGTACTTTGTTTCATTAGTACCTGGACATGCACCTTTTTCAACTGCCAAATCGGCACTTGCTTTTATTAAGTAGTAACTCCATGCTTCTGCATACTCGTCTACTAATTCTAAATTAGGATCTTGATAATTACTATCATTCTTTGCTAACCAAAATGCAAAGTTAATTATACCAACTCCTAAAGGTCTTCTTTTTTCTGTGGCTAACTGTGCCGCTATTACCGGGTACTTTTGGTAGTCTAAGAGTGCGTCTAAGCCTCTTACAGCAAGTTCACAAGGCTTCTGGAACTCTTGTGGGTTCTTAATTCTTCCCCAGTTAATTGCTGACAATGTACACAATGCTATTTCACCATCTGCATCATCACCGCTCATTAGTGGTTTTGTAGGCAAGTTTATTTCACAACATAAATTACTCATTCTCACAGGTGCAACTTCTTCTTTGAATGACCCATGTGTATTTGCATGGTCAACATTCATTAAGTATATTCTACCTGTGTCTTTTCTTTCTGTAACAAATGCACTAAACAAATCTATTGCTTTAACAGTTTTCTTTTTAATTCTTGTATTACGTTCTGCTGTTTCATATAGTTCTTGAAACTTATCCTGATCTGCATAAAAGGCTTCATATAACCCTGGAACATCATGTGGACTAAACAATGTAATATCTCCGCCTTGTATTAAACGTTCATACATTAGTTTATTAAATTGCACACCATAGTCCATGTGTCTAACACGATTTTCTTCTGTACCTTTGTTGTTTTTTAGTACAAGCATATCTTCAATTTCTGAGTGCCAAATAGGATAGTATAGTGTTGCCGCTCCACCTCTTACTCCACCTTGACTGCAACTTTTTACAGCAGATTGGAATAGTTTATAGAAGGGAATAACTCCTGTGTGAGTTGCGTCTCCACTCCTAATAGGTGAACCAATTGCTCTAATTTTTCCTGCACCGATTCCGATACCTGCTTTTTGACTTACATATTTTACAATGCTTGTTGTGGTTGCATTAATACTATCTAAACTATCATCTGTTTCAATAAGTACGCAACTGCTAAACTGTCTTTGAGGTGTTCTAACACCAGCCATTACAGGTGTTGGTAAACTAATGTAATGTAAACTAACTGCATCATAATATTCTTTTACAGTTTGCAGTCTTGTTTCTTCTGGGTATGCACTAAACAATGTAGCAGAAATCAACATGTAAGCAACCTGAGGAGTTTCAAATATCTCCCCTGTTGTACGATTTTGCACCAAATATTTTCCTCTAAACTGTTCCATCGCGGCATACGTTAAACTTTCGTCACGTTCGTGTACGATGTAGTTGCTTAGTTCGTCGATTTCATCCTTAGTGTAAAGTTCTAAGATTTCAGGATCATAAAATCCTCTATCTATATTACCTTGAATAATGTCGCATAAACAAGGAGGAGTAAATGTTCCATATACTTCTTTACGCAAGTGGTAGTTAATTAATCTACCTGCTACAAATTGATAATTAGGAGTTTCTTCAGTGATTAGATCTGCCGCACTTTTGATAAGTGTTTCTTGTATTTCGGCACTAGTGATACCAGTATAAAACTGTATGTGGGATTTTATCTCTACTTCGGATTCACTGACTCCTGTAATATTCTCACAGGCATGAAATACGACTTTGTGTAACTTGTCTAACTCTAACGGTTCCTTTCTTCCGTCCCGTTTAGTGATTAAAATTTCTTTTGACATTCATGTTCCTGTGTGTTAGATGTTTGAGTTCTATACTTTATTATACATGCTATTATTTAGTTTGTCAAGCATATAATTTATCTAGTGTTATTATACTTGAATGGAACGTAACTGAATTGTCTCTAACGTAATCTTCGCTTACAATTTCCCCTGGAGTAAAGTTAAAATAGGACCCATCAACTTCAAAAATTGCTCCCTCTGTTCCTGTAACATGATTACTTATCATCTCAAATTTTACTGAATCGGAGTTTATGAAGTTGAAATAATGAAGGGTAGATGCCATAACAATGGACAACCCTGTTTGACACAAATAACCCTCTTTTACTATTTCAAATACATTAGGCCAGTTGCTTGGAGTGTAGTAATCTATGTAACGTTGTCTTGGTTTAACTTCTTTAAAACCTTGAGCGACGTCAAGCATATTACCATCTTGTGGAAAGTTTTCTCTGAAGTGGCGCCATGCACGAAGTCTGGCATCACCGTCCTGTGTGTTTGTGAACATCTATTTTAACTTGTTGCTGACCAACGGTCTTGGACGTATTTAACTTTTAATTGCACTCCTAAATTGTGCGTAATATTTGTATTTGATTCTGCTTCTAATTGATCGTTTACAAGGAATACCTTGACTAATCCTGAACTATCCATTTGTGCTCTAAACTTAGGCTCAACTAATTGGTTAGTATGAGTAGTAATCTCTGATTGACTTGAAAATGAGTCATTAAATATAACAGCATTTGCTTGATCTGTAAAGTCTGATCTACCTGCAATAGTCCAAACACCTGCTCTCATATATTTGTTTGAAGATGCACTAGCACTTTCTGATATACTGTAGTCTACTTTAAACACATTGTAAGTGCTACTAGCATCAAAAGATGCTACTAGTTTTGCCGCACTTAATTGTGAGGCTGTTACTGCACCTACTCCTGGAATACCATTATCACCTGGTATAAGTACAACTTGTTCCATACTATTAAAACTTGTAACTTTGTTACCAAACGTTGCGGCTTCTCTAGTAGAAATTTCAATATTGTTTTTGAGATTTACAAGTCCTCTTGAACCTTTGTTAGTATCTAATAACTTGTCATATAAACTTGTGCCGTATATTCTGTTTACAATGTTGTTGAATATACCTGCTTCTTCTCTGCTACCAAATGTTATCTCATTAAATGTATTATCAATTGATAAACTGTACTGAGTAGAGATATTAGTACTCTTAGGACTTAGTGTTGCGTATGTTGTACTGTCTCCTGGGAATACATTACTGAATAAGTTTACATCTCTGCTGTTTACTGTAGAGTTTAACCATTGCTCAAATTTTGCTTTTACTGTATTATTTGCTCTATCATATAGTTTAGCATCTAAGCCTAGTACGGATAATGTTTTGACTGTCTTATCTTCAAACAATGTAAATTCTAAACCACCTGTTGACACTGATGAGTATGCTGGTCTTTGATAAATGTACACAGCATTTTTAGTGTTATCATCTTGCGGTATCCAATTCATTTGTGGATATATTTGTACGTTGGCACCTGCTATTGGCACTAGGTTTTTATTAACTGTAACTATAGCACTCTCTACTGTTGAATTAGCAGATAACTTAATGTTTAGTACTGGTACAGACTTAAATGCTGTTGTACTAAACGACAATGTTGATATAGGTCTTACACCTTGTGCAGAGTCTGATATTAATCCACCAGCACCTGTTTCTGTTAATAGTGTTGCCGCTGTTGCCATATTGAATGGATAATTTTCTACATAGAAAGTATCTTCTGTGATATCACTTGCAACACTCTTAATATCATATGCTGTTGGAGGTGATCCTAATGGAAATACTGCAGGTCCACTAATTCTCACCGCAGTTGTGCCTGTACCTATTCCGTGTCCCTCACTAATAACTTGGATTGTTGTATTAACATCACTTGCTGAACTACCGTGATTAACATACTTAATACCACCTGCGGCAATATTAGCAGTAAACGTAACATTACTGTTACCTGCTAGAATATCATTTGTGTTTATTCTAACATTAAAATGACTTCCTACCTTAGTAGAAACAACTTTAAAAATTGTATCATGTAATTCACAAGCACCTGCATTACCTAAGTTATCAATGATTCTTACATGATCTCCTGCTTTAACTTCATCTGCTTTTAACGTACTATCATAAATTCTAATAACACATGTTGTTGGTGAAGCATTTGTAAAACCATTACCTGGGAATACAGGATCTACTTCAACATTTGCACTTGCAGATCTTGAAATTGTATATGGTAGCGAAGGCATTGATATTGTTACTGCAGAACCACTAACACCTGAAACAGGGAACCTTGCCCTGTGCAAGTATTCATCATCAAATCCTGTTTGACCTACAAACATCATAGAATCATATTTGTAATCACCTGCCGCGGCCTGTGTTTGAAATTTTCCTGCATCTGTTGATGAACTAAATGTTACAACATAAGTTTCACCATCGTTCGATGAAATAACATTTGCTAATCCTAATTGTTCATCTTCTCTGGCAATATATAAATTACCTAATGTAAGTCCTGTTGTTGCTGTGATATTAGAACCATCTGCTGTTGCTGAAATATGAATTAAATCCATACCAACGTAACCAACTCCTGTTGACTTACTTATTTGAATATTTTCTTTCTTGAAATGTTTATATGAAGGTAATGTTTTACCAGAACCCCATAATGCATCATTGTCATAAAAACTTGGCATAGGAACATGTGCGGAAATATTTCCTTTGTGTGTTCCTGACTGTACTCCTTCAATAGCAGAAATAACATTTGCATTTGAATAGTATGTTAATGCTAACGAATCGTAAACTGTTGGTGCTGTTCTTAGTGTTAAACTATGTGAACCTACACTAGAAACATTACTACCGTCAATAGCAAAGTCTACATTTGCTGATGGTGTGTAAGTTATCTTAGATGATTCTCCTGATAATTGAATAGAGTTTTTTACTACTGTAACATCTTTAGAATTAAATGCTTCATTAGTAAAAATATTTTTTTGATGCTTTGGAATAAACTGTACTGCTGTTCCACTTGCAATTTCTGAAATAGATTGATCAATTGTTACAACATAAAATGTACCACCACTATCTCTAACTACTGTATTGACTTTTGGTCTTGTACCACTGTATCCTGAGATGATTACCTCATCGTTAATTCTAATATTGCCTGTAGTATCTGTTCCTGCCACTATAGCAATTTGCATCTCAAAACTACCTGCGGCTTTAGTTGCATTTAATGTACTTGATACTGATGCAGTTGATACTGGAGAGAAAACAGGGTATGTGGAATCGGAAAATGCACTAGCGGCCGAACCTGCTAATATGCTTCTTGCATCTGTTGGTTGCCAACTTTTAACTTTGCTTGTACCATTGAATTCACCTTCAACATATCTAACAGAAGGAACATTAAATGCAACAATATTATTGTTGGCAATACTAGCCACATGATCTTTTGCACTTAAGGTGTTTTCATAGTAACTTACACTATGATAATCTGCTGTTGCAGGGTTAGTTGGATCACCACCGATATAGAGTTGTCTACTGTCTGTAGCCAGTCCTATTTCACCTGGTCGTAAAGGCTGAGGAAGATCCTGCTTTAAGCCTCTTCGGTGTTGAATTCTTGATACTATTGTTTTATCGTTTTCTGCCACTGTTAATGTCTCCTGACTTAACAGTATTTATCACATTTAGCAGTTAAACTTTATTATAGTAGTCAGCGAGTCTGCTGGCCCATTTATGACAGTATTCTTCAAACTCGTCGCCTTCTATAACAAAATCTGCATATTTACTATCTCTATCTATCATAAGAATAGCAACTTGTTTGATATCTGTGCCAAACATTTCATTGTGTGCTAGTGCGTATGCACAGCCTTGTAGAAAATAATCTTCAATCCATTCACGTTTTTTTATTTTTTTAGATGTTTTAAAGTCAATAATACTTTCAACACCATTAAACATACCTACAGCATCGCTTGTACCTGCGTATAAGCCTTTTGCCATTAATGCTACTTCTACACCCCAAAGTTCGTCTATTTGGCTTAATCCTTTATCAACCATTTCATTAACCATATTACGAGCCATAATGCTAATATGATTATTTCCTTTGATTTCGTATTCCTCTTGTAATACAAACTTTTCTAGTGCATTATGTACTTTAGTACCAAGTCCTGCTGACTCTGTGCTTATACGAGTTGCTTCTGCTTCTCCTACACGTTTACGCCAGGCTATTAAGGCAGTTTTATCACCTGTGTCTGATAATATTGTGGTTACACTTGGAACGCCTGCTTCACCGTCTTCGCTGTATTGTCTTTGGCCGTTTTTGGCTGTTACCCTTTTTAATGCAGGGTACTCATATTTTTCTACTAACATAAATTAGATCTTTATCCGAGTTTGTTTATTATATATTCCGCTATACGTTGATGTCCATCTTTATTTGGATGACAATCATTGGGTGCTATATAATCATATTGTTGTATTTGTTCTATAATTTGTTCATTTTCTATATCAGCAGTATCTATGCCACCATCAGGAAAAACATTTTCACCAAATATATTTTTTAACATATTAGTATTTGGACTTTCAAAAAACTTCCCATCTGGCACAATATTTAATTCTGGTAATAGATTAACACCTGTCCACAAAGGGAGTATTCTTAATTTGATATAATTTGATTTACAAAAATTCCATATTGCATTAAGAATCATGTTTGCATCAAAATCTACAAATTCTGGTGAGCCTTTTGCTCTTTGAAAATCTAATAATTTTCCTCTAGAATACTGTCTAATACCTTGGAAATGATGTCTTTTGTAATTATAGTCTATGCCAAAGCCTCTTGATGAGGCTGTGGTTTGTAGCCAGAAAGTGTATTCATTTTCACTTTTAAAGTTCCCTTTAGTGAGCCAATTACACATTTGAAAGTATGCAAACTCGTAACTGCCGCCTGCTATGGCATGGTTTTCGTATGTTGCATTTCTATGGTATGATACTAAGTATGGATATGCTAAGAAAGGATTTTGTGTATTGTCGCGTAGATTAGGTACAGTAGTTTTTTGTAAAGTTCTAACTTCTGCTGAAGTTAAACTGCTTTGTAATTCACTGCCAATAGTCCAACTGTCACCAAACCATATGTCGACTCTTTCCATACACTTATTTATGTGTACGTTAAATTACCAACTAATATTCCAGGTTATTGTATCTGTGGTTGTTAAATTTTGTGCTACTTTGATACCATATCCTAAGTCTTTAAAATACTTAGCAACATAGTCTACTTGATCTTTTTTTGTGGAGTCTGTGGTAACTCCGAAATATGCTTTATAGTATGCATTACTGTCTGTCATTGTTGTACCTGAGGATACGTTTGCATATAGTACACCAGCATCAATATTGCCTAATACTGCTGTTTCAATACTGCGAACTTCAGAATGAATAACTGAATTATTTCTAGTATCTTTACGAGCCGTTGCCGCATTAGAAAATATACTTGCCATTATAAATCTGCCTTAATATCCTTCATGGCTTGATTACCAGCCATTTTACTAACATCTACTGTTGGCTCTGCTTCTGTATCTACATCTTGATCTAGATCGCCTTTTGCTCTGAGCCTGTTTTTATCAATACTTACAGCAAAACCACTGTCTCTTACTGCTGTTATTAAAGTGTCCATGTTTACAGGTCTGTTAAGTTCCATTTCAACATTTGTTTGGAATTCGTCTGTAGGAATATCTACATCATCGTCTGGGTCTGCAATATGAAAACTTAAAACGTTCTTAACAGCCGCCAACAACTCATCTGCCGTATCTTCTCTTTCAGAACTTATGACTTCTGAAATTAGCATTTATTAGACCTCTGCTCTACCTAATGGCTCTTCTTCTGGTCCAGCCATTGCCGGTACATTGTCTGCAACAGGTTCGTCTAAGCCTAAATCATCTAATCCAGGTTCTTCTGCAGGTACATCCATATCCATGGAAGTATCACCTAAACCACTTGGCATTTCTCCGCCTGCTAGTGAATTAATTTGCTGGTCCATTCCCGTCTTAACACCTTTAATTGCTTCTAAGTGTGCAGATAGTAATGCAGATACACTATCAGAGAATGATTGTGCAACATCGGCACCCATTTCATTTCTCATTGAATCTGCTATTGCAGGTAAGTCTTCGTTCATCATTCTACCAACTCTTTCAACTTGGTCTTGAATGTCGTCTGCTAATGCTCTAACAGCCATTACAACTTCTGCTTCTTCAACATTTACTTCTTCTGCAAGTATTTCATTAATTAAATCATCAAACATTTTGCTTTCCTCTACTGACTCTTCTGTTTTACTCATTGCATCTCTTACTTCTTCAGGTTCCATGTTAAGTTCTTTTGCAATTTCTTCAACACTCTTTCCGTCTGCTTGTAATTTGTGCATATACTGAATGCTGTCGTTCAGTTTCTTTTCAGCAATCTTTCTGCCAAACATTTGAATACCGCCAACAACTGAGTCTTCTTCTAAACCATTTAGGAAACCAACAACTGCATCTCTGCTTTTGCCACTAACTTCAGCAAATCCATTTAGTCTTTCTTCAATAGCATTGTAGTCTTCCATAGTTGCAAGATCCATTCCCATTTCTTTGGAAAGTTCTCTTAACAATGCTGGACTTAAATCTGTAACTGGTCCTTCTTCTATTGATTCATGCTTTGCACCACATGACTCTTCAAACTTTTTAATTGCCGACATTACCATACCTTCTGTGCAAGAATCTTCATAGCAATGAGATGGGTCTTGTCTGACTTCATTCATGCATTGACTTCTAGCCTCTTCGGCAGTATATCCTGAATTACAAAGTTCCATAATTCTTTCGTAGATTTTAGCCTCTAGTGCCTTGTAGCCTGGGCTTGACTCATAGTATCCTTCAACAATCATTGTTTCTGAAATATCCTTTAGACCTAGATATTTTGCATATTCTGGCTCTAACTGGAACTTCTTCTTACTACCTCGAATCTTGTATAAAGCCACTTTGGCTGTTTCGTTAATTTTCATTAACTTTTCTAGGTTGACTGTTCCTGGATTGATTTTTATACCAAATTCTTCAGATAGCATTTTATTTAAAGATGCTACTCTTCCGATTGATGTTTGATTAAATTCATTCAAAAACATAGTGATTTCCTGTTATAAGTTAGTTATTACACTTATTTATCATTTAAGTGAAATTTATAAAAAGTTTTATAACTGGTGTTTTAGTTGTTTGGAAACATACTTTAGTTTTAGTATGGTTTCATGGAGTCTCACAAATGCAACGTTTCTCATAAACTCTCTTTTTGTAGTTTTAATTGTGTATTTGTGGAATACAGATTCTGTGTACAAGTCAGCATATCTATCTAATAGTTGTTGGCAATGTTTTAAACTATGAGGACTTACTGGTTCATAACCGTTACTGGGCTTATTTCGGTGGTTTAGACGTACACAGAGCGCCTTAGCAACACTTTTTTGGAATATATGTGTCAATATAACCCTTTGGTCATGTAATGCGTCTACAATGGTGTAATAGTCTCCGCCTGGTGATTGCATAACCACATAGGCACCACGTTTAGAAACATTTTGGGCAAGTTTATCTAGTTTTACTGCTAGTACTTGCTTCTGTGTTTTATTAAACTTTGGTTTTTTGCGGGTATGTCTTGTAGCCAACTTTTCCTTCCTTTGTAGTTATCTTACGAATGACGTTTTGCTTGTACATCTCTTCGCATTGATGTAAAGTTGTTTCGTCTAATGTATTTATATCTAAAAATTTGTCAAAGTCGATTTTGTTGAAGAGTCTTGCGTCATGCGAACTGATAAAACTGAGATGACCATCTTTGCATTTTACTGCTTTCATTGGTATTCCTTTGGTGGCAAGTAGTCATACATGTTCTGACCAAACCTCTTTTGATAGCCTGCCATTATCATTGCATCGTGAGGATCAATACCATTTTTCTGTGCCCAGTCATAAATGTACTTGGATCTGATATTTCCTGGTGTGTCTTTAAATTCGGCATGCACTTCTGGATTGAATTCTGCTTCTTCTTTTACTTTTTTCTTTTTGCCCTTGCTAACAAAAACACTAGGGTTTGGCCTTTTATGCATAGGGCCACCACTCATTGCACCAAGAGATATTGCACCACTGGTTGTTGTTTCTGTTATAATGTCGTTTATGAGCATAATACTATTTATCCACTTTGCTTCGCTTTATCAACAAAGTAATTCGGCTTACTCTGTTTCATTCTAAATATCATTGCTCTTGCTTTGTCTTCACCATGTATTGCGGCAAATTTTGCAAATGTACGTCTTT